>Ga0207667_10001432_pt1 | contig 29907 bp, 34 predicted proteins | sample KBSCornC52_FD_184301 | JGI IMG/M metagenome (GOLD analysis project Ga0207667, IMG submission 184301) | Corn rhizosphere microbial communities from Kellogg Biological Station, Michigan, USA - KBS Corn C5-2 (SPAdes) (version 2) | ecosystem: Host-associated > Plants > Roots > Rhizosphere > Soil ...
CTGCTGCTGCCGCCGCACGACCGGCGGCAGCAGCAGCCCCTGCGCCACGAGCGTCACGATGGCGACGGTGAAGGCGACCAGCACGAGCGAGGTGCGCATCGGCTGGCCGACCGGGATGGTCTCCACCGCCGCGACGGTGACGACGCCGCGCATGCCCGACAGTCCGAGGATGACGCCATCACGCCATCCCAGAGCCTGATCGCGCTCGGCCGTCAGGTCGTTGTTCTGCTGGTCGAGCCGCTTGCGAAAGTTCTGGAACGCCCGCGAGAACCGCGCCCGCGTGGTCTCGTCGAGCTCGACCCGCTGACGGCTCGCGGCGCGCTGCTGAAAGTCCTCCTCGGTGATGCCGTCGAACCGGCCCTTGTTCTGCTCGGCCCGCGCGGCGTTCTTGCGGTAGCGGCGGCGGATCGACCAGAGCAGCCCCGGCATCGCCGCGAACCGGATGCCGACCAGCAGCACGATCACGACGCCCGCGACCCCGAGAGTGCCCCACAGCCGACCGTTCGCGGCGACCTCCCCGACGACCGGCCAGAGCTGGAACCCCATGAACAGGAACACCGCGTTCTCGACCAGCAGCGTCACGATCCGCCAGGTGCCCGCCTCGGTCAGCCGGAACGCGGCCCGGATGCGGTACGCCCCCTGATTGCCGACGATGATGCCGGCGACCACCACCGCGACGACGCCCGAGGCGTGCGCGAGCTGCCCGGCCAGGTAGGCGACGAAGGGGACCACCAGCGAGAGGGCGGCATCGAGCACGGGGTCGGTGATCCGACGTCGGAGTGCGACCGAGACCGCACCCAGCACCCCGCCGATGAGCACCGCGCCGGCGACCGCCCACGCGAAGGTGAGGGCGATCATCCATCCATTGATGGCGTGAGCGGGCGTGGTGACGATCGCGAGCACCGTCGCGAGCAGCACCAGCGCGGTCGCGTCGTTGACGAGCCCCTCGCCCTCGAGGATCGTGACGACTCGGGGAGGCAGCCCGAGCCGCTTGCCGAGGCTGGTGGCGGCAACCGCGTCGGGCGGCGCGACCACCGCCCCGAGCGCGAACCCCAGCGCGAGCGGAATCGCCCAGATCAACGCCACGGCGACACCCACCACCGCCGCGGACACGATCACCAGCGAGATCGCGAGGAACCCGATCACCCGCAGATTGCGCCGGAAGTCCACGAACGGAACCTGCCGTGCGGCCGCATACAGCAGCGGCGGCAGAATCACCGTCAGCACCAGATCGGGATTGATGGTGAAGTGCGGAACGCCTGGGATGGCGCCGACCCCGACCCCGACGACCGTGAGCGCCAGCGGTGCCGCGACCCCGATGCGGGCGGCGAAGAAGCTGACGACGCCGATCACCAGGACGACGCCGACGACCACCAGCACGATCAGCTGGGTGGGTTGCATGGGAATCAGGGTAGCGGGGGGCGCCGCTGCCAGAAGCAGCTCACCGCGGCCGCTCCTCTACGCCGGGCGAGGCCTGGGGGTTCCCGGCTCGACGAAGGTATTCTCCCACGAAAACCGAGGCTGACCCGGGTTGTTGCGGTGCTCGATGACCGCCACTCCCGCGTTGTAGAGAGCGTCGGCCACCATCGCGGGATCACCCAGGTAGCCGCTGATCATGGCGCCGTCGCGAAGGATGACCAGCTGATCCGCCACACGCGATGAGTCGGGGACGCCGAGCTCGACGAGGAACTCTTCGATGGCGCCCTTGAACCAGCTCCTGTGCGCGGCGACCACCTGCCGGATCGGGTGGTCCGCGTCGGCGTACTCGGCCGCGGCGTTGATGAACGGGCATCCTCGAAAGCCGGGAGAGCAGCTCTCCTGGCCGATCCCGTCGACGATCATCCGAAGCGCTTGGGCCGGGTTGCCGGGCGCGGCCGCGCGCGCCGACTGCACCGCCGCGCGCTCCCATTCGGCTCGTCGCTCGAGATACGCGACGATGAGGTCCTCTTTCGTCGGGAAGTGCCGGTAGAAGGTGACCTTCGTGATCCCCACCTGAGCGACGATGCGATCGGCACTCACGGCGCGCAGGCCGTTGGCATAGAAGAGGGCCGTCGCGGCATCCAGGATGCGCGCCCGAGTGGCGGGGCCCGTTCGCGAGCTGACCCCAACTGACCGTTCTGTCGTCGACATGATCCCGTTCACCCTACTTGCCTGGTCGGATCCATCCTCCGTTCGGATGGAAGTTGCGCTCGTCTCCGATTTGCTGCATGCTCTCGGTAGCGTTACTAGTTAGTCTACATACAAACAGCCAAAGGAGAATGAAATGTCATCGCCCACCCCCGTCGTCTTCATCCACGGTCTCTGGATCCACTCCACGGCCTGGAAACCCTGGGAAGACCTGTTCCGTGACGCCGGCTACGAGCCGTCCGCCCCTGGTTGGCCCGGAGACCTGCCGACCGTCGAAGCAACCCGCAAGAACGTCGCGGCGCTGGCCGGCGTCGGGATCGACGACATCACCGCCGAATACCGCAGGGTCATCGCGGGCCTGCCGTCCAAGCCGATCGTGATCGGCCACTCCTTCGGCGGACTCATCGCCCAGAAACTGCTCGCATCCGGCGACGCGGTGGCGGCGATCGCCATCGACCCCGGTCAGATCAAGGGCGTGAAACCGCTGCCGTTCGCGCAGATCAGGTCGGGCTTGCCGGTGCTTCGAAGCCCCGGCAACCGCAAGAAGGCCATCTCGCTCACGGCCAAGCAGTTCCGTTACGGGTTCGGCAACGCGATCAGCGAGGCGGAATCGAATCGGCTGTATGCCGAGTGGACCATCCCCGGCCCCGGGCGGCCGCTGTTCGAAGCGTCCGCTGCGAACTTCAGCAAGACCTCCCCCGCCGCCGTCGACACCCTCACGTCGAACCGCGGGCCCCTGCTGTTCATCGCGGGCGGCAAGGACCACACCGTGCCCGAGGTCGTGGCGAAGGCCGCATACGACCTGTACGCGAAGTCGAAGGCCGTCACCGATCTGCGGGTCTTCCCCGATCGGGGCCACTCGCTGGTGTTCGACTCCGGCTGGCGGTCCATCGCCGACGCATCCCTCGCCTGGCTCGCATCGCAATCACTCTGATCGCGACCTGTCTCTGATCTCCCAGGCGCACCAGGTCGTCGAAGCCATCGAGGCCGCCGCGCCCTGACCCGCTCGGGGGCGGGTCACCCCTGTCGTGCCGGCTCCGGCCGGATCGCGGCAGCGGGTGACCTGCCGCGCTCGCCCCGCCCGGTGGTTGGATGACGGGGTGAGGTGAGAGCGATGCGCGAGTTCCCAACCGACGTCGAGTACGTCGAGCGCGGCGACGGGCCGGCGCTGTTGCTGCTGCCGGGAAGCTTCGGAACCGGCTCGGGATGGAGGGCCGTCATCGAGCGTCTCGCCGGCAGCTACCGCATCGTGACGACGAGCCTGCTCGGGTACGGCGCCACCGCCGAACGGCGCCCTGCGGGCAACGCGACCATGCGCCAGCAGACGGAGGTCATCGATCGCATCCTGGGGCGGATCGCCGAGCCGGCGCACGTGGTCGGTCATTCCTTCGGCGGCCTCGCGGCGCTGGCGCACGCCATCGACGGCAGCATCACGCCGGCCAGCCTGATGCTGGTCGAAGCCAATCCCCTCGGCCTATTGAATACGTCGGGCGAAGCCGGCCTCTACGCCCGGTTCGGGGCCATGACGCGCGACTACATCGCCGAGTTCGAAGCCGGCCGACCCGACGCCGCGCGCCTCGTGATCGACTTCTACGGAGGAGACGGCGCCTTCGCGGCCTTCCCACCCCCGGTGCGCGACTACGTCATCGCGACGACGCCCAGCAACATCATCGACTGGTCGTCCGGCACGGCGTTCGAGCCGCCGCTCTCGGCGTACCGGGCGCTCGGGGCGCCGACGCTCGTGGTCCGCGGCCTCGAAGGCCACCCGGCGATGATGCGCATCGCCGAGCTGCTCGCCGAGACTATCCCTCATAGTCGTCTCGAGTCGGTCGCGGGAGGCAGCCACTTCCTCCCGGCAACCAACCCGGCAGAGCTGGCTCGCCTGCTCGACGCTCACGTGAGTTCTGTCGTTGCGTGAGCGCCGCATGGGCGAGCCGCCCGAGCGCCCGCTGGCTCAGCCCAAAAACGTCGACAGCAACAGAGTCAGAGCGAGCCCGATGACCGAGATGATCGTCTCCATCACCGACCAGGTCTTCAGGGTCTGACCCACGGTGAGCCCGAAGTACTCCTTCACGAGCCAGAACCCCGCGTCGTTGACGTGCGAGAAGATCAGCGAGCCGGCTCCGATCGCGAGCACCAACAACGCCAGGTGGATCGGCGACAGGTGGGTCGACAGCGGCGCCACGATGCCTGCCGCGGTCACGGTGGCGACGGTGGCCGAGCCGGTCGCGAGTCGGATGAGGGCGGCGACGATCCAGCCGAGCGCGATCGCGGTGAGGCCGGTGGCGAGGGCGACCTTGGCGATCGCCGTGCCCGTGCCGCCGTCGACGAGGACCTGCTTGAATCCTCCCCCGGCTCCGACGATGAAGAGCACGCCGACGATCGGCAGCAGGCTCGCGCCGATCTTCTTGCTGAGGGTCACAGCGTTGAATCCGACCCTCAGGCCGAATGTCACCATCGCGAGAAGCACGGCGAACAGGAGCGCGAAGACCGGGTCGCCGATGAAGTCCAGGAACGGTCGCAGCGGGGCGGTCGACGGCATCCAGAGGTCCGCCCCGGCCTTGAGCAGCATCAGCACGAGCGGCGACAGCAGGGTGACGAGGGTGATGGCGAACGACGGGGTGCGCGTCGCATCCGGATCCTGGGCCTTGCTGCCGACGGTCTTCTGATCGGGCGCGTCTGACGACGCACCGACGACGGCGAGACCGGCTCCGGCCGCGCCGATGGGAACCCAGCGGGATGCGAGCATCCCGAACAACGGACCCGCGACGATGACGGCCGGGATGGCGATGAGCAGACCGAAGGCGAGGGTCACGCCGACATTGGCGTGCAGAATGCCGATCGCGGCAAGCGGGCCGGGATGCGGCGGAATGAATCCGTGCAGCACCGAGAGTCCGGCGAGCGCCGGGATTCCGAGGCGCATCGCGGGGCCCTTCGAGCGGTGCACCGCGAGCATGACGACCGGGATCAGCAGCACCAAGCCGATCTCGAAGAACATCGGGATGCCGATGATCGCCGCGATGAGCGCCATCTTCCAGGGCAGCGTCGCCGGTCGCCCGCGAAGGAGCGTGTCGACGACCCGGTCGGCTCCGCCCGAATCGGCGAGCAGCTTTCCGAGCATCGCCCCGAGGCCGATCAGCACGCCGACGTAGCCGAGAACGCCACCCACGCCGGTCTCGAACGACGCGGTCACCTTGTCGAGGGGAAGGCCCGAGGCGATTCCCACGAAGAGCGCACCGATCGTCAGGGCGAGAAAGGCGTGGAACTTGAGCCACACGATCAGGGTGACGACGATCGCGATGCCGATGACGGCGACGATCAAGACCTGGGTGTCGTGCGGCGCCCACGGCTGGTCGGCCGGATTCGGCGCCGCTGCCGCTGTTACCGCCGCCATCGTCGTCAACGGGGCGAGAGAGATCATGATGGTGCCCTTCCGGTTGGGTGATCGAGCTGAAGCATCTGCCGGATCCGGTCGGCGATCACCGGCGCGGGCGGCCCGACCTCGACCCGGATGCTCGGCTCGTCGGGCGTCGGCTCCTCGAGGGTGGCGAACTGGCTGTCGAGAAGGGCCGGCGGCATGAAATGCCCCTGCCGTGCCGCCAGTCGCGCGGCGATCATCTCTCGCGAGCCGGCGAGGTAGACGAACTCGACCCCGCCTCCGACTCCGCCCCCGACCCCGACCCCGCCTCCGACTCCGCGCCCGCGGCGGTTGATGACGTCACGGTACGAGCGCTTCAACGCCGAGCAGGTGATGACGCCGCTGCGCCCGGAATCGAGGCATCCCTCGACCCATTCGGCGACCTTCTCCAGCCAGGGCCAGCGGTCGTCATCATCGAGCGGATGTCCGGCAGCCATCTTGTCGATGTTGGCCTGGGGATGCAGCGAGTCGCCTTCTTCGAACGGCCACCCCAGCTCGCCGGCCAGCAGTGCGCCGACGGTCGACTTGCCGCATCCCGAGACGCCCATGATCACGAGGACGACCGGTTCGGGCTCGCCTGCACGGAACCTTCGACGAGAACCCACATTCGATAGTGGCACTCGGGCGGGGCCGCCTACCAGCTTCGCCCGCCAGGCTGCCAGCCAGCTCTCAGGTCAGGCGGGCGGGAGCGTCGACTACCGAGCGAACTTGCGGTGCGCTGCCTGCCTCGACGTTCCGAGGACCACGCCGATCGCATCCCAAGAATCTCCGGCTTTCCTGGCTTCGGCCACCGCGACTCTGAGTTGATGCTCGGCCGCCTCTATCGCGTCGAGGGCCAGGCCAATCGCGCGGAGGTGGGCGCCGTCGCGTACCTCCATCGTTGCCGGATCAAGTGAGTCGAGCCACTTCTCGACCGACTGCTTCTTCACGGTCTTCACCATCAGCGCTCTCCTCTCACCTTCCGGGCACTCGCCGCGAACTCCATCGTGTCATCATGATGTTGACAGGCTATGTCAACATCATGATGACAACAAGGAGCGAGATCTTCCTGCTGCCTCGGACCTGGGGAGGAGTGGTCAGGCGGGCGGGAAGGCCATAGCCAGCGCCCGAAACACCGCCTCGATCTCATCGCCCCCGAACGACCCCGCGCTCGTCACGCGCGAGACCACCCTGCGCGGCCACAGCACCTCGACGCTGTCGATCACGAAGGCGGCTCCGAGCAGGGGCCACTCCGCATCGACGAAGCACAGCATCCCGAAAGTCGGGATGTGCGCGAGGCCGGCACTCTCGAGCGCGGCGCCGACCAGGCGCACCTGCTTGTGGACGCCGGCGACCAGCGAGGTGTGGTCACGCGATCCGATCATGAGCTTCTCGACCCGCGGCGAGAACAGGCCGCCACTCGTGCGCAGCGTCGGGCCGCCCTTGTAGTGCTTCGCGTCGATGACGAACACGCCGCGCGGCCCGATCGCGAGGTGGTCGATGTTCGCCTTCGACCCCGGGATGCGGCGGTCATGCAGCACACGGACGCCCACCGCCGCGTCGAGCCGGCGCCCGAGCACGACCTCGCCCTCTGCGCCGGTTCCCCACGCGCGCGTCCGCTGCGGCTCGTCCGTCAGGGCGAGGATGACGCCGCCGAGGTGCGGATGCTGCTCGCGGATCCGAGTCTCGCGCTTGTCTTTCCGCTTCTCGAACTCACGTCGGGCCGAGCCGCCGGCGGTGCCCACCTCGAAGATCTGGTCGTCGGAGTCGAGCGTGGAGCACTGGGCGCAGGTCACCGTTCGGCTGGCTCGGTCGTAGGCGGCCCACGCTCCGGCGGGAAGGCCGACACGGCACCCGCTGCACGTGCCGGCGTATCGAAGGCTCATCATCTTCGTCGAGGCGGGATCGGTCACGAGCCTCACCGTAGGAGTGGGCGCGGCCTGCCGGTAGACCGCGAACGGGGCACCTAGGCGATGAGTTCCCCGATCACCCGCTGGTTGCGCCGAGAGTCCACGAAGGGAAACTGCCGCGCGGCCGGATTCGGCGGCGGCGGCCGAATCACCGTCAAGACCAGATTGGCCGAGATCGATAATTCGGAACCGCCCAAACGGGTGGCCATGGAAGTCAAGTAGCTAGCTGGGTGCGACGCCTCGCCGGTCGGTTGAAAGGCTCCGCGAGCGCCTAGTAGGTCAGAAGCAGGCGATCAAGCACTTTCAACTCCTGGGTCTGCCCCAACATCTGGAATCGCTTCAGCATGGAACCGCCCAAACTTACTAGAACTTCGCGTTCAAACAGCCCTTCAGGAATAGGCAGGTCAAGCATCGAGTCGCCTGAGGTCTTGCTGCCGTCAATGCTCAGGGCAACACTCACACCCCGCGTCTTCGCCCTTTCTATCTCCTCCATCAACTCTGGGAGGCGGAACGTTTGAGCCCCGTAGAGGATGGTCTGACTATGTGTATACGGCGGGTCACAATAAATCAGGTCGCCCGCCCTGGCCTCAGCGAACGCCACTCTGTAATCCCAATGGTGAAACTCACTCCCTGAAGTGCGGTCCGCCCATATCTCAGCCCTCTTCGCAAACGACTCCGGACTTACTGGCTTGTGGACGCCCATCGGAGTGGACATGTAACCGTCGGCTTGCCGAAAACGCACCACACCTCCGTAGCAGGAACGCGAGAGGAACAGAAGATCTGCTGAGTTCGGAAATGCGTTGTAGGCCGCCTTGATTGCCTCATAGACAGATCGAGGGTCGTCCGCCCTGTCGTGCTCATTCCAGCGAGTCGCGTACCAGCCAACCAGCTCGTCCACGTCCCGGTGAAGGGCCTCAAATATTCCTACCAACGGACCGAATACATCCGACCCGACGGCACGAGTGGGGCGAAGGGTTGCAAGGACGGCCGCACTACCCAAGAACGGCTCGTAGTAGGTGGCCCGCGCGTCCAGTGGCGGGAAATAGTTGGCGATTTCGTGGGCAAAGCGTTGCTTGTTTCCGACCCATTTCAAAAGCTGCGTCGTGAACGGCTCGACCATCGCGGGAGCCCTGGCCGATTCCAACTCAAAGTCAAAATCGAGGTCAAGCATCGTCATGTTCAAACCCTACGTTGAGCATCAGACAGCGATCTCGCACCACGCAGTTGACGCGTCGGTTCGGTTCAGGTTCCATTGGCGAGTGCAGGCAAGCAAGGACTTCCTAAATCTCGGCCCCACTTTCTGGGCGAACGTTCGAACGATTAGCCAGGCGCTGGGGTACACCGAGCGCGGTGCGCAAAGGATTCGCATCCACTCAAGAGCCAGCATCATTGGCGCGTATCGGATCCTGGGCCTCGCAACGGACCACCTCTTTGCCACAGCCAGCGGACCCGATACCCCGATGGGTTTGGCTCTCCTCGACTACTTCCACTTCAGAGCAGAGGTTCTTGAGACTGTCGTGGAACCAAATCTCATGGACTACAACGAGGCCCTCGACGCCTTCAACGAATTGGTTCGCCAACACAGGCCCAAGCGGCCGTTCGCCATGAACAAGCAGAAGGGCGACAAGGCTGGCCCCAATCCCCTTACGGGGATCGTAAATGTGATCCTCGAGAGCAAGGTCGGTACGGATTGCGACTTCGATCCGCGAAGTCTCACGACGGTTACTCGAGATGGGCTTCCCGTTCGAACCTTAGCTCGGCGCGTCGATGGTGCGTACCCGGCAGTGGTGAACCCGGTGGCCATCTGGGAGATCAAGGAGTACTACCACACAACAACTTTCGGCAGCCGCATTGCCGACGGAGTCTACGAGACCATGCTCGACGGTCTTGAACTGTCCGAACTGCGAGCCGAAGAGGGCATCGACGTCAAGCACTACCTCTTTGTCGACAGCCACCGGACCTGGTGGACCATGGGTCGCTCATACCTGTGCAGGATGGTCGACATCCTCCACATGGGCCTGGTCGACGAGATCCTCTTCGGTCACGAAGTTGTTGACCGGCTCCCGAATCTTGTCGACGAGTGGATCGATGATCGGCGAGCTGGGCTGAGCGGGGACCACGGTGGACAACCCGACCAGCTTAAATTTCCCAATACCTAGGTCACGCGCAAGTGGGGCGAGGACCGTTTGGCCGTCGCCCCACCCACTCGACTAGCTACTTGCTATCTTCGTCCGTCTCGATGTCACGCATGACCGAGACCAGCGTGCCGGGATAAATGCGCAGCGCGTCGTACGCCCCGGCGTTGCGGCCCATCTGCATGGGGTCGCTGTCGACGCTACGGAACTGCGCGACAGCGCGCGCCACCATCTCGTCCGGCTTGAACAGGGACGGCTTCGAGATCTTCCACGTCCCGCTCTTGTTGTCGGTGAACTCGCTCATCGCGCCGAGGATGGGGTAGACGAGTCCAGGCGAGACCCACACGATCTTTCCCGACGTGTCGCGGCGGCAGGCACGCCCACCCTTCTTCGTTTCTTCCCACACGCGGTGTCCGTTCCAGGCCTCGTGGTGCTCCCAGTACTCGTACTCCTGAATCGCAGACGCCGCGATCTGGATCGTGAACTCATACTTGGCGGCGGCCTCCAGATCGGAGTCCTTGGTCTCGTACCAGCGCGAGAAGTCCGAGAGGCACTGCTCGGGGTTCTTGTAGGCGCGCAGGCGCTCCGCCGCAGTCGAGTTCTGCGAGATGCTCGCCGGCATGAGGAGCCGGGTGTACTGCAGGATCTTTCGGGTGTCGAAGACGTTCTCGTCGGTCTCGCTCTTGCGGATGTTGATGTCCGGACGGACCTTCTTGATGGCGGCTTCGAGCTCATCGAGGTGACCGCGGGCTCCCGCCTGAGAGATCGAGCGCACCGGAGTCGAGGTGTTGCGCGAGATCGCGGTCTCAACAACCTCAGACGGGTCCGGGTCGACGATGATTTCAACGCGCACGTAGAACGGCACGTCGACGTCGGTCTCGACGTCGGCGCCGTACACTTCGTTGATCCAGCCGCGGATCTCGCCCTGCGACTGGGACCCGTTGAGGATGCTCGCGTCGCTGAGCACGACCTTCTTCGCCGTGTCATCGATCGAAATGTCCGACGCCGCCACCACGAACCCGCTGTTGCGAGTGATGAAGCGACGCGGCTCGGTCTGGATCGTCGAGCGGATCGCGTCGTGCACGCGGTTGCGCTTCTTGGCGTTGTACTCAGCCAGATAGCTGCGGAGGTTCTCCTTCGTTCCGAGCTTGAGAATCTCGAAAGCGGAGAAGTTCGCAACGTAGGACTTGACCCCGGAATCGACTTCGTCCGGGCTCGTGGTGTTGCGGAGCAACTGGTAGTTCAGTTCGACGCGCGCGGGCGCGTCAACATTCTTGTTCATTTTGTTCTCGTTTCTACCGCTGTTCCTTGATGAGATGCCGCATCCGCGGCACTCGACAACAGTCGGTGGCTCAAGTCTAGCAGAGATCGCCAGGTTCAAGAGGGATCGTCACGTTCATCCTGACCGGGGCTGCGAGCAACGTGCGCCTGGAGGGACTCGACCCCCAACCCGTTCCTTTGGCGGAATGCTCTTCCACCGAACTCCACGAGGATGAGTCCGTGACTCGATGGCGGGCTCGCGGGTCGGGGAGCAGGTGGCATCCGCGAAGGGGGAGTCGCGGCATCCAGTCTCAACACTTCGCGCTACTCGACCAGCTGCCGGGCCGTAGGCTCGCCCCCGTGGCAGCCGGCGCAGTGATGTACAACCATGCGGTGGGCCGCTCGGCATCCCTCCGAGACTGACGCGTACATGATGACGCGCGTGCTCCCGTACTCCCTCGAATATGTAGAGGGGATCACCTTCAGCGTCGGGATCTCGTCACTGAACTACCCGCCGCCTTCGCCCTGACCGCCGCAACGCCGCCGCCCGCACCTGGAACGCGCGCACGTCGCCGGCTGACAGGCTCACCAGGATGCCGATGTCGAGCATCAGGTTCGCGACCCACAGGGTTCCGATGTGACCGACGACCGTTGGCTCGCCGGACAGCGCGACCAGGGCGCCGCCGACGCTGAGGGTCAAGATGGCGAGGCGCGCGATCACTCGGCCCGAGAAGGTGAGTTGCGCCAGCACGAAGTAGGCGATGCTTCCGATGATGACCGCGGCCAGCAGCAGCCCCCAGCCCGGCAGCGAGGGTGCTGCGAACAACGCGGCGAGAGCGGTGATCAGCGCGACGAGGCCTCTCAGCACGGTGAGCCCGTAGCCGAGGTACACCGTCAGCGGTCGCCCGATTCGGTTGGAGGCTCGGCTGTCGCCGGCCTCCTTGATCGCCTGCCGCGCCTCATCGAGCAGCGTCGTGCCGGGGCGATGCACGTTCGCGGGAGCGGTGGGCACGGTGGGCACGGCGGCTGCGGCGTCGTCCATGTTGGCGCGGTCGGCGCCGGCCTCGAGGCGCGACAGGTTCGCGATGGGCAGATCTCCATCGGTCTCGATCGCGTCGCCGCCGCCGGTGCGGGAGTGATATCCGGTCGAGAAATGAGAAATCACCTCCACCTCGACGGCTGGGTTCGCCGTGCGCAGCGTGCGCACGATGTGGTCGCGTTCGACGTCGGTGTTGCTGGCGATCTTGTGGGTGATCTGCAGGGTGAAGAGCGAGAGCCCGACCCCGCGGTCGTAGGAGGCCGACCCGATCCAGTCGACCGATGCTCCGCCCGGCAGCCGCCAGCCGCGGGGAGCCCGCCAGAAGCGCACGTGGTGGCGCCGTGCGGGGCTGGCGTTGACCTCTTGCTGGTAGGTGAAATCCTGCATGCGCGCGAACAGGAACGCCGGGCTGACCGGCGCCTCGGCGTAGCTCCTGCGCCGCAGGGTCGAGGTCACGATCCGCAGCCCGCTTCGAAAGCCGAGTTGATCGGCACGCACCCAGCCGGCGCGCGCCATCGCGGCGTGCACCTCGGCCTCCGTGCCGCGCAGCGCCAGGTTCACCGGATCGCCCAGCAGCCCGTCATACAGGCGCGCGCGCCCGATGAAGTAGTCGGGCAGGTAGAGGAAGGTCAAGATGGTGTGGATGCGCGGCAGCAGCAGGTAGGCAACCAGCAGCCAGATGACCAGCACCAGCCATCCATAACGGATGCCGTGGTGCACCAACTCGTCGATCGTCAACCAGACGACCCACCCCGCCGCGACCGCGCCCAGGAAGAAGAACAGGGCGTCGATGGCCGTCCAGATGGTGGAGGCGCGGCTCGTCATGGTGGCTAGCGTCTCACCCTGGGTCGCCTGCGCGCGCGCCGCGCCCCCCTCAGGGCTGGATGCTCTCCAGATCGTCGAGCAGGCTCAGGTGAGTCGGCTGCCAGCCGAGCTTCTCACGCGTGATCGCGCTCGACGCAGGCTGGTCGACGGCGAAGATGGCCCCGAGGGCGCCGTAGGTCGACGCGGGTACCGACTCGACCGGCACCCCCAACCGGCGACCGATCACCCCAGCGATGTCGCGCACCGCGTCGCCCTCGTCGGCGACAGCGTGCCACGAGCTGCCGGCGGGCGCCTGCTCCAGGGCAAGGCGGAAGAGCACCGCCGCGTCGGCCGCGTGCACGGCGGGCCAGCGCTGCGCGCCGTCGCCGGGGTAGCCCGAGACGCGACTCTGGCGGGCGATCTGGGTCAGCACTCCGGCGAACCCGCCGTCGCCGTTGCTGTGCACCGTGCGCGGCAGGCGAACCGCCGTGCTGCGCAATCCCTCGGATGCCAGCCCGAGAATCCTGGTCACCGTCACGCTGCGACCCGCCACCGGGCCTTCGACCGGCAGCGGATCGTTCTCGGTCGAGGGCCGCCCGTCGGCGCGCGGAGTGCCGGCAACGGTGACGAGCGGACGGTCGGTGCCGAGCAATTCCTTGCTCAACGCGGTGAGAGCCGCGGTCTCTTCGGCGATGTTGTGCGCAAGTGCCTCTGGGCTGCTGAAGTCGTTGCCGAAGGCAAGATGGATGACCCCCTCGGCCCGAGCGGCGCCGGCGCGGATCGCGTCCAGGTCAGCCAGGTTGCCGCGCAGCGTCTCGGCGCCGGCCCCCTCGAGCACGGCGGCGGAGGCGTCGGACCGCGCGAGCGCGAGAACGGTGTGGCCGTGAGTCAGCAGTTCGGCAATGACGGCCGAGCCGATGCGGCCGCTGCCGCCGGTGATGAAGACGTCCATAGGGTTCCCTCGGTTGCTCCAGAGTGATGGGACTTGTGTCTCATCGCGTATCGCCAACGCTAGCACAGCGATGGGACTCCAGTCTCATCACCTAGACTGGCCGCATGGGTCGATGGGAAGAGGGCGCGCGCGAGCGGCTCGTCATGGCCGCCCTCGACCTCTTCACCGACCAGGGCTACGACGACACCACCGTCGCGCAGATCGCCGAGCGCGCCGGCGTGACGCGGAGCACCTTCTTCCGCTACTTCCCTGACAAGCGCGACCTGCTGTCCGCCGGGCAAGAGACCCTGGGCCGGCTACTGGCCGACGGGATCGCCGACGCCCCCGCCGACGCCGGCCCGCTCGACGCGGTTGCCGCGGGCCTGGAGCGGATGTCGACCGCGATAGGCCCGATGAACCGCGAGATCGGTCCACGGTTGCGGGCGGTCATCTCGGCCAGCACCGAACTGCAGCAGCGGCAGGCCGCCAAGAGCGTGGGCCTTGCCGGCGCGATCAGTGACGCGCTCGTGAGCCGCGGCATCCTCGAATCCACGGCCCTCGTCGCGGGCCAGCTGGGGGTGCTCGCCTTCCACCGCGGCTACGAGCAGTGGTCGGAGGGCGACGTCGACACCTCGGAGGAGTTCGCGCGCCTCACCTTGGCGGCGCTGGCCGAACTGCGAACTGCGAGCGCCGCGCTGGGGTGAGCCGCGTGGGTCAGGGCAACCCCAGCGCCCGCGCCGCCGTGAGCAGGTGGACTCCGAACGGTGAGCCGCAGCATCCGGAGTCTCGATGCCCCCTTCGCGCTGCCCGATCAGCTCGCGGGCCATAGGCTCGCCCCTATGGCAGCCGGCGCAGTGATGTACAACTTCGCCGTGCAACTCGCCGACGTCGACCGCGGCGTCTACGAAGAGGTCGCGCTGCGGGCCGCTCGGCATCCCTCCGAGACCGATGCCTAGCAGCTCGCCGACCGCACGACGGGCGCAGCATCCTCGCTGTAACGGTGGACGTCGGTAGCCTGATCCTCAGAACCAGGTCCGTCGGAGGAGGAACGATGAGCACTCGCGTCGCCGTCGCGCCCTCCGTGCTGCGGTGGGCTGAAGAGCGTGCTCAGCGCGACGCCGACGCCTACACGAAGAAGTTCAAGGCGTGGGACGAGTGGGTCGCCGGCCATGAGAATCCGACGATCAAGCAGGTCGAAGAGATCGCGCGGTACTCCCACCTGCCGTTCGGCGTGTTCTTTCTGGATGAGCCGCCAAAGGTCGAGTTGCCGATTCCGGACTATCGTCTCGGCCTGACCGGCGACGAAACCGTGCCCAGCCAAGACCTTCTTGAGGTGATCGACCTCAGCCTGCAGCGTCAGGCGTGGTTCAGAGAGTATGCCGCGAAACTCGGACTCGGGCCGGCGGACATCACCCGCGCCACAACGCAGGACGACGCGGCAGAGATCGCGAACAAAGTAGCCGCCGAGCTGGAGTTCACCGTCGCTGCGCGGGCCAAGATCAAGACCCGTGAGGCGGCGCGAAACCACCTGCGCCGCACATTCGAGGCTCGTGGTGGGCTTGCGATCTTCACGAGCATGGTTGGCAACGATAACCACCGACTCCTCGACCGCGAGGAGTTCCGCGGCTTCACGCTCGCCGATGAGACCGTGCCGCTCATCTTCGTGAACACGCACGACGACTCGCTCGGGGGTCAGTTCTTCACATTCCTGCATGAATACGGTCATGTTGTGCTTCGCAGCACCGGCATCAGCGACGAAGACCAGCGCGTGCAAGGAACCGGTGTCGAGGCCTGGTGCAACGCTGTCGCGAACGAGGTCCTGGTGCCTGCGGCGGATGTGCGCGTCCAGTTCAACCAGAGCGTCGACCTCACGACGGAGTTGGAGCGCCTCGCTAACCGCTACCTGTGCAGCACGCTCGTCATCCTGCTCAAGCTCAGGACTCTGGATCTCATCGCGCCGCAAGGTTTCGACGCGATCTACCGCTCCGAAGAGCAGCGGGTCGCGGAAGTCTTCGCGTTGCGTCGAGCTCAGGCCTCCCAAGGCGGGGACTACTACGCCAATCAGCCGTTCCGCATCGGCGAGCGACTCTCTCGCGCCGTACTAAGCGACGTCCGCGAAGGTGGGACCTCCTATACCGAGGCCTTTCGCATCCTCGGCCTGCGCACGACCGAGCAGCTCACCAAGTACGCAACACAGCTGGGGCTGTGATGTACCTGCTCGATACCAACGTCTTCATCCGTGCCAAGAACGAGTACTACGGGGCTCGATTTCGCGCCGGGCTTCTGGGATTGGATTGCCGACGAGTACCTGGCGAACGACCTTCGCTCGATCAGTGCGGTGCATGACGAGCTTGTCGCGAAGAACGATGACCTCTCAGCCTGGGTCAACCGGCTGCCCGCCGACTTCTGGTTGGAGGAAACCGACGACGATGTCACGTCGTTGAGGACGGTCGCGCAGTGGACCGTGACCAACTCCGGCCGGTATAGCCAGCAGGCGCGAATCGACTTTCTCGCGAAGGCCGACTACCGACTGGTTGCGGCGGCGGCAGCCGGCCAGCACACGATCGTCACCCATGAGACTTCGGCGGCCGACGCCGTGCGCATCGTGAAGATCCCCGACGCCTGTGCCGCTTTCAAGGTGGATTGCCGCGAGCCGTTTCAGCTCTTCCGCGAACTCGGACTGCAGCTGGTCCGCCCCGCAACGGCGGGCGCGACATCCGGGTCTCGATAAGCGCTTCGCGCTACTTGACCAGCTCGCGACACATAGGCTCACCCCTATGGCAGCCGGCGCAGTGATGTACAACTTCGCCGTGCAACTCGCCGACGTCGACCGCGGCGTCTACGAAGACGTCACGCTGCGGGCCGCTCGGCATCCCTCCGAGACCGACGCGTACATGATGACGCGCGTGCTCGCGTACTGCCTCGAATACGTGGACGGGATCGCGTTCAGCGAGGGGATCTCGTCGACGGCGACCGAGCCGGCCGTGCTCGTCCGCGACCTCACCGGCAGGCTGACCACATGGATCGAGGTGGGCGCCCCCGACGCGGAGCGGCTGCACTACGCGAGCAAGCTGGCCGACCGCACGACGGTCTACACGCATCGCGATCCCGAGAAGGTGATCGCCGCGTGGGCCGGCAAACGCATCCACCAGCTCGAGCAGATCACCGTGCACAGCTTCGATCCCGGCTTCATGGATGCCGCGGTCGCGGTGCTCGATCGACGCAACACGATGACGGTGACGCGCACTGACGGGCAGCTGTATCTCGACCTCAACGGGACGTCGTTGAGCAGCGACATCCACGTGCACCAGTTGGGCTGAGCCGGTGGTGGCGCCCCGCGTCAATCGCGAGACGCCACCACCGGCATCCGATCAGTTCAGGGTGAACTTCACGGTCGAGGTGTTGCCTGCCACGTCGTAGACGACGAGGGTGTTCGTGCCCGTCACCGCGCCGAAGACTCACGGCTTGATGAAGTTCACGTCGGACCAGGCGTTGTTGGTCAGATCCTTCACGACGCCGTTGATCGTCACCTTGTCGAGCTTGCCCGCGTCATACAACTTGCAGCTGACCATGTCGAAGGTTCTGGTCGGCGCGATGTTGCCGGCCAGGTCTTCGGAGTTGTACCGGATCGCGTAGGTGCCGTCAGGCAGTTGCACCGTTGCATGGTGAGTCCCGGTGAGGGCTCCTCCCGCGACGGCGGTCTGGGTCAGTCGCTCGCGGTCGCCGGTGCGGCCGGTGCCGCCTGCGCTGCTTCCGCCGCCCTTGCCGCCTGTGTCGCCTGGGCCGCCTCGGCGAGCGAGCCGATGCGCTGCAGCCGCCCGACCCAGTGGCGCTCGACCTCTGCGAGCTGGGCGATGGCCTTCTCGAACTGCTCGCTGTCGATCTCGTACCTGAGTTCGCGTCCCACCTTGGTGGTGGTGACCAACCCCGCACTCTCGAGCGTCGCCAGGTGCTTCGACACGGCCTGGCGTGTGACCGGCAGCTCCCGACCGACGACGCTGGCCGAACTGGGACCGTGCGACAGCAGAACGTCGAGCACCTTGCGACGGGTCGGATCGCCGATCGCCGCCCACACCCGGTCTTCCACGGCGGGTTCGGTCATCGCACGACCATGCCGTCGGCCAACTCGGCGATGCGGGGAAGCAGCACCTGCCAGCCTTGGCCGTGCCCGTCGAGGTAGCGCTCGAGCAATGCGGCCTCCCACCCGAGTTCGCGCATTCCCTGCTCGGTCACGGTGAGAAGCGTGCCCGAGCCGTCGGGCTCGATCTCGAAGGTCACCAGGATCGCGTTCGTCTCGTCCAGCTCGGCCCCGGTCGTCGTGCCTGACGCCGGAGGCGCGATCCACCAGAACGAGAACCGCCGCCCCGGCAGGGCCTCGACCACCCGCACCGGAGCCACCTCTTTCTCGCCGTTCGCGCGGTCCCAGGTCATGACTCCGACGCTGCCGGCGGTCGGCTCGACGTCGGCATCGACGTTCCACCACCGCTTGATGTGCGCCGGGTCGGTGACCACGTCGTAGACGATGTCGGGCGCCGCATCGATGCGGTGAGTCAACTCGAACTTGCCGGGCTCCATGTCGAAACCTCTCCGTCTAGTGCAACCGTTAGTTGCATATTAGAGCGAGCTGCGCCAGTATGCAACCAACTATTGCACACAGCCCGGCACACAGCCCGGCACGCAGCCCGGCACACAGCCCGGCACCCAGCCCGGCACCCAGCCCGAGAGGATCCATGCCGTGACCCGCCCGACCCATCGTCCGACCTGGACGCTCGCCGTCGCCTCGGCGGCGGGGTTCATGAACAGCCTGGATACCCAGGTGATCTCGACCGCCCTCCCCACCCTTCGACGCGAACTCGGCGGGTCGGTCGAACAGCTCGAGTGGACCATGAACGCTTACAGCCTGGCCATCGCCTGCCTGTTGATCACCTCGGCGGGCCTGGGCGATCGCTTCGGGCGCCGGCGGGTTCTGACGATCGGTCTCAGCGTGTTCGCCGTGGCGTCTGCGGCGGCGGCTCTGGCCGCGGATCCGGTGAGCCTGATCGCCGCACGCGCGGTTCAGGGCGCAGGCGCCGCCGCGATCATGCCGATGTCGCTCGCCGTGATCAGCGAGGCGTACCCGCCGAGCACGCGCGGGCGTGCGATCGGGATCTGGGGTGCCGTGCTCGGAATCGGCGGCACCCTCGGCCCGGTGATCGGCGGCTTCCTTCTCGAACTCACCGGATGGCGCGGCATCTTCTGGATCAACGTCCCGGTCGGGGTGCTCGCCGCGATCGCCGCCCGGCTGACCGTCACCGAGACGTACGGTCCGCGGCAACGACTCGACATCCGAGGGGCAGTGCTCGCCGCCGTCGGATTCCTCGCCCTCGCGGCCGGGCTCATCCGCGCATCCGGAACCGAGTGGGGCGACCCGTCTGTCTGGGTGCCGCTGGCTCTGGGCATCCTGGTCCTGGGCGCGTTCGTGTGGGCCGAGCACCGCGCGAGGGCGCCGATGATGCCGACGTCGCTGTTCGAGAATCCCCGGTTCAGCGCCGCGACCGCCGCGACCCTGCTGCACTACGCAGGAGTGGCCGGCGCCGTGTTCTTCGTCTCGCAGTTCTTTCAGATCGCCCAGCGAGCCGATCCCCTCACGGCCGCTCTGGAGTTCATCCCCTGGCCGCTGCCCGTGCTCATCCTGTCTCCGTGGGTCGGCTCGCTCGCGACGCGGTTCGGGCGGCGGCGGTTTCTCGCCGCGGGAATGCTGCTTCAGGGCATCGGGATGGCGTGGCTGGCTCTGGTCGCCGGGCCCAGCACGCCGTATGTCGCGATCCTGCCCTCCCTGCTGATCGCGGGAGTGGGGCTGTCGTGCTTTCTTCCGACCATCGCCGCCGAGGTCGTCGGCGTCGTGCCGCATGAGCGCATGAGCATCGCGGCCGGCGTCAACAACAGCGTCGCGCAGGTCGGGGTGGTGCTGGGAGTCGCCGTGATCGCGACCGTCTTCGCCCACAACGGCAGCTACGCGAACCCCGGCACGTTCACGTCGGGATTCGTGTCGGCGATCTGGGTGTCGGCCTGCCTCGCCTTCGCGGCCGCCGCGGTTATCGCGGTCGTCGCCGTGGGCCGCCGAGGGGCTCGACGGGCTCGACGGGCTCGAGGGGCTCGACGGGCTCGACGGGCTCGAGGGGCTCGCACGGTGAGTGACACGGCCTTGACTTCAAGCGCTTGAAGTGTGCTGCACTGGAGGGATGACGATGCTCACCATCCAAGAGACCTCGCGGCAGACCGGGCTCAGCGAGCCGACGCTGCGGTACTACGAAGAGGTGGGGCTGATCGGGCCGGTCGCGCGCGACGAGAGCAGCGGGCACCGGCGCTACCGCGAGGGCGACCTCGACGCGCTGCAGGCGCTCGCCTGCTTGCGGGCCATGGGCGTCGGCATCGACGACATGCGCACCTACCAGGCCAACCGCGCGCTCGGGCACGCGGCTGCTGGCGATCAGCGCGACCTCCTGCTGCGGCATGCCGAGCGAGTCGAGCTCGAGATCGCCACGCTGCACGTGCACCTGGAGTACCTGCGCCGCAAGTCGGCGCTGTGGGACGCGCGGGATCGCGGGGACGCGGCGGGCGAGGCGGCGGCGCAGGTGCGGGTGAATGAGATCCTGCCGGAGTTGGAGGCGGTGATTCGGTAGGCGGCGGGCGGGCGCTGGGCTTGGGGTGCGGGGCGGCGGTGCGTCCTCTCCTCCCCAGGTCGCCGCGCGCGAAGATCTTGTACTTTCGAACATGTGTTCGATGAGGGAAAATGGATGCATGGACCTCCTCGATCAGCAACTCGCCTCGGTGGCGCGTGCGCTCGAGGCGGTTCGAGTGGAGCATCTCGAGCGGGCCACCGACGCGCAGCTGCTGACGTTGATCGCCGCCTCGGCGCAGAACGAGCGAGTGGCGCGTGCTCATTCCGCCGTGCTGGCCGGCGAACTGGCGCGGCGATCCGCCCCCGAGCTCGGCCACGACGGCATGGCGCAGAAGAGCGGGCACCGCACTCCGCAGAAGCTCATCCAGGCGACCACCGGCGCCAGTTCGCGCGAGGCGGCGCACGCGGTACGGGTCGGGGCGCTGGCGCAGACCCATCCCTGGCTCGCCTCGGTCGCTCACGCCGTGGTCGATCAGAGAGTCTCGACCGAGGCCGCCGATGCGATTCGTGCCGGGCTCGGCATGCCCAGCGACGACGTGCCGGCTGGGGTACTGGCCGCTGCCGCCGACCGGCTGCTCGACGAGTCCGCCGGTCTCGACGTCGACCGCGTCTACCTGGTGGCTCGCGATGCGCGCGACGAATTGGATGCCGTCGGCATCGTCGACCGCGAACGCGCGGCCCGGCAGGCGCGCGAGCTGCGCGTGCACCGGCTGCGCGACGGCAGCGTCCGCATCGTCTGGCAGCTCGATCCCGTCGAGGGCTCCGTGGTGACGGAGGTGTACGACCGGGCCACATCGCCGCGGCGGGGCGGGCCGCGATTCGTCGGCGAGGCCGAGCGGGCGCAGCAGTTGATCGACGACCCGCGCAGCACGGAGCAGCTGGCATCCGACGTGTTCTTCCAGTTGGTGACCGCCGGTGCTGAGGTCGAGCCGTCCCAGCTGCTCGGGCGCGGGGCGCCGGCCGTCCGCGTCACGATCACCGAACGGCAACTCGCCGCCCACACCGGTCACGGGCGGCTGCAGCGCACGCAGCAGCCCGTCTCGATCGAGACCGTCGAACGGCTCGCCTGCACGCAGGGCACCGTGGCCGTTGTGTTCGACGAGCACGGCCACCCCCTCGACGTCGGCCGCGAGCAGCGGCTCTTCACGCCCCGGCAGCGCACCGCCTTGGCCGAACGCGACGGCGGATGCCGCTGGACCGGATGCGATCGCCCACCCTCCTGGTGCGAAGCCCACCACATCGAGCACTGGGCTCGAGACGGCGGCCGCACCGACGTCGCCGACGGAGTCCTGCTCTGCAAGCACCACCACCTCTTGCTGCACGACCATCACTGGGAGATCGAGCGGCGCGGGCCGGCCCGCTCCGAATACTGGCTGATCCCGCCGCCCGACCATCCGGATCCCCAGCCGAGGCTGCTGGTCAGCAAGAGTCTGGCCCTGCGAGATCTGCTCGCCGGGTGACGGGCCGCCCGACCGACTCTGCATTCTGCGCGCCGCCGCGTGACCCGAGGGGGAACCGGCTTGACTTCAAGCGCTTGAGGTTTGATCCACTGACGTCATGACTACTTCAGACAGCTCTGCTCCAGACAGCGACACCGTTCTCGTCACCGGCGGATCCGGTTACCTCGGCACGCGCGTCATCGCCGAGCTCCTCAAGACCGGCGCTCACGTGCGCGCCACCGTGCGGTCGCTCGACAGCGGGCCCGCGCTCCGCGAGGCGGTGCGCCGCGGCATGGGCACTGACGGCACTGACCGCACTGACCGCACTGACCGCACTGACCGCACTGACGACGACGCACTCGACGCCGGGCTCGACACGGGCTTCGCCGGGCTCGACGCGGGCTTCGCCGGGCCCGACGCACGACTCGCCGGGCTCGACGCGCGCCTCGAGCTCGTGGTCGCCTCGTTGACCGACGACGCCGGGTGGGATGCCGCGGCATCCGGTGTCGATGGCGTCTACCACCTCGCCTCGCCGATGACCCACGCCACCGAAGATCCGGAACTCGTCATCACGCCCGCACGCGACGGCGCCCTGCGCGTGCTGCGCGCCGCCCGCGATGCCGGGGTACCGCGCGTCGTGCTCACCTCGTCGTTCGCGGCGGTCGGCTACTCGCCCAAAGAGCTCAACGCAGACGGCGTCCGCGAATACGACGAGAACGACTGGACCGACCCCGAGACCCCCGGTCTTCCGGCCTACCCGCGCTCGAAGGCGGTCGCCGAACGCGCCGCCTGGAGCTTCATCGAGCGGGAAGGCGGCGACACCCAGCTGGTCGTGCTCAACCCGACCTGGATCGCCGGGCCGACCCTGACCTCCGACCCGCGCTCGTCGCTGCAGGCGTTCTCGGCCATGCTCGGCGGGCAGATGCCGGTCGCGCCGCGGCAGCGGTTCGGCATCGCCGACGTGCGGGACGTGGCATCCGCCCACCTGGCCGCCATGGCCGCCCCGGATGCCGCAGGCAAGCGCTACCTGCTGCTCGCCGACGGGCTGACAACCAGCTGGCTCGGGGTCGCCACGGTGCTGCGCGAGCACTTCGGTGCACTCGCCGCGAAGGCGCCCACCGAGGAGGCGCCCGGCGACGAGTTGCCGCCGCTGATCATCCACAACGAGCGGGCCAAGGCCGAGCTCGGCTTCGCGCCGCGGCCCGCCGAGACGACCATCGTCGAGACGGTGCAGAGCATGATCGACCACGGGATGCTGGCGTAGGCGCGGCCGCGTTTGACAACTGGTTAGGCACCTGACAGTATTTGTCAGGTGCCTAACAGACCGACGGAAGCAGAGCTCGAGGCCGCCGGCTCGTGGGCGAAGAAGTACTTCCTCGAGGTGCGGGCTCTGACCGAGGCGGTGCTGCGCCCGTTCGGGCTGGGGACGACCCAGTGGTACGTACTCGGTCGCCTCGCCGACGAGGGGCCGCTGCCTCAGCGCGAGTTCGCCCGCGCTCTCGATGTGGAGCGCGCGACGCTCAGCGAGGTCATCGGCGCCCTCGTGCGCAAGCAGCTCGTCACCCGGGAGCCGGATGCCCACGACCAGCGCCAGAAGGTGTTGACGATCACGCCGGCCGGCCGTGAGTTGTGCGGCGAGATCACCGATCCGGTCGGCCTCATCGCCTCGGTCGCCTTCGGCAGCGTCGACCCGGCGGAGGTTGCCACGATGAACCGCGTGCTCAGAGAGGCCACTCAGCGCCTCGCCGACTACAGGAAACTCACCGACGACAAGAAGCTCGCCGGCGACAAGAAACCCACTGACGACAGGAAACCTACTGACGACAAGAAACCCACTGACGACAAGAACGGACCGGCATCCTCATGACTGTTCTAGTGACAGGAGGGACCGGGCTCGTCGGGTCACGACTTCTGACGCGTTTCGTTGACGCGGGCGTCGAGACCCGCGGCCTGGTGCGGGCGGGCAAGCACCTGCCCCAGGCGGTGACGCCGGTGCCCGGCGACATCCTCGAGCCCGAGACGCTGCCCGACGCGCTCGACGGCGTCACCGACGTCATCCACCTCGCGGCTCTGTTCCGCACCTCCGACGATGACGCGGTGTGGCGCGTGAATCGCGACGGCACCCGCAATCTGATCGCCGCGGTGCGCCAGCATGCTCCGGATGCGCGGCTCATCATGGCAAGCACCTCCAACGTCTACGACCCCGACCTGCCCCACCCGGCGCGCGAAGACGACCCGGTCTCGCCCTGGGCGGCCTACCCCGCCAGCAAGATCGAAGCGGAGCAGGAGGTGCGCTCCAGCGGACTGAACTGGGCCATCCTGCGGTTGCCCTTCGTCTACGGCGACCAGGACGGCCACCTCGAGGCGCTGCCGAAGATGGTGCAGGAGCGCGGGTGGCATCCGGCCCGCAGGCAGAGTATGGCCCACCACGCGGATATCGCGGCCGCGTTCCGGCTGGCGCTCACCGGCGCCTTCGATTCGCGGGTCGTCAACATCGCGGACGAGTCCGCGCTCAGCATCTTGGAGATCGCCCACCTGGTCGGTGAGGGCTACCCGTCGTCCGGCGAGCCGCTGGACTCCCCGTGGCAGGGCCAGGTGGACGCATCGCTCGCCCGCAGCCTCGGGTTCACGGCTTCCGTCCCGACGGCGTACGCCGCGGCGCGGGACGGGCGGATGTAAGGGACTCCTCCCCTCCACCCGCTGTACCGTGACGCCATGGTGATCTGCCATCGCGGGGCGGAGTGGCAACCCCAGGTCACCGACGAGGTGATCGCCAGGTGCACCGCCCGGCTCGGCGGCCCCGTCTACGTCCTCGATGGATCGGGACGGATACTCGAGCAGAGCCCGGCGTAGCTTCCGCTCGCCCAGGGCCCTTCGTAGCCTCTACTCGGCCGCGGTGGCGGTCTGCCCGCCCCACTCCTCGGGCGCAACATCGCGGAGGGTCTGCGTGAGCGTCCAGAGATGGCCGCCGGGATCCCGGAACGAGCTCTGCCGCTCCCCGTACGGGTAGTCGGTGGGCGGGGCGACGACCACCGCGCCACCCTCGACGGCCCGCGCGTGTGCCAGGTCGACGTCGGTGACTCGCAGCATCACCGATGCGGTCACGGCGCCCGCGGCATCCGGTGCGGCTCGGTTCGACCCATCGTCGGCGACGATCAGCGACCCCTCGCCGAAGGTGAGCTGTGCCCGATGACCCGGCCCGATCAGCACCCGCGCTCGAAAGTCCAGCACGGTGACCAACCACTCGGTGGCAGCCTCGACATCCGCATAACTCAACACCGGGATCACCGGGCCGACCGGAGCGGAACGGTTGAATGCCATGCCGGCGATGGTATCCGCCTGAAGCCCGACTCAACTCGCGAGCATTCGAGCTCGGCTCCCGCTGACCGCTGACCGCCGAGACACGGATTTGCTTAAGCAGACTTAGCTAAACTAGGTTACTCATCCATGGAAGCCCACGACAGCATGGCGGCCGAGGCCCTGGCGTTGCGGCTGAGCATCGGACGGATCTCACGGCGCATCCGGCGCATTTTCACGGACAGCGGAGAGGGCGCGGCCTTCCTCGAACTGGGCATCCTCGACCGGCTGTCGAGGGTCGGAGCGACCTCGCCGAGCAGTCTCTCTGACGACGAGGGCGTCACCTCGGCCGCCATCGCCGAGATCCTCCGAGGCCTGGAATCCCGCGGTCTTGTGGCACGCGACAAGGATCCTCACGACGGCCGTCGGGTCGTTGTCACCCTCACCGCTTCGGGCGCCGCGTCTCTCGCCGACCGCGACGCCGCGGTCCTTTCGCGGCTGCACAAGGCGCTGCAGGAGGTCCTGAGCGCGGGCGAACGAGCCGCTCTCCCGCAGCTCGTCACGATTCTGGAGAAAGTGGAGAGGGCACTGTGATCGACTCGACCTGGACGACCGACCTGACCCCCGACGTCGCCGAATTCCTCAGCGAGTTCGAGCGCCGAGGACGGCCGACCGAGCACGACGACGGTGCACTGTTTCACACGTCGTTCATTGCGGCCGACCCGAATCAGGCGAGCACGGTCACGCGCGACCTGTTCGTGCAGTCGCTGCCCGTGCGCCGCACCATGTTCGCCAAGGCACGGGTCGGCGTGGCCCATCTTGTGCGCGCGGCCCAGCTCGATCTCGACGCCCGGTATGTGTTGGTGCGGTCCGAGTGGGATGCAGAGCGCGAGGGTTCCGAACCGATCCGGCTCGAGTCGACGTTCCTCGTGATGCGGGGCGATGACGGCCTGACGGTTCTCGCGTATCTGAATCATCGCGACATCGCGGCGATCCTCGCCGAGCTCGCGGCTCGCTCGGCACGCTGAGCATCCGGGTCGAGACGACCTGCTGTGTGCTCGTGGTGCACCTAACGGATGCGCTCTACAACCCTTCGACCCCTGTTAGTCGACTGTTCGACGGGTTCCGTCGCGGCGACTTTACTGGTGGTAAGCCACGAGAAAGAACGCCGGCTAAGCATCGCCAGTTTAGGCGCCTGTCCCCTAGCGACGTCGACCAGCTGGTTCGCGAATACTGCGATGGGCTGGGTTCGGTCTACGAGCTGGCGGATCGGTGGGGTGTTCACCGCAACACGATCGCAAAGCATCTGAAGTCACGGGGACTCGAGCTTGGCCGGCTGTCGCTAAGTAGCGATGAGATCCGACGAGCGTTCGAGCTGCAAGCGCAGGGCCTTTCCTTCAACGCGATCGGGCGAGCTATTGGCAAGGATCCGAAGACGGTGAAGGCGGCACTGTCTTAGTAAGCGCTCGTGGATTCAGCAAAGCAATCCGCCGATCGCGAGAAACGCAGCACCCCCAGGTACCTGGATGACGCCGACCCTGAAGGCGGAAACATGTGGTGTTGATCGACTTCATCGCGGCATGGAATGAGTTCTGCGACACGTCCTTCGTCGCTTAGGTGGATGTGGCCCTGTTAGCTGCTTGCGCGTGTGTGCGCAGGGATGGCGCGCCACTCGTCTGACTGAGTACCCGTCTGTATCGAGTTAGGGTTTCGAAGGTCAAAGCCGATGGACGATACGCGAACGCCGCCGTGAAGACAGCGCAGCGCATCGGAGATAACGAGGCAGCTGACGGCGGCCCCCACAAAGCTGGCGCCGACGCTCACACCCGCGATCTCGAGCATCCCGCACTGGGCAGCTGCGCGCTCGACTCCCGTAGCAACAAGCCGCTCAACCTCGGCCTGGTACGCGGTGCCAAGGGGTCGACCGGTTGCCTCGGTTGCTGCGCCGAATAGCTCAGCGGCAGTCCGGGTTCCCGGGAAGGTCCGAACGAGCGAATCGAGGTAGTCCTCGCCGACACCGAGCCCGGCATCGACCGCGTAGTCGAAGACGTCGAGAAATGCCCGCGGAGCGACTTTGTCGAATCCTGCGAAGGCGACGATGGGCTCGATCTGCTCCGTCTTCCCCGACTGATTCGGGATGAACGATCCATCGAATGCACGCTCGACTAGGCGGGTCCGCATCCCTAGTGCTTCCAGTTGGTCGCCGACGATTCGAGTCTTGCGCCGGCCGAGATCTCTCCGCGTAGTCAGCAGTTGCGTCGCGAGGTTGCCTTCCTCGACGCGATCAAAGTCGAACAGCCCGATCTCGAGTGCGGAGCGATCGGCATACGGCAAGAAGCCAACCGTCCAGGCGAGCGCCTGACCGAGGTGACCAAGACCAAGGATCCAGAACTTGGAAGGGAGGTACTCGAGGTCCGGCCCCGCGCCTTCCGGAGAACGCCAATCCGTGCCGGGCATCCACAAGGAGACACCGACGGACCGACGACCAGGCATAATCGCCCCGAGGACGTGCTGAAACATCTCCGAGACGCCAAGCGCGCCGGCGAGCACCCCCGCAACCGGGTTTTGCCCGACTGTCGCGAACGCCTCGTCGACCAGCACACCCGCGCTCCAGCCGTTCCACACAAGGGTCGCGACGGGACCTCCGACTGCATCCTCGTCGAGGATTCGGATCGTCGGATAGTCGGGGGAAAGTTCTTCGACGACGCTTCCTCCATAGCGGCGCACGAAGTCCGCGACGGAGAGATCGTGGGCCCACGCCGTTGTGAGGTGTTCGTCGCTCGAAATGCGAACTCGAACACCACCCAGGAAGACGCGGCTTCCCGTGTTGATAACTGTGCCGAGCGCAGCCACGGCTGCCGGCGATGCTGCGATGCCACGACCGACTGCCACCTGGAGCACGCGGTTGTTGAGCCACCCAACTGCTTCCTGCGGCGTCTTCGCGATTCCCCGATCGAGCAACAGCTTGGCCGTTCGATGCAGTGCGGAACGTTCTCCCCAGCTCACAGGAACCGCCTCACGAACAGTCTCTCTGCTGCCTGACCCTCGAAGAAGGAAGCCCACCTGTGACCGTCGTATACGTGCACGCCCGCGCGCACCGGTACGGCGGGTCCGCTAGCGAAGTTGGGGAGGATGACGGCGACATGTCCCGCCTTGGCGATCATTGGGTTCGATGAATCGATCCCGCTCTGTTCCACCCACGGGCCGGGATGGGTATGCACATCACCAAGAACGCGCAGCCCCTCCACGTCGCAGATGTCCCATAGCCTGCTGAAGGCGAAACCGCTCATCGAAATGCCACCCGTCAGGCTGTGCGCATCGAGATCGTCGTAGTAGACGACCCGTTTGACGGTGCGCCCGTCCCCGCCACGGACCCCCAGCAAGAATGCGCCCGACTCCCGGTTGCCATCGCCCCGACTCCTGAGTTCGCGCACGATGGCTTCCCAGCGCCGTCGCGGCACCCGAAGGACCGCTTGCTGTCCCCTACGCGCCCAGATAGTCATCAGCGTTCAACGTCTCGAAGATCTCAGTGAGCACAAAAACGAGGTCGCGCGTCGGCGTCCACATTGTCATCGGATACTGCGACGCCCATTCGGTGTGAGTGCGGAGCCCCACCCGGTCGAAGGGCGCATACATCGCGAGTCCGCTTTCCCAGTCGGAGCGGAAGAGCTGCGCGGCGCGGACTCCCTTCGGTCGCTTGTCTGCCGCCAACGGGGTGTCGGCCTCGACGTCCCAGATCGTTCCCGTCGGCGCCTGGTCCGGGTAGCCACTCAGCTCGAAGCGAATCGCGAAGCCGTCCGGACTACCCTCGTGGGGCGCAGCCGCCACCTTGATCGTCACGTTCGGCCAATCCGTCGCAAGCACGCGCCATCGGCCGCCCGCTTCGCCCACTCGGAAGCGCGGACTGGCGAGGTGAGCCTCAACGACACGAAGGCTGGGATCGACGGTCACGGTCATCCAGCGAAGCGGTCCCGAGGCAGGAGATCGAGGACGACTTCGCAGCCCTCTGCGCCGACCAGCGAGCCGATGTGAACGGTCTCGTCGAGGAAGTGGTCAGCGCCAGGGGTCGCCAGGACGTGCTCGACCGCCTGATCCTTCGAGAGGTTCGCGGCCTCGGGTCCCACCGCCCACTTCCTGACGCGCTTGATGGTCGCCGAGGGAGCGAAGTCGTGCTCGAAGTGCTCGCCGTTGTACCGGACGCGGACCGAGACCGTGCGGCACTTGCCGTGATACACGTGGTGGTGGCGCCCAATGCCAGCCTCGACGAGCGTCAGCTCGACATCGATCTCCTCGTCCACATCCTCGAGCCACATGGAGCCATCGTCGCCACGGAGCTCGATGAGCTCGCGGACTCGCATGGTCTCCTCGACCTCGACGATCTCCGGCTCTTCCGAACCAGCGATGTGCCTGAACAGCTCCATGGGTGATCTCCTCACTCGGCTTGCGATTAACGCAACGTTGCTACGTTAGCACTCGTTGCGTTAATCGCAAGCGTCACGCGATGAGATCTTCAGCGCGATCTGGAGGACGTCGAAGAGAGCGGTCAGCGTCAGCCATCTCTCCGCATAGCTCCCTCGCTGCCGCCGCGGTGATCGCACCCCGCGCAACAAGTACCTGAAGGACATCGAGCGTGTCCCGAGTCATCATGCCGTGATGGCTGAGCAGGTGGTGCGCATCGTGGTCGTCGGTCAAGACGATGGATCCGCTGAGTTCGGCGCGCTCATGCACCGCGACAAACGTTTCGCTCTCGCCGAGGTGCTGAAGAGGCTTGCCGGCGTCCCCGAACATCTGCAGGCGCCGAAAGCGATTAACTCGATCGGCCTCGCCCTTTCGGTTCAGTTCGATGGGGTCGCCCAGCCACCCGTCTTCCCAGATAGAGAGAAGGTCGCTATGGATGTCGGCGGACG
>Ga0207667_10001433_pt1 | contig 29891 bp, 24 predicted proteins | sample KBSCornC52_FD_184301 | JGI IMG/M metagenome (GOLD analysis project Ga0207667, IMG submission 184301) | Corn rhizosphere microbial communities from Kellogg Biological Station, Michigan, USA - KBS Corn C5-2 (SPAdes) (version 2) | ecosystem: Host-associated > Plants > Roots > Rhizosphere > Soil ...
GCCTTTACCTCTTCATCACCATGAAAAGCGGCGATGCCGGTAAAGGCATTGCCAGTATTACGGAGTGGGCCGGCAACAACTTCCTGTTTGGATATGTGCAGTTACGGCCGGGTACCGACCCAGCCACACTGGAACGAAAACTCCCGGCATTTTTAAACAAACATGCCGCCGACCGGCTAAAAGTCCTCGGTATGCAAAAACAGTTGCATTTGCAGCGCGTAGGCGATATACATACCGGATCGGGCTACGAAATAGAACTTACGCAAACTGCCGACCCATCGTTCCTGCTGGTGCTTGTACTCATAGCGGTACTGATACAGGTTATTGCGTGTATCAACTTTATGAATCTCTCTACCGCCAGGGCTTCTCAACGGGCTAAGGAAGTGGGTGTACGCAAAGTGATAGGCGCGGGTAAATTCGACCTGGTTAAACAGTTTTTAGGCGAGTCGTTTCTGCTGGCGTTCATTGGCGTTATCATTGCATTGCCGCTGCTGTATTTCTGCCTGCCTTATCTTAATGACATTACACGGGCCAATATTGAGTTGGCATTTTTTGCCGATTATCGCCTTTGGCTGATGCTTGCGGCCCTTGTTTTGGTAACCGGCTTGCTGGCGGGCAGTTATCCGGCGTTCTACCTGTCGAATTTCGAGGCGATAAAGGTGATCAAAGGCAACTTCGGCAATCGTATATCAGCAACCTTTATACGAAAAGGGCTTGTGGTTGGACAGTTTGTATTGTCGATAGGCATGATAACCGGGATAATTATCATCTACGCGCAGCTTAACTATATCAAATCGAAGGATATTGGTTTCGATAAGAATCAAAAACTGGTGTTTAACTTTTACACCAACGATGCGCAGAATAAAATGCCCGCGCTGGCCAAGGATTTGAAACAGCTTTCGGATGTTAAGTACGTGACCAGCGCCGATAATTACCTGAGCCAGTTTGTGCTGCATGACCATGGCGTTTATCCCGAAGGCGGCAACATGGCCACGGCCATTGACGCACAGAATATTGCCTGCGACGAATACTTTGTTAAAACCAACGGCATTAAAATGGTAAGCGGCCGCGATTTTATAAAAGGCGACTCGAACAAAGTGCTCATCAATCAAACCCTGGCAAAACGGCTCAATCTGAATGCGCAAACGGCACAGGGGGCTAAACTATATCAAAAATACAACGACAAGCCGGCAACCTTTGTAACCGTTGTTGGTGTAATGAAGGACTTTAACTACAACTCGCTCAAAGGCGATGTAAGGCCCTTTATGCTGGTATATGACGGTAACGCCGGCGATTTTTCGAGCATGATTGTATCAGTAGGAAGTAATAACTACCAAAAACTGCTCGGGCAGATAGGGTCCATTTGGGCAAAAAACCTTCCGGCCGTGCCGTTCGAATATTCGTTCCTGGATGCTGAGGTACAAAAACAGTACGAGGGCGAAATAGTACTCTCGCAGATCATCAATTCTTTTACGACGATCGCCATTATTATTTCGTGCCTTGGCTTATTTGGACTGGCTGCCTTTAGCGCCGAGCAACGCAGGAAAGAAATAGGTATCCGCAAAGTTTTGGGGTCGAGCATAAGCGGTGTGGTTGTATTGTTATCAAAAGATTTTTTAATACTGGTTGGTATCTCATTCGCAATCGCTACACCAATTGCCATATACGCCATGAACAGGTGGCTTCGTATTTTTGCATATCGCGTACCATTAAGCTGGTGGATGTTTGCCCTTGCTGGGATACTGGCGGTTGTAATAGCATTGCTTACCGTTAGTTCGCAGGCTATTAAAGCGGCATTGATGAATCCGGTTAAAAGCTTGAAAACGGAGTAAAGGGGGAGAACAGTAATGAAAATTTGCGTTCGGTTATCTGTCATTTCAAATCTCTCAAGTGGAAAATTATCGTGGGTAACTTGTATATTTGTTTAATAAGGAGTGAGCATGATGATTTACAAGCAAATTTTGGTCCCCGACGAAGAGCATCACAGCATTGAAATGCCGGCGCAATTTTTTGGTAAAAAAGTGGAGGTGGTTGTAATGGAGTTAGATAGTTCTGTGACTTCTCCGATTTTACCAACCGGTAAACAGACATCAAAGGACGAATTGTTCGAAAATTTTGGATTTGCGCCAGATTTTCCATCAATTGATGAAATCAGGGATAAGGCATGGCCTTCAAAATGGTAATTTTTGATACAAATATCCTGATTGAACTTTACCGGGGAAATTCTGCAGTAAAGAAAGAAATCGAGCTAATGGACGCTGACGTATTTTATATAAGCAGTATTACCGCAGCTGGATTTATGGTCGGCGCGAAAAATAAGTTAGACTTTGGAAAAATTGAACAGCAGTTGGCTAAGTATATTTTAATTCCGATTAATACAGACATAACAGACATTTTTGTTGACCTTTTCAGAACATTTACCTTACGTCGCCGACCTGGGATACCGGATACCCTTATTGCTGCTACTGCGTTATATTACCATTTGCCGCTTTATACCCTAAATAAAAAACATTTTGAATTTATCCCCGGTATTAAACTTCTATAAGTATTAATGATACGCTGTGCTATTTATTAGGTGTGATTTTAACTATCATTGTTATCCGCGTTAATCAATCATAAATAAATGAGGCCCGATGAAAAGAATTTGTGCTATTTTGCTGTTACTGTCAGTTTGTATTATGAGTAATGCACAGGAAAATACTAGGCCCACCCGTACGATTTTTGCTTATGGCGGCGGTTTTAACAAGTACTTTATGCGGTATGTTATCGCGCTCACTAAAAAACAAAACCCCAAAATATGTTTTTTGCCCACCGCATCGGCCGATGACGCCAATATTATAGTAGCCTGGTATGCCGCCTGCGAGGATCTGCCCATGAGGCCCTATGTGCAGAAGGCGTTTGTAGCCTCCTACACATCGCCTAAAACTTTTGAGGAAAACCTGCTGAGCATGGATGCTATAGTGGTTGGCGGCGGTAATACTTTAAATATGATGGCTATTTGGAAGGCCCAGGGCATTGATACGGTGCTGAGAAAAGCCTATGATAAAGGAATTGTTTTGAGCGGAGGCAGTGCCGGTTCGCTGTGCTGGTTCCTGGCGGCACAACCGATTCGCGACCAAAGGAGTTATCCATTGTACATGGCCTGGGTTTTATAACAACCAGTCACTGTCCGCATTACCATAGCGAGCCATTACGCAAACCACTTTATTTTGATAATATTTTAAAAGGAAAACTGCCCGCCGGCTACGCCATTGACGACCTTGCAGGAATAGTTTTTGAAAACGAAAAGTACATTCGCTCCGTAGCTGTCGACGACAAGAGCAACACCTGGTATGTTTCCCTGATTGATGGTAAGGTAGATGAAAAACTTTTGCCCATTAGCGAGATATTGAAGTAGGAGGAATCTGTCTGAATCAGAATTTACAGAATTTTAGAATTCACAGGATAGCCGCTTATGAAAGCTGATTTGAAACTTTGCAGATCCAAAAATTCTGCTAATCCTCAAATTCTGTAAATTCTGATTCAGACAATACTACTACCACAAAAACAAGGGCACAAACCATATCGGCGAAACGTAATACGGATCGTAGTAGGGTTCGTAATATTCTACTGTTTCTTCTTCAACTATGGTTTCTTCATAGTCGCCGCTATTATTGTTTTGTTGCTGTTGCTCTTGTTCCTGTTCCAGCAGTTTCATCATCAGTTCCGATCCCTGGCCAATCATGTCAACCATGGCATCTTCGCCAACTTCTTCGGGCTTAATCGCGGTTTGACAAATTTCCTCAATCTCTTTCCAGCTATTATCCGATACCAGGTCCATTTGCCAGCCGTTTACGCTGGTATCAAACCGGTTTTCGTTTACAAACGACATGAAGACGATTTCGGCCGGATCCAGTTTTTTAAACAGGGCGACCGCAATCCGTAGGTCATCAAACCGCTCGTTATCAATAAAATCGGCCCAGGCCTCATCGGTTTCAAAGTCAAAATACCGTGAAAAGGCAAATTCGCCTTTTTCCAGGTCGACGTATGAATAGATGTCATAAACTTTAAGGTACTCGGTGTAGCGTTTCATAAAGGTGTCGAACACCTCGCGGCCTTTCGCCGTTATCTGGTAATTCATGCCGGAAGTTTCAACATAACCTTTCGACATCAGCTCAATAAACAGCGGCTCCAGCACGCTATCGTCGCCATTGGCCACCGTTTGGAATTTATGATCGCCATTAATCATCTCATCCATCAGGATGATTGATTTAAATGTTTTTTTATTATCGTTGGTAATATACATGGTAGGTAATAGATTAAAGGAGGATTATTTTAGCATAATAAACCTCAATGTCATTTCGAACGCTAGTGAGAAATCCTATACAAGCCGAAGCCAGTTATGCAAGGTTCGCTACGAATCAGCATGAACTTTCCCGCCATCGTTCAAAATGACAATATTTTTTGATGATGAAAATTAATTCAGCAGCTTGGTCCGTTTTGCCTTAATAGCTTCCAGGGCATTTGATGATGAACCCTGTCCTAAAGCTTTATTGATTTCCTGTTCGGTTGACATTGTGGAATCCTCGATCTGTGCATAGGCTGCAGCGCGGAATTCCTGGGCCGACGCTTTCTGATCCATACGGTTTAAAGTAGCCATCAGGCCATCGGTATCAACACTTGATAATGTTTTATTAATGCGTTCCGATACTTCGGCAGTTTTTGCACGTGAGCTTATCAATTGCGCCCTGCTTTCGGTTTCAGCAATCTGATCTTTTATTTGTTTTATTTTCAAGTCCATTACTGCAACCGCGCTTTCTTCTTTCTCAGCCATTTTTGCAAACTGATCGGCTTCCGCGTTTGCTGTCACGTGAGCTTCGGCGGCTTTGTTGGCCAGCTCGGTGCCTTTGGCTTCGTCCAGTTGTTTGGTTTCTATACGGTCAAGCAGGTCATTGGCCTTTTTTTCCCAATCAGCTGCGCTGTTGCGGTATTGTAATTCGCTGGCACGATGCTGTAGCGCCAGGGCTTTAATTTCGGCTTCGCCTTGTATGGCCTGCTGGTAATTCTCCCTTAATTCGCGCAGAATTTGGGCTGCCATCTTTTCAGGGTCCTCTAATTTATCAACCGCTGCGTTGGCTTCAGCCTTGCTGATGCGGAATAATCTATCGAATATGCTCATTGTATTTTTATTTTAAAATGTTTGTTATAGTGTTTTTGTTTTGATGCCTTTAAATATGTTTATCTCCTGCGGCCGCGCCCAAAGCCCGATCTGCCGAAGCCGCGGCTACTGCCGCTGCTGCTGTGACGTCCAAAACCGCCGCTACGCACGGTTGAGGAGTTGCGTGTACCGAACGAACGTTGCGATCTTCCGGGGCTGCTCAAACTACTCCGGGTGCTGGTATTCATCCTTGATGACATGTGCGACGATGTGGTAGGCCTGAAATTAGTCACGGTACGCACCCTGGTATAATAGTGCGGGTAGTAACCATAGTGGTACATCGGCATATAGTAAATGTGCGGGCGCATCAGGTAGCTCAACAGCAAAAAGTCGGTAAAGCCAAATGAGGAGTGATAATAGTTATCATAGCCTACATAATTTGGATTACCCTGTATGTTCAGGTCGGCTGTTTGACGGGTGCTGTCGGGCTGAATTTTTATGCGGGCAACAGTTACTGAATCTGAGGCACTCACATCGTCCACTATGTTTAAGTGGTTTGGCTCGGTTTCCTGCACCTTCAGGTAATCAACATTCCCGTCCTTATCCAAATCAAGGTTATTGATATGGGTGCCCGGGTCGTTAATGGCTTTTTCAAGCTTTTCAGGATCGGTGCTTGTTTTTACATACCCGGCCAGTTTGTTTACATCAAAACCTGCGGGTGCCGTGTTTTCGATAGTTACAGCGTTTTGTGTTGGTGGGTTTTGTTCGCAGCCATACGCAAGTACCATTACAGCACAAAGCGTTATTAGTATTCTTTTCATGATTTTTTTAATGGATTTAAGATTTTGCAGGATACCATATCACCGGATTTTACTGATATGTTTTGCCTGGCTTTTTCTTTGTTTTTATTTAGTAATATTTAGATGTTACGTTTATACAAATGTTACAAATAATCCCCGGATTACGAATTGCTCTGAAGCGCCTTATTAGTCGCAAACATAATACCATCCTGTAATACAAGGCAGTAATTTCGATAAAATAAAAGCAATTCCCTTTTATTTATAATTCATTAGGGGGCAACCTATAGCAATCATTAGCCGTATTTTCATATATCAATATCTTTTTAATCTCAAGTTAAAATCTATCATCCAATAAAAACATACCTATGAAAAAAATTATTTATCCCTTGCTGATTGGCGTCATAACGGCACTTTCGGCATTTATTGCAGTTACAAACTGGCAGGTAAAAGAGCCATACGAAGTTAAATTTTCCGGCGGAAGAATCCATGGTGAATTTAAAGGATTAAAAGCCCGGATACTTTTTGACAAGGCTCACCCGGAAACATCCAAGATAAGCGCATCTATCGAAGTTTCGACAATTGCAACCGGCTTTTTTCTGAAAAATACCCACGTGCAGAATGCACTGGATGCCGATAAATATCCCCTTATCCGTTTTGAGTCGACATCGGTAACAAAAAGCGGCGATGCCTACAATGCCGAAGGAAAACTCACCATGAAGGGGGTTACCAAATCGATTATTATCCATTTCACCTTTGAGGATAAAGGCAAATCGGGCGTTTTTAACGGAGGCTTTAAAATAATACCAAAGGAATTTAATATAACCCATAGTGGTACCCCTGCTGAGCTCACCATTAGTTTGATGGTTCCGGTGGCTGGGTAAGCTATCACTCATCCGCACAAAACATAAATATTCATCAAAATCACTATCTATGAAAACGCTATTTAAATTAATAGCAGCTATTTTTATAACAGGCACGCTTATGTTTGCCACCAATGTAAACGCCCAAACAACACCAGCCGGGGCGCTCCGCTTTAACCTGGGTTTCGATACCGGCTTACCAACGGGCAACCTGGCCATAGGATCCGAATTTGTGATTGGCGGTACCGCCCGTTTACAATACGGGCTTAGTAATGACTTTGCCATCACCTTTACTTCGGGCGCCAATCATTTTATCAGCAAGATTAATCCCGCAACAGGCAAAAAGTTCGACAGCTTTGGTGTGATACCCATTAAAGCGGGTATAAAGTACTTTTTTGTTCCGCATATCTACTTTGGCGAAGAGCCGGGTATTGCCATTGAAGAAATGGACAGCGGCACCGGGCATAAAAAATTTCTGCTATCAACAGCCGCCGGCTGGGGCAGCAGCAAATGGGATATTGGTATCCGTTACGACAATTATGCCGGGCAGGATGACCCTTATGGTGTTGTAGCCCTGCGTATTGCTTACGGGTTTTAGGTTAAAGGAGGGACTTTAAGCCAATTAAATTAACCTCGTGTATTCTTTGTGCCTCTTTCGTGAACTTTGCGGTTAATTTTTTACCACAGAGATACAGAGGAGGCACAGAGAGTCACAGAGTTGATTTTTAATTGGAATTGCATTCAACAGTTTTGGGCAGTGCGATTTTTTATACGCCTGTTTAACACCGCCAACCAGTCCAACGCTTTTCATATCTTTGTATTGATATATGAAATACCTGCGCTGGCTTTTATTCCCCTTTTCGCTTATTTATGGCCTGGTGGTTATTATCCGCAACTGGTGTTATGATACAGGATACTTTAAAAGCTATAAGTTTACAAAACCGGTAATATCGGTTGGTAATCTTGACGTCGGCGGCGCCGGCAAAAGCCCCATGACTGAATACCTTGTCCGGTTATTAAAAGACGACCATAAACTGGCTACCCTCAGCCGGGGATACGGACGAAAAACAAAGGGATACATAGGGTCAAGAGTCAAGAGTCAAGAGTCAGGAGTCAGGGGTAAGGAGACGTCGCTCGCCGAACAACTGGGCGACGAGCCATCTCAATTTCATCATAAATTCCCGGATATTACGGTAGCGGTGTGCGAGAAAAGGGTAGCGGGTATTAAAAAACTAATATCTCATCATGATATTATTTTAATGGATGATGCCTACCAGCATCGCGCGGTTGAGCCGGGCCTGAGTATTTTACTGTTTGATTATAACCGGCTGAATGAACCTCATTTATTACTCCCCGCAGGCAATCTTCGCGAACCTTTCAGCGGGCGGTGGCGCGCACAGGTTATCGTGATCAGCAAGTGTCCTTCATCGCTTACAGATAACGATAAAGTTGCCGCCGCACAACGGATTAAACCGCTGCCATATCAAAGCCTGTTTTTTACCTTGATTGCGTACCAGTTACCGCAGACGCTCAGCGGCGCTCCGGCAAACGTAAGTATCGATAAAGACACAACGGTTTTCTTACTGACGGGTATCGCGAATACAAGGCCTCTATTGCAATATATAGGCGGCATTACACCACATGTGATTCATCACAATTATCCCGATCATCACCAGTTTACCTTAAAAAATATTGCTAAACTTGCCGGTGAGTTTGCGGCCTGCCCTGCACAAAAAAAAATGATTATCACAACAGAAAAGGATGCGCAGCGTTTAGATGATTCGTGGTTCCAATCGCCCCAGTCTGTTGCCTATGAGCTGCCGGTTTTTGTTATACCCATTAAGGTTGAGTTTTTGGACGGCACGGGCCAACAGTTTGACCAGTTAATTACAGATTATGTTAGAGAGCATACAACATACAACAGCATACATTAAAAGCCGCATCGGCGATTTTGAACCCGAGGCCGGTATTATCCTGGGCACTGGCCTGGGCGGCCTGGTGAACGAAATTGAGGTTGAAAAACAGCTGATGTATTCCAATATTCCTGATTTTCCTATCTCTACGCTCGAATTCCACTCCGGCAAACTGATTTTCGGTACGCTCGGCGGGGTAAAGGTAGTGGCCATGCAAGGCCGCCTGCATTATTACGAAGGCTATAGCATGCAGCAGATAACCTTCCCGGTGCGGGTGATGAAAATGTTGGGGATTAAAACCCTGTATGTATCCAACGCGAGCGGGTCGCTTAACCCGGATTTTAAAAAAGGTGGATTAATGGTGATTGAAGACCATATTAACCTGCAACCAGCCAACCCCTTGCTGGGCAGAAATGATACCGAACTTGGTCCCCGTTTCCCCGATATGAGCCAGCCATACCAACGCGACTTGATTGATAAGGCATTAGATATTGCCGCAGCAAACAATATAACATGCCATAAGGGAGTTTATGTTGCGGTAACCGGCCCAAACCTGGAAACAAAAGCCGAGTATAAATACTTACGTATAATAGGCGGCGACGCCGTGGGGATGAGCACCGTACCCGAGGTAATAGTGGCAAACCATATGGGCCTGCCGGTATTTGCCATATCGGTGTTAACAGACGAAGGCTTCAACGAGGTGTTGAACCCTGTATCGCTTGAAGAAATATTGGAAGTAGCTTACACAGCCGAACCTAAAATGACATTGATACTTAAAAAACTGATAGCCGGAGACTGATGCCTGATAAGTTAAAATATATTGTATTACTACTGGTTTGTATCTGGGGGCAAACGGCATTGGCGCAATCGCCCACCAACCCCAACTATCCTACAAATCCGGGTCAGCAGCAGCGAAAGCCAAATTTTAACGATACCGCAACTGCAAAGAACGAGACTCCTGATCAGCAGCTCGATTCGCTCCGCAAGAAACTGGAACATAGGAAGGATAGTGTAATTTTTAGCGCCAAATTTATACGAGTTACCAATGAGCGGCTTTTAAAGGATAGTACCCAGTTGTTCCGCCTGGATACCGGCCTGGTTAATTTTGAAAACTATAGTCCGCTGAACCAGATCCGTAACCCTAAAATAAGCCTTGGCAACTTAGGTTTGTCGGCAAGGGATTTGCTGTACGAGCCTTCGCAAACCATCGGTTTTGATGTGGGCCTGCATGCGTTGGACCCTTATTTTTTAAACCCGCAGGATATAAACTATTACCGGGCGCGCGTACCTTATACCCAGGCAAATTTTGTGTTGGGCGGCCGTAAGGAGCAGGTGTTAAAAATAATACACACCCAAAACGTAAACCCGCGGCTCAACGTTGGGTTTAATGTAAATTTTGGCGGCTCGCAGGGATTTTACAGCAATAACGGCATATTAGGACAAAACGTGAGCGATGTAAACTTTGGAGGCTTTGCCTGGTACGAATCGAAGAATAAGCGTTACAACGTATTGGGTAACCTGATTTATAATAATTTAAAAGCGCCGGAGACAGGATCGATTTTAAATGACTCCGTTTATAAAACAGGCTCCATTGATAAAACATCGGAACTGGTGCGTTTACCCAACACCTGGGAAAACTGGAAGAGTGGGGGGATTTACTTAAAACAGTTTTATTATATAGGCCGGATTGATAGTGTGAAAACGAAGGGGGGTAATGCCGCGGTTTTACCTACACAGCGTGTAGCCTATACCTTTGCTTACAATTCGCGGGTGTACAATTTTTTACAGAACGACCAGGATACCTACCATGTCTTTCCCGATTATTACTTCAGCTCCAACTATGCACGCGACTCTTTAACGGTTAAACATTTACAAAATACGTTTAGTTATAGTTTTTACCTGCGATCGAAAGACGTGAAAGCAGCCAAAAACGAAGTGAAGCTTGATGTGGGCCTGACGCAGGATTATTACCAGTACAGCCAGTTTGTGAGCGATACCACGCTTAACCAGTACGGTAATAAGGTTAACCTGCCCGCAAAGCAACAGGGCGGCACCTTCCAGGATATTACGGCCAAGGGTAAAGTGAGCTACAAATTCAGCGACAGAATATTGCTTGAAGGCGATGTGCAGCAAGTTGCCGCCGGGCGCGATTTTGGTGACTTTTTATACGATGCTAAATTAACCCTTGCAGGCGGCAAAAAAACGGGTAAAATAGTGCTGGAAGGGTATTCGCAAAGTTCAGCCCCGCCGTTGGTTTATACCGATTGGATATCCGATCATTATATTTTTCACAATTCGTTCCACAATCAAAAAACCAATAGCGTATCCTTTAACTATATCAACGAGGCTTTACAGGTTGATTTGAAGGCGCAATATTTCCTCATTTCCGATTATTTATATTTCGAGGCACAGCCGGGCGGCATTGATGCGCACCCGGTGCAGTTAGGCAGCGATATTAATTTGCTGAAAGTGAGCCTGGGTAAAAGCCTGTCGTGGCGCCGCTGGCATTTTGATGATTACCTGGTGTACCAAAAAACCGATTTTCAATCAACCCTGCGCACGCCCGAGTTTTATAACTACAGCAGCCTGTATTACAAAACCTTATTGTTTAGTGTATTAAATACCGATATAGGGATTGATGTACGTTATAACAGCGAATATGTAGCGCCATCGTACGCGGTGGGGCTGGGGCAGTTTTACAACGGCGCCAATGTTACATTTTCATCGTACCCTATTGCAACCGTGTTTTTAAAGGCTACCCTGCAGCACACCAATTTTTTTGTGATGTATGATTATGCCAACCAGGGGGCGTTTAGTCCCGGTTTTTACACCGTAAACCGCTACCCACAAATGGATCACCTGCTTAAGTTTGGGGTATCCTGGGCGTTTTATAATTGATAGGCCAGTTCGCAGTTGTCTGTTTGCAGTTTGCAGTGTCTAGATTTGTCAAATATGATTTACTTGAAATTGCAAACTGCACACTGCCAACTGAAATCAGGTCTTCTGCTTCTTGTTATTTTATCCTACCTGCAGTAACTCCAGGTTGATCAATATCGTCTATTTTTAATGTGTCCAAACTTTATCCTGGCCGTCAATAATGGGGATGCTCCCGGGCAGCTGCAGAATTCGCTCATCTTTATCTATATCCTTATGTGCATAAATATATTGTGCAAATCTGCAATAAGGTCAGGGTTTCCGGCAACTAAATAACCAAACTAAGCGTACAATTAACCCAAAGCTGGTTGAACCATTCATTTCCGAAATCCGGGGATATTTGAATGGAAAAAACTTAGGAATGTTGTTTAAAAGCCTCAAATGATGATAGCGGTATGGCAAAGTTTTTAAATGTGAGCAGGGGAATTGTCAGTTTACATCTTATTATTTATGGTTTAATTTTTTTTACGGGGATCACTCTTTTGGGGATTTTGCAATGCTATGCCCAAACTAACCGTTTAAAAACCCTTTTTGAAAAGTTACAGAAAGCTAAACAGGATACGGACAAAGTAAATATTTACTATTCCATTTCGCGGCAATATTGGACCAAAAATGCAGACAGTGCCCTATTGATGGCGCAGAAGAGCCTTGACCTTGCACAAAAAATTCACTTCGAGAAAGGCATTGCGCTGGCATACGTTTCAAAAGGGGTAGCGCTGGGATCCAAAGGGAAGTTGCCCGAAGCCCTTGAATGCCATTTCCAAGGCCTGCGTATCAGCGAAAAGCTCGGGATGGAAGGCCTGTCGGGTAATGAATACAACAATATTGGTATGGTATATGCCGCTATGGAGGATGATACAAAAGCATTGTACTATTATAACCAGGCTTATAGGATAGCGCTCAAACAGCACGACCCGACAGGTTTTGTCACTTTTGGGTTGCTGGTAAACATAGGTGAAACATTTAAGAAAAAAGGGCAGCCAGATTCCACAATTGCCTATAACCAAAGGGCGCTCGCTACGGCGAAAAGGGCAAAAGATTCCGCCAGTATGTCAATCGCGATGTACAATATCGGCGAAAACTATGTTACCAAAAAAGACTATCAGCAAGCCGGGCCTTACCTTACTGATGCGCTTGGTATTTCAAAAAGGGTTGGTGATGATGAAGGTGTGGCCTATTGCCATAATGAAATGGCTTTGATGTATTATTATACAGGCAAGTATGACCTAAGTATGCAATATGCGAAAATGGGACTGGCAGAAAGCAAAAAATCGGGTATTGACGACCTGATGAAAATAGCCTATAATGTTTTATACCTCACCCATCAGAAGGCCGGCGACTATAAAAGTGCTTTGCACTATCGAAACCTTGAAGTAGCGCTAAATGACAGCCTGAATACAGTGGAAAAACAAAAAGTTATCAGGAATATTCAGTCGAATTATGAACTGGAGAAAAAGCAACAGCAAATAGACCTGTTGCATAAAGATAGCATCATAAAGCAAAAAGAACTGCAAGGGATAAAATTAAGGCGGAATATATTAACGGGAGGGACAATACTTTTACTTGCGCTGGCAGTTATCCTCTTCAGGAATTATTCGCAAAAAAGAAAGCTTAGTGAGCAATTGGCGATACAAAATAGAAATATATCGGAGCAAAATATACAACTTGAACAGCTGGTGCATGTAAAGGACAGGTTGTTTTCTATCATAGGCCACGATTTGAGGGGCCCTATCCACACCATCAACCAAATGATGGATATGATTAAAGATAAAAGCCTGTCGAAAGAGGAAAGCGAGCATTGGATTGATAAGGCAAGCGAAAACCTGGTTATAACTTCGCATTTGGTTGAAAACCTTTTATACTGGGCAAAAAGCCAGATGGATGGCATGCAGGCCAACCCGGCCAATTTTGATGTTCAAAAGGTAATCGAACAAAATATTAAATTACTTAAAGCGCGTGCAACTGAAAAGAAAGTGCTGGTAACCGGCATGGATATGGCCAAAGCAGAAACTGTTTATGGCGATGAAATCATGATTGATATTGTGATAAGAAACCTGGTGGAGAACGCGGTAAAGTTTTCAAAAGCGGGCGACACCGTTACTGTAGCCGCCGAAAAGAAAGAGAGTTCGACTGTTATAACCGTAAAAGATAATGGGAAAGGCATCCCGGAGGAAGCCCAGGCAAAAATATTTAATAAATTTTTATCTTATACCACATTTGGCACCGCCAGCGAAAAAGGAAGCGGGCTCGGGCTTTTATTGTGTAAAGAACTCGTTGAAAAAAATAATGGAAAATTATGGTTCGAGAGCAAGGCAGGCGTTGGCAGTTCGTTCCATTTTACCTTACCAACATTAGCGTGATTCCGGGCTTATGTCTTCTGTTTTTTCTTCCTTGCTGCGGGGAACAACACATTATTCAAAATCAGCCTGTAACCCGGCGAATTGGGGTGTAATTTTAAATCAGTAGGCGGGTCGCCTACTATGTGCTGGTAATCTTCGGGGTCGTGGCCGCCGTAAAATGTCCATTGGCCCTTGCCGTATTCGCCGTGTATGTAGCGTGCCTCGTTATTACTTTTCATTTCGCCCATAATGGTTACGCCGGGCTTCAGCATTTTTTCGTTAAAAGCGGTGGTGAGGCCCATAAAGCCTTTTATAACTTTATCGTGGCTTTGGGTAAGCATGCTGGGTACCACGTCCCATTTGGCTGAAAAATCGAATAAGGTAAAAAAATCGCGGGTACGGTCCACCTGGCGGGTTGAGGTTACATCGATATTACTGAACTGGTGCGACATGGGGTTCATGTCCAATGTGAAATTCTGGAAGGCGAAGGTTTGCGTATAATCCAGTTTCGATTGCGCATCAGGGTCGGCGGCATCGCCGTCAAACATCGGTCCGCAAATATCTGTATTGGCCGAAGCGAGGGCAATATCAAACGTATCGGTGCCCGAACACATGGCAAACAGGAAACCGCCGCCCGCGCAAAAGGCGCGTATGTTTTGGGCAACAGCCAGTTTCATTTGCGATACCTTTTTAAAACCCAGTTTATGCGCCATGGCCTCCTGTATCTTAACATCATCGTTATACCACTCGGCATACCTGAAGGCACCGTAAAACTTGCTGTATTGCCCGGTAAAATCCTCGTGGTGCAAGTGCAGCCAGTCATACTTGGGTAAATCGCCGCGTACTACTTCCTCATCGTATAAAACATCGTAAGGTATTTCGGCATATTTTAAAACCAGCGTAACGGCATCGTCCCATGGCAGTTTGTTTTTGGGCGAATACACCGCAATTTTGGGTGCTTTTTCCAGTTTCACTACATCCATGTTGACGGACGGGTCGCTTACTTCGGTGATGATCTGGTTAACCTTGGCATCAGCCAGTACCTCGTAACTCACCCCACGGATTTTGCACTCCTGCTCCAGTTTTTGGTCGTATTGCATCATAAAACTGCCGCCGCGGTAGTTGAGTAACCAGTCAACTTCCTGGGCGTTTTTTAAGGTCCAAAAAGCTATGCCGTACGATTTTAGGTGGTCTTTTTGCTCATCATCCATAGGGATTAGAATGGAGGCGCATCTTCCGAAGAAAGGTAAAAGGAGAATGGCGAAAGCTAAAAAGTATTTGGCGAAAGAAGGTGAAAGGTGAAAGGTGAAAGGTGAAAGGTGTTTGAAAAAAGGCGAAAGCTGAAAGGTAAAAGGTGAAGGGTGTTTTTTGTATTTCATAATTTCGCTTGTTCCCATGTTCAAATATAACGAATAATTGGATAGGGTATTATTTTGAAATAATGTAGTTACATTAGGGGGTATGAAAACCTGGAAGCTTTGTCTCGCGGTTGTTGTAGTGGCAGTTTGTTCTTGTCAGCAGCCAAAGAAAAATACAACTCCGGCTATTTTTACTAACCTGGAAAAACGATACCCTGAATTGTACCCTGATGATGATATCAGGAGGTATCATTTAGAAAGGGAGATTTTTGACGTAGATGGTGACTCTGTAAAAATGCAATTGTTTATAAGGGACAATTCAGGCAGGCAAATAATTGTATTCATAAACAAAATTGGAAAGAGTTACGCCTTCCCAATGCCTGAAAATGCACATGGTGACTACTGGAGATTTGACAGTGAAGCCAAAACAAATGTGCCTGATGATAAAACTTTTGAATCCGAATTTCACCAGGCTTTTAAAGTGCTCTCTTTGGATGAGGGGTGGGGTGCCTATATCATTTTTCAAGATTTCGCATCTTTACTGCAAACCCGTATTGTGTTCGGAAGAGATAGTTTGAAAACGCTGGCAAACAAGAAACAATTGAAAAGCTGCGATACAGCCGCAGACAGACGGCTAAAAATTATGTATCAGGATGTGTTAGTCGTGCTGGGACTAACTGCAAATACTTTTTACGATTACAATCATGGCAGATATTATCAATTCCATTCAAACATGCAAGCAGGCAGCCGGGGTTTTAAAGTCAAGGTTTATCGTGCGCCCTGCTGGGTTGAGCCATTTTATTTGTAAACATGAAATGGATGCCGGATTCTGTTGCTGTTAAGATGGGTAACGTTGCAGATTGAAGGAGAGCGAAATTTTGAATCTAATATAAACCAATAGATAGCTTACCAATATTGCAATTTGATATTGTGGACAAAATGGAAGAAATCGGAGTTTTTAATGGAAGAAAATTGCTATATCAAAGGCATTCGCCCGATATGAATTGGATGAATGAACTTCCAGATAAAAACTGGCTGCTTGTTGCTGCAATTGATTGTAAAAGTGTGAATATCCTTTTCGAGATTTCGAAAAAAGTATTAGATCACGATGTTTGCTATGTTTGTTGCTTTGGCCAGCAAGGTGAATTGCTTCATGACATTATTGATGAAGAAATCGTAATGCGTAAAGTTTTTGTCGGCGATCATCATTTGCCTCCCTACGATCTCATCATGACCACCTGGCACGGTGATTTAGCGGAAACTCTATGGTTCGCGCTATTTGTTGCTAATATCGATCCTGAAATTATTGATACAGTTTTTTGTTTAGATGCTTGCGAAACGCCGATTAGGTCTGAACTGAAGGAAATAGTAAAAGAATATGCCTGAAGTTATTCATTTTGTCTTTTCCGTTGATATAAAGTCTTCCCGCTGATAGATTATCCACCCCGGAAAGCCACAATCAAACCAAAGAAAAGGTTGTGCAAAGGTAAAAACCGAAAACGGCAAAAATGGTGACGCTATTTTGTCAGTAAATGCAATTTTTTTCGCGAACAAAATGTTGTAAAAATCTAATAATCAATATTTTCAAAAAAGCGTGCGCGCAAAAAAATAGAACACGCGAACAGAAACTCTGCGTAAAATAAGGCAATCGCCCCCAAAATCAATCTAAATTCTTTACTACATCATTCGATATTGGCTATTGGTTGTTCGGTATTAAATCTCCTACCGGGTACGGCTTTTACCTTTTAGCTTTCACCTTTTAGCTTTCACCTTTTGCCTTTCAGCTTTCACCTCTTTTACCTTTCTCCTTTTTTATTACCTTTGCTGTCCATTAAAAAAAAGAAATGAGCAAAGCGATCATTAAAACTGAAAAGGGCGACATGACTGTTGAGTTTTTCGACAAAGACGCCCCAAATACCGTAGCTAATTTTAAAAAATTAGCCCAATCAGGATTTTATAACAACGTGATATTCCACCGTGTGATCCCTAACTTTATGGTACAGGGCGGCGACCCAACCGGTACCGGTGCAGGTGGCGCGGGCTACAAAATTGATTGCGAATTAACCGGCGATAACCAATACCATGACCGTGGCGTGTTATCAATGGCACATGCAGGCCGCAATACCGGCAGCTCGCAGTTTTTTATCTGCCATAACCGCACCAACACTGCTCACCTGGACAGGAACCACACCGTTTTTGGTAAGGTGATTGAAAATGTTGACGTGGTAGATGCCATACAACGCGGCGATAAAATTTTAGGGATAGAGGTAATAGAAGACTAGGTTGCAGAAGTTGAAATAAGTTGAAATAGGTTTAAATAAAGTTGTAAAGGTTGAAATAAGTTATAAAGGTTGATGATAAAACTTCTATAACGCTCACAACCCTTACAACTCATTACAACCTTTTACAACTCATTACAACTCTTTACAACCCTTACAACATAAATATGAATTTACAGGGAATTGTAGCGGTATCGGGAAAACCGGGATTATGGAAAGCGCTGGCGCAAAATAAAACCGGCTATATTTTGGAAAGCCTTGATGCGCAAAAAACCAAAATGGTTGCCAATCTGTCGACCGCTAAATTAGCGGCGCTGAATGAAATAACGCTTTTTGGATTAGATGAGGATATAAAGTTGCTGGACGTATTTGAGCGCATGAAAAGCGCTGCTTCCGTTCCGGATGTTAAGGCTGACGGGAATAAACTGCGTAATTTCTTCAGGGAAGTAGCACCCGATCATGACGAGGAGAAAGTTTATGCCTCGGATATGAAAAAGGTGATCACCTGGTATACACTGCTTAAGGATCTTCCATTATTCAGCGAAGAAGAGCCGATTGCACCGGTAGCCGAAATACCTTCGGCAGCAGAAGAACCTGCGAAATCCGTTGAAGCTGCCCCTGCAGCCGAAGAAACTCCGGCTAAACCAAAAGCCAAAAAAGCTGCCGCTAAAAAGGCATAACTATCCCCCTTAAAACGAAAAAAACTTACGAAGTTTACAAAACTTCGTAAGTTTCAATCTTGTAGAGACGCAATATTTTGCGTCTCTCACGTTAATATATTCCGCATTTTTTTTAATCAGCCCCCGGAGACGCAAAATATTGCGTCTCTACGTGAAATATTCCTCTTAACAATCCAAATGCCTGCACTCATCATCGGTAAATTCCGGTTCAAAGGTGCTGTGGCTGATGTCGAGATGTTCCAGGCGGTGCCTTAAGTCCTTTTTAATGGCATCAAAGGTGCTAAAAAAAGCAGGGTCGATAACCAGGTGTGCGGTTAATGCGTTTTCGGTGGTACTTAGTGCCCATACGTGCATATGGTGAACGTTGAGTACGCCTTTCCCTTTCAACAATTCGGCCTTTATTTTGGCGAGATCCATTTCCTTTGGAACGCCATCCATTTCAAGCCGCAGGCTATCTTTCAATAAACTCCAGGTGCCGCGCAGTATCACAATGGCAATAATTAAACTCACGGCACTGTCAATCCAGTATAATTTGGTGAAGTATATAATTAAGCCGGATATAACCACGCCGAACGATACAATGGCATCCATGGCCATATGCAGGTAAGCGCCTTTTACATTAAGGTCCTTATCTTTATCTTTCACAAAAAGGTATGCAGTAATGGCGTTTATAGCGATGCCGACGAGCGATACCCATGCCATTGTGCTGCCGTCAATCTTCTCGGGGTTCATGAAGCGCATAATGGCTTCATAGGCTATAAATCCAACCGCTACAAACAAAACCAGCGCATTAAAAAACGATACGATAATAGTGGACCGCTTATAGCCGTAGGTGTATTTGTTGGTTGAGTTTACTTTGGAAAGTTTAAATGCCAGCAATGCCAGGGCGAGGCCGGCTACGTCGCCCAGGTTGTGGCCGGCATCGGTTAGTAAGGATAATGAATGTGTAATTAACCCGGCGATAACTTCGATAACAACGAAGGCAGAGTTTAGTATGATACCGATTATAAAAGCCGCGTTTAAATGGTCGAGCTTAGGGGTATGATCATGGTGATGATGATGCGAATGATCGTGTGCTGACATATTTTGCAAAACTACGACTTTTGTTGTGAAATGTGGGTGGGCAATTAGATAATAGAGATTAGTTAATTAGAGATTAGTTGAACGTGCAAAATCTATCCCCATTGTCATCCCGACCGTAGGGAGGGACCTTTTACCAAATGTAATTCCGCTATACAAGACAAATGTGCATTGGCGGTTGTGTACCGATGCAGAAGTTCTCTCACTGTCGTTCGAGATGACAGATTTTATAAAACACTCCCAATTCACCATCCTACTGATGATGATAAGGCTCACCTTTTATAATGGTAAATGCCCTATACAATTGTTCAACAAAAAAGAGCCGCACCATTTGATGCGAAAACGTCATGGCCGAAAGGGAGATTTTATCATTTGCCCGTGCATAAACCGAGGGATCAAAACCATAGGGGCCGCCAACCACAAAAACCAGGTTGGCAACTGATGCCAGAGCCTTTTTATCAATATAAGCCGCAAACTGCACCGACGACAGCTCCATCCCGTTTTCGTCGAGCAGGATAACATGGTCTGTCGGGGTTATTTTTTTCAGGATAAGTTCGGCTTCTTTGGCTTTTTGCTGCTCGCGGGTTAATGATTTTGCATTTTTCAGTTCGTCAATTTCAACAATAGTCAGCCTTGTATAATGCTTTAGCCGGGTAAGGTATTTGTTGATCCCTTCCTTCAGATAGGCGTCCTCGGTTTTGCCAACGGTTAAAAAGGTAATCTTCATGGTGAAAGTTGAAATGTTGTAAAGTTCAAACGTTGTAATGTTGTGTAACTATCAGTTTTAACCAATCAACCTTTTAACCTTTCAACAAATTTGTTGTAATGTTGCAACGGGTTATATTGTCAATACCGAAAGCATAAAAACCTTTCAACATTACAACATTTCAACCTTACAACAAAATCTAATAAATAAAGTGGAAGAAAATATACTTGAAGATTACCGGCAGCGGGCCGGCTACGCCAGCGACGAAGCACAGAAATGCAAAAAATTAGCCGAAACCTATTCTTTATATCGTTTAGGTGTTTTCGGCCTGTTTATTTTATGTGTATGCATCGCAATCAGCGTCGACGAAATTGTAATTATAGGCGTTGGCCTGGCCATAATGGTGGTTTGGTTTAGCTGGCTGATAAAAAAGCAAAGCCACTTTGACGAACGGAAGAACTATTGGCTGGATATGCAAAAGGTTAACGAAAACGAGATCAGCAGTATCCAGAGCAACACCAATATGTACGACAACGGCGCCATATTTTACGACGATAAGCACTATTACACTTCGGACCTGGACATATTTGGCAATAATTCGCTGTTTCAACTCATCAATCGCTCGGCTACCTCGCCGGGAATAGGCAAATTGGCGGAATGGTTAAATGCACCCGCAGATAAGTCCACCATTTTGTTGCGCCAGCAAGCTATTGAGGAAATTGCCGCTAAAAACGACTGGAAGCTGGAGATGCAGACTTTTCTTTTGTTTTCGATGAAACAACAGCGGGAGCAAATAAAACACCTGCTGAGTTACCTTAAAATACCCGTTGAACTGGACGACAAAAAATGGCTGCACACCTATTGCAAGATTGCGCCCTGGCTGTTGCTTGCCGTAATTGTTGTCAGTATATTTTATATGCCCGCGCGCTATTTTATACCGGTGGTTGCTTTGTTTAATTATCGGCAGGTTACGTCGCGAAAAAAGATTATTGATAAAACCGATTTGCTGGCCGGCAAAATAGGGGCTACCCTGGCGCATTTTGTGATGGCGTTTCAAAGCGTCGAGAATGAGGAATGGTCGTCGCCCGCCTTAAAGGATCTGGCTGCGAAAATAAAGCGCAACGAAGGCAAAAAAGTGTCTGAAAAAATACAGGAACTCTCGCAGCTCATCAACAAGCTCAATTACCGGCTTAACATGGTGATGCAGGTGATTTTAAACGCCTTTTTCGTCTGGGATATCCGCCAGATCATCGCTATTGAAAACTGGAAACGCGATAATCAGCAAGGGTTCGAAACTGCGTTTGACGCCATTGCTGAGTTTGAAGCACTGATGAGCCTGGCAGGCTTACGGATAAACTATCCGGACTGGGCTGTGCCTCAAATAGCCGGAGGAAGCGCCTATACCCTGGTAGCAAAAGGCATTGCGCATCCGCTCATCAGCCCTAAAAGACGAATTGAAAATGATTATACCCTGGATGACAGCTTCAACATCGATATCATCACCGGGTCAAATATGGCGGGCAAAAGTACTTTTTTGCGCACCATCGGCATCAACACGGTGCTGGCGCTTTGTGGCGCCCCCGTTTGCGCGCAGGAGATGAAAGTATCCGTAATGACGGTTATTACCTATATGCGGATAAAAGATTCGCTGAATGAAAGCACCTCTACCTTTAAAGCCGAACTCGACCGACTGCAGATGCTGATAAAAGCAGTTGAAGGCGAGCAAAAAGTATTTTTTCTAATTGACGAAATGCTTCGCGGGACCAACTCCGTTGATAAATACCTTGGCTCAAAAGCTGTTATCGAAAGGCTCATCAGTAAAAAAGGTGTAGGCCTGGTAGCTACGCACGATCTGCAAATTGCCGAACTGGAAGCCAAATACCCTGACTATATCCGCAATTTTTATTTTGACATACAGGTGCTAAACGGCGAAATGATCTTCGATTACAAAATGAAACACGGCGAGTGCAAAACATTTAATGCATCGTTGTTACTGAAACAGATTGGGATTGATGTAGGGGAGTGATAGAGTCAAGAGTCAAGAGCCAAGAGCCAAGAGTCAAGAGTCAAGAATCTTGAGTCTTGAGTCGAAAGTCCGGAGTCGAGATTCGATATATAAATAGCCGGGAGCAAGGATAAAAAGTACAAAAAAAGCCAGGACGTTGATTTTGTCCTGGCTCTTGAATCTTGGTTCCTGGCTCTAACTTATCTGCCACCGCCGCCGCCGGCGCCGCCAATGCCCTGGTCGCCTTGTTTTTCTTCATCAGCATCGCCTTTCTTTTGTTTAGGGTTGCTGAAGGTTAATTTACCAAAGCTGTAGCTAAACGTTACACCCACCGAACGGAATGGGAATGCAAAATGGCTGGTTTGTGAAAAACCCGGGCTGTTGGTGCTTGAGTCGAAGTTTTTGTATTTGTTAAATGGCTCCAATGTATTGATACCGATTGAAGCTTTTTTATTCATAAACTGTTTACGCACGCCTAAACCCAATAAGCTAAACGATGGGCTTTGTCCCTGTATAGTGTACCGTGGCGAATTTTCAAGGGCAAACAACTCGGCAATTAAACCACTGCTAAAGTTAACAGAGGCGCTTAAAAATATGTTATATTGAACCTTTGTTGACGTATTCGTAAAATAGAAAGAATAGTCGGCATACGGACTTGGGCTATAGCTAAAAATGTTGATGTTGGTACGTAAGGTTAATATCTTGATCGGGTTTATCGAAGTAAAAAAGTTAAAACCGAACGAATTATTTAAATCGGCATTATGATATTGCGATAGTGTACCCACTAAACTATCAACCTGTATTGGCTTCGTAATAGTTTCTATCACGCCGGTAATATGCCTGTAGTAAACAGATGCATTTATAAGCGATGATTTGATGAAAGTATTGTAGTTCAACTCGATTGTTTGCGAAACCTCAGGCGATAAAGTAGGGTTACCTTCTGTTTGGGCCAATACGTTTGTTTTCGAGATGTACGGATTCAGGAAGATATAGCTTGGCCTGGTTATACGCTTGCTGTAACTTAACTTTAGTGTTTGTGTTGACGAAAGTTGTTTTTGCAGGGTTAAACTTGGGATGTAAATATTATAATTCAGGTTAACGGGTTGCAAATCCTGTTCGCCGGCACTTGAAGGCAGGGCGTGTATGTCGGTATTTTCAAACCTGCTGCCTGCCAGTATCGACCAGCCTTTTGGCAAAGTAAAGGTTAACACGGTATAGCCCGCAGTTACATTCTGATTGTAGTTGTAGAGGCTAGAGTTTATTGGATCAAAAACAAAATCATTGCTCGACGGATCGTAAACCTGGTTGTTGGCATTTAACCTCCTGATGATCTCTTTACCACCTGCTTCAACTTTCAGCAACTTATTCACCGGCAGCGTATAATCGGCCTGCATGGTATACTCATTATTGGTGCCAAATATATTTTCTTTTACGTTAGTCAGTTTTTCCGGAGTAAAAGTATTAGTAAAGTCAGTTACGATTGAACTGTGGCTCCACTCGCCCGAGAGTATGATGTTGTGCCCTTCCTTTTTAAACTTGTGGGTATAATCCAAAGTCCAGTCAAATCCGCCAAATGAATTATGACCGTAGCCATTGGCTGTATACTCGTAAGTGGAATCGGGGTTGGTTTCAAAATTGTAATTTGTTTTTGAAGACTGTGTTACGCTGGTAGTATTAAAACCGCCTTTATTATACCTGAAAGTAGAAGATATATCGTTAAATGCATTGAACGAATAATTGGCAGTTGCTGAGCTTATAGTCCCGTAACGTTTTACCAGGCTGGTACCATCCGAAGTTTGGGCGATGTTGGTATTGCCATATTGAAAATGCTGGCTGAAGTCACTTATGGACGTTTGCGGCCAGGTAAGGTTGCCGCCTGCGTTGATAGAAAGGCTGAAACGGTTTTTGTTGTAGTTGAGGTTAAAGTTACCGTTGTTTTGACGGGTTCCGAAACCACCGCTTACCGAACCGCTGATACCTGAAATGTTGGATTGTTTGGTAATGATATTGAGGATACCTGCAGAACCTTCAGCATCATATTTTGCTGAGGGCGAGGTAATAACTTCAATTGATTTAATCTGGTCGGCAGGGATGGTTTTTAATACATCCGAAAGGCTTGCAGCTGTAGCGCCCGAAGGTTTACCGTTTATTAATACCTTAACATTCTGATCGCCGCGGATAGCAACGTTTCCGTTAAGATCCACCGATACCATCGGTACTTTTTGCAAAACGTCGCTTGCATTGCCACCGGCAGCCGTAAGGTCCTTTTCAACATTGTAAACCAATTTATCAATATGGTTTTCAACCAACGCTTTCTGGCCTGTAACGGTTACTTCCTTCAGCGTTTTAGCGCCCGGCGAAACGAAGATCTGGCCTGCATTTTTATCGGGTTTCGCGTCTGTGGTAACAAAAGGGCCAACTGTTTTGGTTGGGTAACCAATAAAAGTAATTACCAGGTTGTAATTTCCGGGGTGTACATTATCTATCCTGAAATTTCCTTTTGGATCGGTAATTGAACCTGAAAGGGGGCTTTTGCCGCCTACACGATAAAGGCCTACCGACGCATAGTCGAGTGGTTGCTTGGTCACCGAATCAATCAGCGTACCGGATATTTTTCCAACTATAGTTGAACCGCCGCCCACACCAAACTGGGCTTTGGCCGTAATAACCGAAAAGATAATTGCAAATAATATGTAAAAACGTTTCATTTCTTGTACTTTTTCTAATTGGAGGCGAAAATACTTGAAATGTTACACGCTTACTGGTATTAAATTGTTATTTAGTTGCAATTGTAATTAATTAGTTACGATACTTAGTGTTTAAAGTACAATATTAACTATCCTTCCCTTAACCACAATTACCTTTTTAGGCGCTTTATGGTCCAAATATTTTTGAACATCGGCGTTGGCTAAAACAAAACCTTCAACGGCTGGCTGGTCAAGGCTCAGCGAAATATTCAGGTTCATTTTGGTTTTACCGTTGATTGAAATTGGGTAGGCAAATTCATCTTCGACCAGATAAGCCGGGTTAAATTTAGGGTAGGGGGTATAGGATAATGTTCCGGCCGGGTTACCCAACATGGTCCACAATTCCTCGCAAATATGCGGTGCATAAGGCGACAGGATGATCACCATATCCTGCAAAATGGATTTTTTGTTACACTTAAGATCGGTAAGTTCATTAACGGCTATCATGAAGCTGGAAACCGAGGTGTTGAATGAAAAACGCTCAACATCTTCCTCAACCTTTCGGATAATTTTATGCAGCGATTTCAATTCGGCCTTAGTTGGTTCAGCATCCGAAATGTTAAAGTTCCAGGCATCATCATGAAATAACCTCCAAAATTTGCGCAAAAACTTAAACACGCCTTCAATGCCGTTGGTGTTCCATGGTTTACTTTGCTCCAGCGGACCCAAAAACATTTCGTACATACGGAGCGTGTCTGCGCCATAACGTGTTGCGATATCGTCAGGGTTGACAACATTATAATATCTTTTCGACATTTTTTCTACTTCGAAACCGCATATGTACTTACCCTTCTCAAGAATAAATTCTGCATTTTCAAATTCAGGGCGCCAGGCTCTAAATTTATTAATGTCGAGTATATCATTTTCAACGATGTTAACATCGACGTGAATTGGCGAAGTATTGTAGTTTTTTATCAATCCGTGAGAAACAAATGTATTTGTCCCCCGGCCTATTTCATCAATTAAGCGATATACGATGCTCGAGCGCCCTTGTATCATACCCTGGTTAATCAGCTTTTTAAAAGGCTCTTCAACGGGGGCAAGCCCTATGTCTTTTAAAAACTTGTTCCAAAAACGGCTGTACAATAAATGCCCTGTAGCGTGCTCGCTGCCACCAATATACAGGTCAACATCCTGCCAGTAGGCTATAGCTTCTTTCGATGCAAATGCATCATCATTATGTGCATCCATATAGCGGTACCAATACCAGCTCGATCCTGCCCAGCCTGGCATGGTGCTTAACTCATATTCAAAATCGTGGTAGGTCCAGCCGGTAGCCCTGGCAAGCGGCGGTTCCCCGCTTTCGGTTGGTAAATATTTATCCACCTCAGGCAATACCAATGGTAAATCCTGTTCGTCAATCAAATAAGGCAGGTCGCCGTCAAAATATACAGGCACCGGCTCGCCCCAGTAACGCTGACGGCCAAATATGGCATCGCGCATCCTGAAGTTTACTTTTGCTTTGCCCGCACCCAGTTCTTCCAGTTTGGCAATAACGGCGGCAGTCGCCTCCTTATAAGTTAACCCGTTAATAAAGCCCGAATTAATATACCGCCCTTCTTTGGTTGGGTCGGCCTCGGTTTCAATGTTTTGTATGTCGATGATCGGGATGATCGGCAAATTATAATGTTTGGCAAACAGGTAGTCGCGCTGGTCGCCTGATGGTACCGCCATTACAGCGCCCGTTCCGTAACCGGCCAAAACATAATCGGAAATCCATATCTGCACCTTTTCGCCGTTAACCGGGTTTAAAGCATAGCTGCCTGTAAAAGCCCCCGAAACCGTTTTGGCATCCGCCATCCGTTCCAGCTCCGATTTCTTTTTTGCTTGCGCGATATAGGCATCGATAGCTCCTTTTTGCTCGGGAGTGGTTAATGATGCTACTAATTCATGCTCAGGGGCAAGCACCAGGAAAGTAGTTCCAAAAATGGTGTCAGCACGGGTGGTGAATACTTCTATATAATTCTCAGCATTCGTAATTCGTAAATCTGAAATCGTAAATCTAACTGACGCTCCCACGCTTTTCCCAATCCAGTTGCGCTGCATTTCTTTCAATGGCTCGGGCCAGTCAATGGTGTCCAGGCCTTTAAGCAGTCTATCGGCATAAGCAGTGATGCGCATGCTCCATTGCATCATCTTTTTTTGTTCAACCGGGAAACCGCCGCGTTCGCTAAAGCCGTCTTTAACCTCGTCGTTAGCCAAAACAGTACCTAATGCCGGGCACCAGTTTACCGTGCTTTCGCGCAGGTAGGTAAGGCGGTATTTTAACAACTCGGCCTGTTGTGCCTCATCGCTCATGGCCTTCCATTCAGCGGCGCTAAAGGTTAAAACCTCATCGTCACAAACTGCATTTATTCCGGCCGACCCGCTTTGCTCAAAATGCGCAACCAGTTTGTCAATAGCTTCGGCTTTGTCGGCATCTTTGTTATACCAGCTTTTAAAAAGCTGCATAAATATCCACTGCGTCCACTTATAATAATCGGGTGAGCTGGTGCGCACTTCGCGGCTCCAGTCAAACGAAAAGCCTATCTGGTCCAATTGCCGGCGGTAAGTGGCTATATTGGTTTCGGTAGTAATTGCCGGGTGCTGCCCGGTTTGTATGGCGTATTGCTCGGCAGGCAGCCCAAAGCTGTCGTAGCCCATGGGGTGCAATACGTTAAAGCCTTTCAGCCTTTTATAACGCGCAAAAATGTCTGATGCGATATAGCCCAGCGGGTGCCCCACATGCAGTCCCGCACCCGAAGGGTAGGGGAACATATCCAGCACATAGTACTTGGGTTTGGTTGTGTGGTCTTCGGCTTTGAACGTTTGATGATCGGCCCAAAACTTTTGCCACTTTTTCTCTATATCCTTAAATTGATAGTCCATTTTGTTAATTCCGCGTAATAAGCCGCGAAATTAAGAAAATCTCTATTAGTTTGGTAGTTTATTGGTCATTATGTCATTGGTCATTTGCTACGCGTCATTAGTCATTGATTTTTTCGGCTATCGCGCTCAACTCATGCAACCTATTCTAACTTACTCTAACTTATTCCAACCCACTTTAACTTATTCCAACTTATTCAACCTTCAGCAGCGCCACCCCGTCCTCTAAAAACTGCTGCCAAACCGGGTCGGGCTGCCAGATGTCGCCGATGAAATCTTCCAAACCTTTTTCGTTCAATTTATCGGCTGAAAAAAGATACAGCCCTGTAAAAACCGAGGCCCGGTAATTGGCCGCGCAATGCACCAGTGTTTTTCCGTCCCTGGTATTGTTCATCAGGCTGATAAAATCTTCCAGTTCGCTCAGTTGCGGGTTATCAAACTGGACAGGAATATGATGATATTTCATCCCCAGGTTTTTTACCAGGCTTGCTTCATCCTTTAAAGCGCATTTGCCATCGGCCAGGCCAAGGTTAATTACGGTTTCAAAACCCTCTGTCGCAACAAGTGTCATTTGCTCTTCGGTGGGTTGACCTGAACAGGCCAGCAGATCGGACACCTTATGGAAATTGTAGATCGGTCTCATGCCGTAAAATTATGGATTACAATTATAGATGCGGGGATGGAAATACTCATTTAGAGGAAATTACACCTTCTTTTTTTTACTGTAAATGTTTTCTTTGAAATTATTTTTAAGAATAAGGAATCAAGACTTGCGCAACGGTTAAATCTCCTAATTATTATGAACAAAATAATTTTTTTTCATATTAATTTAAAAAAGCCTCTTTTCAACTACTATATTTATATCGATAAATTATTACCAATCAAAACTGAGCACAATGAAAATCAATTTCAAAGGGGTGGGCGCCTTTATACTGCTATCGGCAATGGCGTTATTTTATTCGGCATGTAATAAAGATAACAAGCCCGCTGCAACCCAGCCAACAACACCAACTTCCAGCACGCAAATTGCAAGCAGCCAGGTTGCTGAAAACATTTATCAATCGTTAAGCGGTACATACGGTGGTGTAAACGTATATAACGGGCTTAAATACCCCCTTGATAACAGCGGCAAAAACCTCCCTGGTAAAAATACCGATGGTTGCGGATTTTTAATAGATTCGAACATTAACTATTCCTTTAACAGCGGCGATACCATTAAATCAAAGAGCCACGGTAGTTTGTATTTTTACTTTTTGTGCGATAAACCTGGCAAAAATACCGGGTTTAATATTGCAGATTCATTGCTGACTACCGGTTTTGCACCAAACTATACCTTCAGCTACGATGTTACCCAGCACTTTAAAGTTGAATTATTAAATAACGATTATAACAAGTTCGAGGTTGACGGATCAATTAAATCTCTTGTCGACCTGGTTTATAGCAAGCCTTCCTCGTTTACAGTTTCAACACACGTTTATATCACCCTGCATGAGATAATCCTTGATCTTGCTAAGCACGATATCGTTGGCGGCACCGCTAGTTTTAGAGCAAGTGGCAACTATGGGCCAACCCCATGGAGCGCAGTAGGTACGGTAACCTTTATTGGCGATCATAAAGCGAAAGTGACTATTAATGGCATCAGCTTTACTGTTGATTTGATCACGGGAAAAATACTTTAGTACCTTATAACAATTATTTTTAGAGAGCTTTCTTTGGCATACCAGGGAAAGCTCTTTTTTTATTTTCACTATTTGCCGGTTTTAACTGGCAGGACTTTTGCGTAAAGACCTGCAACCGGTGTCGTATGAGGCAAACATATCACAACAAACAAATTACTTTTTCTGTATTCAATTCTTTTAAATTATATTAAATATATTTGATTTTAAAAAAACCGGGGACCATTGTATGAGATTAAAATTTAGACTTTCCTTTTTGCTTGTTGCCTCCATAGCTATTACCTATACGGCGTGTAAAAAATCAAGCACAACAACTTCCGATCCTAAGATTGCGCCGGATGTGGTTGCCGGCCAGGTAGCTGTAAATATATACCAGTCGTTATTTGGTGGCATGGGTGCATTTGACGTTTCGGGTGGCCTTGGGGCACCTTCAACGCTTGGTGTGCACGCAAATGATATTTCGCGCGGCATAACAACGCCTTTTGCTGCATACGGAACATTGCCTAAACCTA
>Ga0207667_10001435_pt1 | contig 29868 bp, 28 predicted proteins | sample KBSCornC52_FD_184301 | JGI IMG/M metagenome (GOLD analysis project Ga0207667, IMG submission 184301) | Corn rhizosphere microbial communities from Kellogg Biological Station, Michigan, USA - KBS Corn C5-2 (SPAdes) (version 2) | ecosystem: Host-associated > Plants > Roots > Rhizosphere > Soil ...
TCAAAAGCTGATGCCCACTTTGAATATCGACGCTGCCGTTGAGGTCTTGCGGTCGCTCGATCTGCGCCACGGCGACCTTGAGCTGCGGCTCTCCGACTATTCCGTTCATTCGTTCCATCGAGTCCCCACTTACTCCTTCCGCATGTTCAGCCAGGCGTCCTCAGAAGAGTTGGGACAGATCAATCTCCGCATCGGATCAAACCCCCACCTCGAGCGCTACGCAGGCCATATCGGCTATGGCGTGCATCGCGCACACCGCGGACACCACTATGCAGCGCGTTCCGTGGTCCTGCTTCTTCCGCTGGCCCGCCAACTCGGTATCGATCCCGTCTGGATCACCTGTGACCCTGAAAACACGGCCTCTCGTCGCAGCCTCGAAATAGCCGGCGCTGAGTTCGTGGAGATCGTCGACGTTCCCCCAACCTGTGGCATTCGCAAGTTCGGCGGCAAGCTGCGCAAATGCCGCTACCGTATCTGATTCAGCCTTCCCGGAACCCCCAGCTCCTCGGATGCGTACTCAACCGTGACGGAGCAACTTCGCGCGCTGCATCGCGTCTCAATCACGAGAGCGGACTGCTCGCACAGTGCTGCTCCGCCGGAGGTTAGATTCGTGACTCCCCAGGAAGAACAGCTTCTTAACTCCCTCATCGATCGCCTCAACCAGACCTCCCTCGAGGAAAAGGACCCAGATGCCGAGGCCCTCTTGAACCAGCGCCTTGCCGGGAATCCCGACGCCCTCTACATGCTTGCCCAGACAGTTCTGGTTCAGAACATCGCACTCGATCAGGCGAAGGCCCAGATCAGCCAGTTGCAGCAGCAGCGCCCGCAACCGGCGCACACCACTAGCTTCCTCGGCCGTCTGCTCGGCGAACGCGACGAACAGCCATACTCTCCGAATACTAGGCAGCAGGCTCCTGCGCCCGGTTATCAGCAGGTTCCGCCTCAGTACGCTCCACCACAGCCGCCCTACGGTGCTCCGCAGTATCAGCCGATCTCTTACGCACCCGCCGGTCAGCCAAGCTTCCTCCGAGGCGCATTCCAGACGGCCGCAGGAGTAGCGGCCGGTGCGCTCGCATTCGAGACCATCGAATCCATGTTCCACGGGTTAGGCCACGGTGGATTCGGTTGGGGCGGCCCCGGCGGTGGCTTCGGCGATCGCCCCGTCGAGGTCATCAATAGCTACTACGATGAGCCCGGCCGCGGCTGTGAGCATTCCGAGCACCGTGGATTAAACGACGGCGGCTATGATCCCCGCAATAACGACCCTGGTGATAACCTCCGGGGATTTGGCACTCAAACCCCGGGTGCTGGCAGCGATCTCGGATCGAACGCTGCGAACGATGTATCTGCGTTTGCCGATCAGGCCAACTTTGACGACCAGTCCGTCTTGGACGACCAGAATCTCGATGACAGCTCCGGTTTTGACGATTCCGCCAGCTTCGATGACAACGGCGGTGGAATGGATGATGGGGGAGGGTTTTAGGCTCATTCCGGCTTGAGATCTGGAATCCAGAAACCACTAGAAACACTCGGCTTGGGCTGCACATTGGCCCGTCCGCAGCTGCTACTTAACTCCAACGGCCCAGTGATATACTCACAAGGGCAGCGCGCCCCTCTTCTTCCTTAGAGATTGGGTTAGGTTCGCGTCCGCATTTCTACGTCTCATAGAGGTTCCCATGTCCGGCCATTCGAAATGGGCGACAATCAAGCACAAAAAAGGCGCGCTTGATGCCAAGCGCGGCAAGATATTCACTCGCCTGATCAAGGAAATCACCATCGCCGCCAAGAACGGCGGCGGCGATCCGGATGGTAACCCGCGACTTCGCACCGCGATTCTCGCCGCCAAAGCCGAGAACATGCCCGCCGACAACATCAAGCGAGCCGTGCAGCGCGGCACCGGCGAACTGGAAGGCGTCAATTACGAGGAGATCACGTTCGAGGGCTACGGCCCAGGGGGCGTTGCCATCATCGTTGAAGTCCTGACCGATAATCGCAACAGGACCGTGAGCGAAATTCGTCACGCATTTTCTAAAAACGGCGGCAACCTCGGGTCAACGGGTTCAGTTCTGCACATGTTCTCGAAGAAGGGTGTCATCGCCATTGAGAAATCCGCAGCGAACGAAGAAAAGCTGATGGACATCGTCCTTGAGCACGGCGGCGAAGACCTGCGCGATGAAGGCGACGTCTGGGAGATCGTGACTGAGCCGAATGCCTTCGAAGCGGTTGTCGCTGCCGTAAAGGCTGCGAACATCCCAGTGGCCTCCAGCGAAGTCACGATGCTCGCCTCAACCTATACCAAGCTTGAAGGGCAGCAGGCCAATGCAATGATCCGACTGCTTGAGGCGCTCGAAGATTTTGACGACACTCAGAACGTCTATTCGAACTTCGATATGAGTGCCGAACAGATGGAACAGGTGGCGGGATAACATTTACAGGCTGGCAATCCAAAGGCCGCCTGAACATGGCGGCCTTTTTCGTGCGGTCCAGATTCTCAAGACAAGAAAGATAAAACGTTGACGCGAACAGCGAAGTTTCTGATGATGACAATTCTGGGCCTTGGCGCATGTGCTGCTGCTTCATCCCAGACAAAACCGACACAAGATTCTCCCGTTGCTCAGGTTCGAAGCGATCGAAGCTGGGAGTACGGCCCCTTCCTTAATTTTGGCAATGGCATCGGCGGCAATCGCTCGCAGTTCTGGTTCTTTGCCGCGGGTGCACAAGTCGGCAAAATTCTCACACCCCCGATTCACGCCGGCATCTTGAGCGGCCAGTTTGAACTCGCGGGAAACATCATGCCATTCTGGCAAGCCTACACACCCGCGGCGCACGATCAGACGTTCGAGTTCCAGGGACAGACATACTCTTACCCTGTCGGCGGCGGAACCTACACAGGCGCAAGCATCACTCCCGTCATTTTCCGATGGAACTTCCTGACCCACTCACCGCGCATTCAGCCATGGTTCCAGGGCGCTGGCGGCCTCATTTACACAACCCACAAGTTTCCGCCTGACATTCTCGTTCCCAAGGGAATCCCGGGTGGAACCTCGGTCTGGAATTTTTCGCCGCAAGGCGGAATCGGTGTTCACTGCTTTACGCGTTCCAGACGTTCCATTGACTTGGGCTTCAATGCAGTGCACATCTCGTCGGCTTCTCTCGGAGACCGTAACCCCGGCGTGAACGCTTTATGGCAGATACAACTCGGCTACACATACTGGAAATAGATCTGCCGGTTGTGTTCCGTCCCGCACGAGTGGGATTGAAAGAAGATGATGAAGGATCCGGTAGTCGAGTGCGTTCCAAACTTCTCTGAGGGTAGGGACGCTCGGCGTGTCGAATCCATCATCACAGCCATGCGCATTGATGGCGTGCGACTGCTCGACTGGTCGATGGATGCGGATCATAACCGCTCTGTAGTCACGATCGCAGGAGATCCCAATGCCGTTCTTGAGTCCGCCTTGCGCGGAGCCGGCAAGGCGGTTGAACTCATCGACCTCACCAGCCAGGAAGGCCAGCATCCTCGGATCGGGGCCGCCGATGTGATTCCGTTTGTTCCGCTCACAGGGATCAAACTCGAACAGTGTGTCATGCTTGCTCGTCAGGCTGGACTCGAAATCTGGCGTCGTTTTGGCGTTCCCGTGTATTTCTACGAAGCGGCAGCATCGCGTCCTGACCGTGCAAATCTCGACGACGTACGGCGGGGCCAGTTTGAAGGGCTTCGCGACGCCGTACGAAAGGAAGCTGCTCGCCGGCCCGACTTAGGTGGTCCGAGCCTCCATCCCACCGCTGGCGCATGTGTAGTCGGCGCGCGCAAATTTCTGGTCACTTACAATCTCTATCTCGATTCGACGGACGTCGGTGTAGCCCGCGCAATCGCCCGAGAAGTTCGCGCTGCCTTCGGCGGTCTCCACGGGGTCAAAGCCATGGGTCTTCTGGTCCACGGACGAGCACAGCTCTCCATGAACATCACAGACTTCAAAGCCACACCCCTTTCCCAGGTCTATAGCGCTGTGTCTCGTTTCACCACGCGCCACAAGACCGCCCTCGTCGAAGGAGAGGTTATCGGTCTCATCCCCGACGCTGCTTGTGAGCGGGAAAGTGAATGGATGCGTCAGTTAGTTGACTTCGATGATCAGACAAAGATCCTTGAGCGCCGCCTTGATGCGCCTCTTGCATGGCCCGGTGAAGGTAACAGTACCAATACGTAGACCGTCCGCGTCTAACAATCAGTACAGGGGTAAAATAGTTGTGCAGGATCTTGGATTTCTCCTGCTCCCCTAACGCCGTTTACTGGATGCCGTGTCGGCTTCCGGAGGATGAAAGTGCCAAAGAATATAGCTAAGTTTTCGGTGCCGGCCATGCTTGTCGCCGCTGCAGTATCGGTGCAAGCCGCACAGCTCTCCGGTGATGCCCGTGCGGCCATCCCTCATGACGTTCAGCAGTTGGTTGTGATCGACTACAGGGCGATGCAGAACTCAAATACGGCCATGCAGCTGCGCGATCGTGTCATGCCTCCCGATCTGAAGCAGTTTGAGGAAGCACTTCGCAAATCCGGCCTCAATGACAACCACGACGTCGACCAACTCGCTTTCGCGCTCTTCCGGATAGGCAACTCGGCTGACTCTCTCGAAACAGTGGGCATCGCGCAGGGCCAGTTCGACATGGATAGCGTTATGGCCAACTTCAAAAAACAGAAGATCGTGCCCAAGATGGTTCGCACCAACAAGACCTATCCTCTTTCGCGCACCGGGATGGTCCTCTGCTTTGTAGACCCCTCGACCATGGTGTTTGGCAGCCCCGAAGCTGTGAAGGCAGCGCTCGATGTTCGTGACGGCCTCAAGCCCGGCATGCTCACGAACGGCGGCATCATGGATGCAATGCGCTCCGTCGATTCGCAACCGCTCTGGAGCGTTCTGGACAAAAGCGGAACTCAGATCATGATGAAGCAGGTGCTCGGCGAGGCCGGTTCAGTCGCCGACTACGAATCCGTTCGCAAGCGTCTGGAATCCTCTTGGTATGGCATGGACTTTCAGCACGGTGTGAAATTCAACCTCACCATCTCCACGGGCGACTCCTTCGCGGCGGCCACAGTCTCTTCGCTGCTCTCGGCAGCGGTAATCTACAAAAAGATGAGCGGCAACGAAACAGAAAAGGCAGCTCTCGCTGCCACAGACATCAGTTCCAATTCCGGCCTGCTCAACATCCACTTCGCCACATCCGACAATGACTTCAACACTCTCTTGAATTCGTCTCTGTTTCAAAGCATGGTCCGCTAACCATTTCGTTCTTACGATCCAGAGAATGGGAGCTTCGGCTCCCATTTGCTTTTTGCTCAAATCAACTCGCAACCAGAGCCAACTCATTCGCAGATTCCTCGGAACTCGAAACCCGGTTCCGCCCTCCGCGTTTCGCAGCATAGAGTGCTTCATCTGCCTTTTGCATCAGCACGCTCGCACAAGGAGAGATGAGGAATGCGTGGGATGGTTCCGATCTCGAGATGAGCTAGTGCGCAGGGTTCAATGCCGGGTGAAAATCCGCCTTGCCCCTCGGCTGCAGGTCGACTTCGATATGACCTTCCTGATCCTCGTAGAGCGTCGGACCAGTAATCTGAATCTGTTTCCCGTTCCCGTCGGTATATTGCACCTTCAGCGGTCCGCTTCCTCTCGTCTGAATCCGATGATGGAATTCACCCCCCGCTATAACCGCATCCGCTCCGAAACTCGCGCTGGGATAGTCGACTTCCAACAGTGAAATCGGCCCGCCAGTATCATTCTTCACTGTGGCTTCGATGTGGTACGAGTGGCATGCGCTCAACGTGGCCGCGCTCGCCGAGAGAACGAGCAATCCGATCTGGAAGGCAGTCCCTTTCCAAGTCTTCATCTTCCTGTTTCCGCCTGGTCTTCCCCGGACTCAACATCCGCAAGCCGCTTCTCCATCCGGTCGATCCTCTTAAGCAACTCAGGCAGACGCTGAAAGATCGCCACCGCCCGCAGCCACACCCGGTTATCGAATCCAGGAGATCCCGAAATCATCTTCCCGGCGGGAACATCATGACTCACCGCCGATTGCGCCGTCAGGATCACTCCATCACCCACTGTGCAATGTCCCGCAATCCCCGCCTGTCCCGCCAGAATCACGTTGTTGCCAATTACAGAGGACCCCGCCAACCCGGTTTGTGCGCAGATCAGCGTATCTTTCCCGACCCTCGACCCGTGTCCGATCTGGACAAGATTATCGATCTTGCTTCCGTCCCCAATCTCGGTCGAGCCAACCGTCGCACGGTCCACGCAGGCATTCGCCTGGACGTCCACTCGATCTCCCAGCCTTACAGGCCCTGACTGCGGAATCTTGACCCAATGCCCGTGCTCATTCTTCGAAAATCCAAACCCATCCGCCCCGACAATCGCTCCATTCTCCAGAGTGACGTCGTCGCCGAGCTCACAGTTCTCACGCACCACCGCATGCGCGTGCGCAAACAGCCGCTTCCCGGCTTTTACTCCCGGATACAAAACCACGTGCGGCAACAGCGTTGCCCCGGGTCCGAGCCTGACATTCGGCCCGATCACCACGTAGGCTCCAATATGGGATCCATCGCCGACCTCTGCCGACGGGTCCACTACAGCGGTCGCGTGAATTCCCGGTGCGTAAGCCGGTGCCTGATAGAACATCCCCAGCGCCCGCGAGAATGCGTGATAGGGGTTTTTGACCCGAATCGTCGCCGCCTCAATCTCAGGAAACTCCGGCTCTACCAGAACCGCCGCTGCCTTCGTCTTCCTGGCTAGTCCGGCGTACTTGGGATTCGCCACAAAGGTGATCTCCGAAGGCCCCGCCTCCTCAATCCCCTTCACACCGGTGACTTCCAGGTCGGGAATCCCGCGCAGTTCGGCGCCTAGCCGGCTTGCTAACTCACCAAGCTTCATCGGGGAAATTGTATCGGACCCGCCTGATCGGTTCTGCCCAGATCGGTTCACCCCCCAGGCTATGGCTCAGGGTCAGCAGGGAAGAGCTCCGGCTGAGGCTCTGTCCGCTTCCGGTGCCCACCCGCTCCAATCAGGCTGACGACTTCCAGGCTCTGAATCGCCTGTCGGGGCACGTACACCCTTTGCGTATTCGATCGGGTGTCCGGTGGTGTTACCAGCAGTCCGGCACCCATCACCAACGATCGGTCATTGGCCGCAATCCCCTCCAGCTCATCCCCGTCGTTCAGAGTCATCCGGATCCACAACCCAGATGTCCTCGGACGAACCGCAAACCTTTTCTGCAGAAGCCGCTCCGGATTCGAGGCGTCTGCCGTAGACGAGAAATCTCGTACATAGCAAACCCACTTCACCGTCTCCCACCCAATCGTGAGCACCTTGCCGCTCTGGTCCAGAACCTCCAGAGCGGACGATTCCTGCCCGAATGCCGCTCCGGCATAGCCTGCGTGCCACTCGCGTGAGAACTTGCGCACAATCACTGGCTTACGAGTGGATCCCATGGGATGGATTTTCGCACGCTGGAGCACCTCTCAAGGTTGGAAAGTCGCAAAACTGGTGCTGATCATGCTGGTCAACGGGGTCAGACTATGATAAGGTACTGCTTTGCACGCATTGGCAAAGTGTCCCGTAACCACAGTTGCATCAGACACTTGCCTGTCGTTTTGGAAGCAGAAGCAGGAACGGAATGCCCGACTACATTTACCTTCTTGAGAACCGGCTCTCAGCCGATCAGCAGAATGCCCTGCGGCAGTTGCGCGAAGTTGCTCGCGAGGCGGGCTCTCTCCTCTTCCTAACCGGAGACGCTGTCCGGGACCTCACGAGCGGCCACGCGGTTCGTGACATCGAAGTCTCGGTTCAGGCGAATGCCCTGAAGCTCAAGAAGCCCATCGAAAAACTTGGCGGGCAAATCTGGGGAGAGGATGACGCCTCCAAAACCTTGTACCTCTGCTTTCCGGGCACCATTCGCGTTGACCTTGTCAGCACGCATCGTCGCGACTATCCGAAACCAGGAAAACCGGCCTTCCACGCCGCTTCCATCCAGGAAGATCTTCGCCGGCGCGATTTCACCGCGAACGCCATGGCAATCTCGCTCAATGAGGGCTCCTATGGTCTCCTCATGGACCCTCTCAACGGAGCAGCCGACATCGAGGGTCGAACTCTCCGCCTCGTTTCCAACTACGGCTTTTTAGAAGAACCGTCGCTGATGATCCGCGCGATCCGCTACAAGGCGCGTCTCGGCTGGGAACTTGATCTGCGCACACAGCAGCGCTACGAAAATGCCAAAGCCGAAAACATCATCGAGTCACTCTCCCCGCACGACCAGAGCTATGAGTTAGAGCAGATTGGTCACGAGGACGATGGCCTCAAGGTCCTGCGCGCGCTCGAAGCCGAAGGCTGGATGAAGGTTCTCTGTGCGGCATGGACCTCGAACAAAGCCGACGAAGAAAAGCTCAATGCGCTACACGACTTGCGCGTGCAGCTACAGATGCAGGGCGTTCACCCCGACATGTCCGCCGCTCAGATGCAGTTGCTCACCGCGAAGCTTGCACCCAAGGATCTTTCTTCGCTCAAGAAGCAGCTCCTGCGTCCCGGGTTTGTTGAAGAGTGGAACAGTCTTGACTCCCTCGCCAGCGGGTTCGCCAAGGTCCTTCTGAACAAAGCCAACGCCACGCCTTCTGTCACCTACAAGCTGTTCACCACGCACGATCCCGAAGCCGTACTGTGGCTCGGCTTCACCAGCAAAGACAGTGCGGTCAAGGCAAAGTACGAACTTTTTCTCAAGACCTGGCCTGAAGTCCGGCAGCGCATTCCATATGCGCAAATGCAGGAAATGCGTATCACGCCGGAGCTGGCGAACTATAACGAGATCATTCATCAGATCTTTCTGCAGTTGATTGACGGCAAACTGAACACTCCCGAGGAGACGAAAGCCTTCCTTGAGCCGTATTCTCCGCCTGCTCCTCCGCCTCAGATCACGATCAAGCGCTCGCGCGCAAAGCGTGCTGAAAAGATTAAAGAGAAATCGTTTGACGACGAAGAAGAGTCCGAGGACGGCGGGGAAGACGAAGAGGACCTCGATGACATCGGTGGTGGCGGAGACGATGACGATGAGATCCTCGATCTCAAGCTTCCGAAGAACGTCGAACTCGACGAAGAACTCGGCGAACAAGACGATGGCGAGGAAGAAGAATCCGAGGACGAGGACGAAGAAGAGAAGCCGGCACCCCGCCGCGGCAAACAACCCATTGAGCCAAAGGTTGTCAAACCGGAGGCGAAGCCGTCGAAAGAATCAAAACACGCCGCGGAGAAAACTCCTCCTCAGAAGGCTGCGCCGGCGGCCAAGGCCAAAGCGGAACCTGCAAAGCCGGAAAAGAAGCCCGCTCCTTCAGCCCCTGTAAAGAAGGCCGCGCCCGCGCCTCCAGTCAAGCACGCGCCCGGTGCGAAATCCGCATCCAAGCCTGCCCCGAAAAACCCGGTGAAAGCCGCGCAGGTCAAAGCTCACGCCAAGCCCGCGCACAAGGCGGTCCCGTCAAAAAAGCCCGCGGCTCCCGCTAAGTCCAAGCCGCACGCGACCGCGAAGCACGCCACCAAGAAAGCACCTCCCAAGGTCGGCAAAAAGCGTTGATTGAAGTGAGGGCCAGAATCTTTTCTGGCCCTCACCGTTCAGGTGCTATCCTCCCTCCAATTCCATCTGCCGGAGAACCTGCAATGCTTCGGAACATTCCTCGCATTTCTTTTGCATGCCTTCTCGTGCTCTTCGGTTTCACGGACCTTTCGCACGCGAAACGACTTGCGCCTGCGACACAGCAGGCAAACACCAGCGGAGCAGGCTATCGCTTTGATCGAGGCGGCTGGATGTTCGTGCATCTCGAAGGCACGGCCGCAGAAATCGGGTTCCAGCACGGTCAGCTTCTGTCTGCAGAGATCGCCGACCTTTTGAACGTCATGAAGCTTGAGACGAAGCACGACACCAAGCGTGACTGGAACTTCTATCGAGACCGGACGCAAAATGTTCTGGCCCCACATCGACCCTGAATATCAGCGGGAACTGGATGGAATCGCCAAAGGCGCGCAATCCAAAGGCGCGAAACTGGATGTGTGGGATATTGTCGCGCTCAACGGCTCAATCGAACTTCCGTCCTACTACGTTCCTTGGCTCAATAAGCGCGAGAAGGCGATGAACGCACCACACATCCTTCCCGAAGGCCACTGCTCCGCATTCATCGCCACAGGTAGCTACACAAAGGGCGCCAAGATCGTCGCCGCACATAACAACTGGTCCGGCTATGCCGACGGCGAACGCTGGACTGTAATGTTTGACATCAAACCCGAACACGGCCACCGCATGATTATGGACGGCGAGCCCGGCGTCATTACCAGCCAGGATGATTTTGGCGAAACGGATGCCGGCCTCATCATTACGGAGACCACCATCACGCAATTCATCGGCTGGAACCCCGACGGCAAACCGGAGTTCGTCCGTAGTCGCAAAGCGATGCAATATGCAAACTCGATCGACGACTACGTTGCCATCATCAAGGAAGGAAACAACGGCGGATATGCCAACGACTGGCTCATCGGTGATCGCAATACCGGCGAGATTGCCTACCTCGAGTTGGGCTTGAAAAATACGCCCCTGTGGCGAACAAAGGACGGATACTTCATCAGCTCCAACTTCCCCCGCGACCCCGCATTGATCAAAAACGAAACCGAAGGCTTCGACACGGCGAACACCTCGAGTTCCATGAATGCTCGGCACATCACTTGGGAGCGGAAGATGGCCGAGAACAAAGGGCAGATCGACGTGAATCTCGCTCAAGCTTTCCTCGGCAATCACGAAGACAGCTTTACCGGGAAGACCGCCCCGAGCACGCGTACGCTCTGTGGACACACCGATGCTGACCCGAAGGGCGTTCCCGAATGGGGCGATGCTCCCTACGATCCCGAGGGCGCAGTTACGGGCAAGGTTACGGACTCAGATCTCGCGGGAAACATGTCGCTCATCGCGCGCGCCGGGCATCCGTGCGGCGAAGATTTCCTGGCAGGTCCCTTCCTCGCCAAACATGCGGAATTCAGCTATCTCAAGCCCATTCTCAGAGACATGAAGGCCGAACCGTGGACACAGTTCACCGCTAACGAAAAACCATAAGCGGCAACTCGCTTCACTTGTAGATCAGGTGAATATTGATGTCCGTCACAGGACAGGTGACGTGAACCAAAGCTGCGCTGAAGGGCGGAGCGCTCAGTCCAACATGCGGATTGTTCGCAAACCCGAAACCCTCTTTCGGGATCCCAATGAAGTTCCGGTCCAGCTTGCGATTCTTGTTCTCGTCGTGAATCGCAACCACCCCGTAGTCACCCGGCGGCAAATTGTCCATCACCGCCGTCGCCTCATGCGCGCCCGACCCAATCGGCGTCGGCCAGTGATTCACGGTTTTGCTCATATTCTCGGGCCAGCCGTCGCGTGTCTTGAAGATTGCCGCTCCTACGACGCCCGTTGAATTGCGCAAGCCATCCACATGAATTCGAAGTGAGCACCCGTTTGCAGCGGCCCTGCTCTGCGATCCCGTACTTCCGCAGACGCCGGAGGCAATGAACATGAGAGCTAGGATTTGAGCGGATTTCATCCCAGATTAGACGAACTTCGAGTTCAATGTATGAGCGCAACAATCCGATACCAAAAAAGAAAGCGGCCATGTGGCCGATTCCTTTTTTGATTGTGGTCAGCTGGATTGTCGTGCGTCAGGAGAAACTGAGCTTGAGAACGATTGTCTCTCTAATAGCGACCGCTGCGCGCACCTGCACTGCTGCCTTTACGTGCCTGGTAGCAGTCCCGGCAAAATACCGGGCGATCACCGCGCGGTTCAAATGGAACAGTCGTTGGCTGGCCGCAGCCGGAGCAGATCACAGGTGTGCCATGGGAAGAAGCCTGCCGATAACCGGAGCCTCCCCCACCTTGGTCGCTCTTCTTTGCCATACGGCAAGGCTTGCAGCGCTTGGGGGTCGAATAACCGCGTTCCTGAAAAAACGCCTGATCCGCAGAGGTGAACGTAAATTCCTGTCCACAATCACTGCACGTAAGTTGCATATCTCCGGCCATGGGTGTCCTCGCGCTGATTGTACATAGAGGCAGGTAAATTTAATATAAGAATCTTCTTGACCCCAAGAAGTTTACGTGGATGTTAAAACGTTTTAGCCAGCATAGGCTTGTAACCTTCAGGCCCTCTAGTAACTCACATAGAGTTCGCGAACTACCACCCGACGGATGACCGCTCCCAATTCGGAATTCGAAGCAGATTGCATTCGTCGCATCCTTGCCGGCGAAAAGCATCTATTTCACGATCTGATCCGCCCTTGTGAGCGCTCCATCTACTTCTTGCTTTATTCCCTCCTTAAAAATGAGGCCGAAGCGGAAGACGTCGCCCAGGAAACGGTCATTAAGGTTTATCAGAATCTCGATAAATTCCGTGGTGATTCTCAGTTCCGAACCTGGGTTTTGTCGATCGCCCGCAACGAGGGCCTCGGCCGGCTTCGCAAAATCACGAACCGCCGCGAAGACTCCCTCGACGCAGAAACCGACGAACAAACCGGGGATTACACGCCTGCAATCCTAACCAGTTGGCGCGAAATCCCGGCAGAAGCTCTCGAACAAAAAGAACTCGGAAGCCTCCTCAGAAAAGCCATCGAAGGCCTTCCCGAGATATACCGTAACGTCGTGCTGCTCAGGGACATCGAAGAATTGGATATCCGGGAGAGCGCTGCGGTGCTTGGAATCTCCGAAGCCTCGGTAAAGGTCCGCCTGCATCGGGCCCGAGCCTTGCTCCAGCGCAATCTGGCTCCGCAATTGAAGGGATTTGCCCCTGTAAAGCGCCGATGGTTTGGGGGCCATGCATGAGAATCGACTGCAAACACGTCTGGGAGCACATCTCGGCTTACATCGAGAATGACGTAGACCCGCAACTCCGCGCCGAAATCGACCGGCATCTGGAGACCTGCGAGATCTGCTCAGCTGTGCTCGATTCCACCCGGAATGTCGTGATTCTGATGGCAGACGACCGAGTCTTTGAACTCCCCGCGGGTTATAGCGAGCGTCTCCACGCCCGCATCGACAGGGAACTTGAGAAGCCCAGGGAAGACGGGACTCCTCAACATTAGCAATTGCCGGCAATCCGGCACGGTGGGGGCGCACCCGTCCGGTGCACCATCGGGTGCGTCCACGTCTCCAGCCCAACCAGGATCAGCGTGACCATTGCTAGAATGATCTGCAGTCGTTCAGAGCGCTTTTCTTTGGCTGTTCGTTCCCGCCTCCGCCATCGCGCTGCCGGGCGATTTCGCAGATGACGAATCCATCCGATGACCGCAAGGTTCAAAACTGCGCCAATCGTCGCCACGATTAACATCGGTATCCGGATCGCATCCTGGTGCCAACCCTTCGCCGGCGCGTAGATCCCGCTGGCTGCCGCCAGCGCAGATAGCCCGATTGCCACGCGGATCCCGCTGATCGTCAAAACCGCGGCACACAGGCTCTGAAGCAAGGCCACGAGCACGCTGCCCCAGACAAGGGCTTGCATAGGCTTTGAATCGCTGCTCGTCACCAAAGTGTCAGCGTTCTCAAGCCGATGCTCGTCGAGCTTATCTCTTAGCTGCAAAGTCTCTCTCAGTGGGGCAGTATTTGCACCTTTTCAGACGCAAGCCAGTCCCAGAGTAAAGCAGCCACCCGGCCTTACCAATCCAAATTTCCCCGTTGCCCGTTCATCACATAGGAGAGCCGGTGCAAAGAAATTCATTTTCAGCTTGCCCCCTTTCCTTGTAACCTTTCGCGCATGCGCGCACTCAGAAGTGCGTGCTCCTGTTTGTGCGTCAGGCCGGCATTGGGCCGGCAAACGCATCGTGAAAACCGGCGGGTTCCCGCCTCAAACCCCCAGCGAGGTCATCACTCATGAAGAACCAACTCAATGCAATGTTGTTGACGGCTGCTCTCTCCGGCCTGATTGGCGGAACCACGGTTGCACATGCTGCCGCGACCGGCGCCTCCAAGACCACCGTCAAGGCTGCCAAGGCCGGTCTGCAATACGTCAATGCCGACAAGCCTGCAAAGCACTCCTGTAAAGGGAAGAACGACTGTAAGGGCACTGGTGGCTGCAAATCCAGCGACAACGGGTGCAAGGGCAAGAACAGCTGCAAAGGCAAGGGCGGCTGTGCAACCGACGGCTCCAAGATGCCGAAGGCCATCTAACCAAAACCCAGTCGTCAGTGATCAGTGGTCAGGGTTCCGTTTCCGAGCCTGATCCCTGATCCCTGACCACTGATCCCTGGATCTCATGTCTGGCAATCGCTTCAATGCATTCTCGAATCACGGCATCGGAATCGGCCTCCGCATTCCGCATTACGAGCACATCTTCTCGCGTAAGCCCGTGGTCGACTGGTTCGAAATCATCTCTGAAAATTTCATGATCGACGGCGGCCGTCCGCTGCATACCCTCGATCGCATCCTCGAACACTACCGGGTCGTCCAGCATGGCGTGTCGATGTATTTCGGTTCCGTAACCGAACCCGATCCCGAGCATCTCAGGCGCCTCAAAACCCTCGTTCGCCGCACAGGCACCCCTTGGCTCAGCGATCACCTCTGCTGGGGCTCCATCGACGGCACCTACACGCACGACCTGCTCCCGCTGCCATACACTTGGGAAGCTGTCGCTCGTACTGTTGAGCGGGTTCGCATGGTGCAGGACTACCTCGAAATCCCGGTAGCCGTCGAGAACGTCAGCTCCTACGCTGCCTTCACCGCATCGCAGATGACTGAATGGGAATTCCTCAATGAAGTTGTCGAGCGCGCCGACTGCGGCATTCTCCTCGATGTGAACAACATCTACGTCTCCTCGGTGAATCACGAATTCGACCCAATGGTCTACGTCAACGCCGTTCCTGCTGAACGCGTCGCGCAGATTCATATCGCCGGCCACTCGCGCTACGAGAAGTACATCCTGGACACACACGACCACCCCGTCATCGACCCCGTCTGGAGTCTGTACGCCCGCGCGATCGAGCGTTGCGGCGCGACTCCTACTCTTCTCGAGTGGGACGACCACATTCCCAGCTTCGACGAGGTCCACGCCGAAGCGAAAAAGGCTGAGCGTTATCTGAACCAGGCTACGGCGGCTGCCCCTCATCTCGATTCCGAGGTGTGGGAAAAAACCCATGCGGGAACAACACCATGACGCCGCCCATGTCCCTCGAGCAGATCCAGCGTGAGATGGCGCATGCCGTCATGACACCGCTTACTCCTGATGAGGATATGCGCAAGGAATCGAGGGACGGTCGATCGATGGAGCGAGTCGCCGCATCCATCATCGCGCCGAATAGCAAGCTCTCCTCCTTCGAACGCCTTGAAATTTACAATCGCCAATACTGGTATCGAGTTCTTGGCGCGCTCGCCGAAGATTTTCCCGCTCTCCGTTCCGTCATTGGCAGCCGCGCCTTCGACGCCATGTCCGTCGCGTATCTCGAGGCGCATCCTAACCGGTCGTTCACTCTGCGCAACCTCGGTTCACAACTTTCCGATTGGCTGGTCGCAAATCCTCATTTCGCCGGCCGTCGCGCCAGCCTGGCCGTAGACGTCGCCCGAATCGAATGGGCCTTTGTCGAAGCCTTCGATTCGGCTGAGCACGAGCCCCTTACCCTTGAGCAGATCGCAACCCTCGAGGGCGGCTCTTATCTGGCACTGCAGCCCCATCTTCAACTCGTCGAATTGGAATACCCTGTCGACGACCTGGTCTTGAACCTGCACAAACAGGAGAAACGCCAGACGACCGAAGCCAGTCTCCAACACGACGAAGAGAACCACGCCCCCGCAAAGCTTCCGGCGCTTCGGCGTAAACCAACGTGGCTGGCGGCCCATCGTGTCGACTACTCGGTCTTTTATCTCCGTCTGAAGCGTGGCGAATTCCATACGCTCCGTGCTATTCGCGCCGGGCAACCACTCGCAGAAGCTATTGAAGCCGGCGTCACCACAGCTCGCGTGCCTGCTGCTCGCAGACCCCAACTCGTCCGCCAGTGGTTCACAGCGTGGGCCGAACTCGGCTGGATCTGCGCGCCTGACCTCGACAAACTCGTACGCACCACCTGAGTCAAGCGGATTGCGTAACCCGCACTCCTTCAAACAATCCAATCAATGTGACCTCGCCTTTTCAGCAACGGACCTTCCTCACCGCCGAATGGAAGAATCTGCTCATGCTGAACTATGCCGTCGAGCCCGATCTCCTGCGGTCATTCGTACCCGCAGGTACGGAACTCGATTCGCACGAAGGCCTCACCTACGCAAGTCTCATCGGATTCCAGTTCAACAAGACCCACATCCTCGGCCGTGCAGTGCCCTTTCATCAGTCGTTCGAAGAAGTGAACCTCCGCTTCTACGTCCGCCGGGGAACACGGCGTGGTGTAGTCTTCATTCGCGAACTGGTTCCCAAAGTCGCAGTCACCGCTGTCGCGAGACTCGCTTATGGCGAAAACTACTCCTGTGTGCCGATGTCGCATCGCCTCGAGTCTTTATCTGGCGAGTTGTTCGCCGAATACTCCTGGGGCTCAGGTGCGGCGCGCTGTTCCATGTCAGGGACCACCAGTAAGCGAGCCTTTCTGCCTGCTCAAGGATCACTGAGCGAATTCATTACCGAGCATTACTGGGGATACGCCATCCGCAACGGCCATACAGTCGAGTATCAGGTCGACCATCCCCAATGGCAGGTGAGGGAAGTCGAGAACGCGCAGTTTTCCGGAGATGGCCTCAAGTACTACGGATCCGATTTCGGAAGGTTGCTGGAGCGCGCGCCCGATTCCGCATTCCTCGCCGAAGGCTCCGGCGTGACCGTCTTTAAAGGAACTCCGATCAGCTCATCTCAGATCGATGATGCGGATATTGAAAGGAACGCATGAACAAGCTCGTGAACGTCTATGACATAGTGACCTCAGCGCTCAGCCGCCTGCAAAGCCCTCTGCTCTTGGCTATCCGTCTCTACTGGGGGTTCCAATTCGTGCAGGACGGCTGGGGAAAGCTCACGCACCTCGACAAAGTCACTGAGTTCTTCGCCAGCCTGAGCCTGCCCGCTCCGCATATGACGGCACTCCTCGTCGCTCTGGTAGAGTTCGGTGGCGGAATCCTTTTCGCGCTCGGAATCGCCTCGCGTCTGACTTCGCTCGTTCTCTTCGTCAACATGACGATGGCATATCTCAGTGTTCCCGACGATCGCGTCAACTTCTCGCACATCTTCTCCAAGCCCGAAGACTTTTATGCTGCCTCTCCCTACACCTACTGGTTCGCCGCGCTCCTGATTCTCATCCTGGGCCCCGGCATCTTCGCCATCGACACGCTGATCCGGCGCCGCTTCATCGACGAGCGTGAGCGGGCACACATCATGGCCTGATCGCATTCCGCTATCCTCGCCCTTACTCATCCAGTAAGGGCCCGGCTCCATGCGCATCGCCTACATGCTCACCTCGCTCGGTATCGGCGGTGCCGAAAAGCAGGCCATCGCCATCGCCGAGCGCATGGCTGCTCGCGGTCATGAAGCGATGCTCCTCGTCCTGCGACCACCTGAACAACACGAGTGGCCGACGAACCTCCAGGTCCACCGCCTCGGCATCAGGAAGACAATTCCGAGCATAGTAAGTGGAATGTTCCGCGCTCGCCGCATCCTGCGCTCATTCAAGCCTGACCTTGTGCACAGCCACACTTTTCCCGCCAATATGATGGCTCGGTTGCTTCGAGCCACCGGTGCCGCGCCTCTCATCTTGTCAACAATTCACAATACCTGGGAAGGCGGCTCCCACCGTACGTTCGCTTACCGAGTCACTGATCCCTTCAGCTTTCACACCACCGCGGTCAGCCAGCCGATCGGAGACCGCTACATCCAGATCAAAGCAACTCCGCGGGGAAAGATCTCCGTTCTGACGAATGGAATTGACACCGAAATCTTCGACCCGGCATTGCCCTCTAAAACGCCGTCTCCACATGATGAATTTGTTTGGCTTGCCGCCGGCCGTGACGTCCCTGCCAAGGACTTTGACACCCTACTCGTAGCATTTCAAGTGGTTCGGGCCGCTGCTCCAGAGGCACAGCTCCGGATTGCCGGAAAACCATCCGCTCAACGGGCCGATACGACTGGCGCCGGAGTGGAATGGCTCGGAATCTCCGATGACATGCCTCGCACGCTGGCGGCCTGCGATGCCTTCGTTCTCAGTTCTGCATGGGAAGGCATGCCGCTGGTCATCGGCGAAGCAATGGCTATGGAAAAACCGGTAGTAGCTTTCGATGTAGGCGGCGTTCGCGAACTGCTCGGCGAAACCGGTCTGATCGTGTCATCAAGAAATTCAGCAGCCTTGGCACAAGCCATGCTGCGAATCATTCGAACACCGGAAAACGAGCGGACCGAAATCGGCAAAGCCGCTCGCCGGCGAATCGTTCAGAAGTTTGATATGGATGCCAAAGCAGACGAGTGGGAGTCACTCTACACTCGCCTACTCCGCAGTCACGGCTAGCAATTTTTCTGAACGGACGACAGCAAAACAGGAAAGCGGCAGTGCAAGATTCCGGCTCTTCCCACTTCACGCCAACTCAGAACGCAAACACCGTCTGAAAAAAGATGCGCCGCGAAGTCGATCCGCCCGGTCCCGAGAACGGTCCGTTCGCAAGGCTCGTCGATCTGCCAAACGAACTCGACCCCAGCGTGCCGATCGGCGTCCCATAGTTGACGTTGTTGAACACGTTGTTTGCTTCGATACTGAACGTCAGATTGTACCGATGCCCTGTGCTGGCAGGTCCCATCATTCCACCCGGACCGCCGCGACTGCCTCCGCCGCCCAGCCCGCCAGGACCGAGCCCCCCTCCCGGCCCCCCTCCGCGTCCGCCACGTGGGCCGCCAGGTCCACCGAATCCTCCGCCGCTGACGCCACTCGATGATTCCACCTTGGGTCCGACACCTATTGTCTTGCTCAAGCGAAGGTTCATTGCCACGCTTGCTGGCCCATTTCCTATGAACCTCGGAAACAGCGTGTCCCCGGGCCCGGGAAGGGAATTGAGACATCCAAACTGCGTCTGGAAATACTGATCGGGATTCGATGCGCACAGCGAAGCATCCGCATACGATGGTCTGTCGTTCACGAAGTTATCGCCCGTCAGATCGGTCCCCGACACAATGTTGTATGGACGTCCCGACCGGGCAATCAAAAACGGATTGAATCGAATCGCCCACGGCCCCGTGTAGTTGCCCATGAGAAATAGCATGTTGCGGTTCACAAAAGCCGCGCGCCCGTAATCCTGGCTCAGGTTATACGAGTTTGAGGCGAAGCTTCCGCCGCCAAACCCGCCCGCACCGTTTGTGTTCGCAAAGGACAAGTTGTAGAACCCGAAGAACCCCAGCTTCGGAGACACGCGCGCGTTTACATTCAGAATCATCTGGTTCTGCTTGAACACCGCTTCCGGGTAGTACTCCTGAATGATCCCAAGATTCGGATTCAACCGCGGTCCAGTCGACTGGTTGTAGTACGTCGTACCGGGGACCGGCGTGAACGGGTTCGCATCGCGAGTCACCATCTGGTGCACGCCGAACGAGTGCAGGTAAGTGCCCGTCACCGTCACAGTCTTCGTCAGCTGCCGCTCAAGGCTGGCGCCCAATTGCTGTGTATAGGGCGAGTGATATGTCGGCGAAATCTGCACCAGAGTCGTCTGCGGGGTCGGCGTGTAAGGCGCAGCCGGCATGCAGCCCGAAAAATCTAGATTGTTGATGTCGGTCCCGCTCAGACATGAGGGCGAGAACAAGGTCGTCTGCACCTGTCCGGAATCGAATCCGCGCCGTGTCGCAGCCAGTAGACTCCCGATCGGCAGACGGTCGTAAAAAATCCCATATCCCGCGCGCACCACCGTCTTCGCCGGCTGCTTTCCCTTGGCATCCAATGCATACGCAAATGCAACGCGGGGCGCCCAGTCGTTGTGATCGCGGATATGGTTCTGGGTTTCCCACCGCAATCCGCCCGACACTGTCAGCCGCGGATTCACTTTCCAGTCGTCCTGCAAATACAGCGCACCATCGAACACGTTTGTCTGATAAGATGTCCGCCCGGCCGTTACGCTCAGGCTTACAAAATCCCCCGCAGGCAGAGTTGAAAGCGATTGTCCATGGGACAAGGCATTCAGTGCATCGACGTATCCCCGCTCCGTGAAAACGACCGAACCATTCCGATTTGAGAACGATGAATTCGCATCGCGGTTATCCCGCATCCACGCTCCAAACTTAACCGTGTGACTGCCCAGGCTCATCGTGGTGTAGTTCTGCAGTTCGAAGTGATCCGTATGATCGTTTGAAGACTGCTCCGATGCTCCGCCACCTGTAAAGTCGCCACTCACCGACAACGTCGGAGCAGTACTCAAAGGAGTAGTCGACTCCTGAGCGCGCCGATACTCGAAGCGGGTCTCGTTCACCATTCGGTCGTTGATGATGTGCGAATCGCTCAGCTGGATCGTGTTCTCCTTGCTCGTCGTCGTCACCGATTGCGAAGGCAGTTCCGTCGACCCGATGTCCCCCGTCTCCGAGTCATAGAACCACTGGTACCGCAGCGTCATCGTGTCGTTCTTGCCCAGTTGAAGATCGAGTCGCGGAGAAATATTGATGTGATTGTGTGGATTTGAAAGCGCGCCAGAAGCCCGCGTCGGAGAAATCGAATAGAAGCCTGTGTTCGGATCAAGCACCGCAGGCGTGTAGTTGTAGATCGCCTCGTCGTGATTATCCCGCTGCTCCACACTTAGAAAGAATGACGCCTTTTTGCTCAGGGCCCCGCTCACCGACGCGTTGTACTGAATGCGATAGTATGGCGGCACACTCGGCAGGAAAGGGCTGCCTGTGTTCGTCGCGCTGTCGTTACCCATCACAAACACTTGCCCGTGCAGCTTGTCCGTGCCCGGCTTGGTAAGAATCTCGATCCTTCCGTATCCCAGCCGATCAAACTCCGCCGAGAACGGATTTTGATTCACACGAATCTCGCGGATCGCCGACTTCGGCGGCAGTTGCCCGCCGGTGAACCCATCGATATAAATCTGCCCGCCATTCGGACCCGCAGAAGGTCCAGCCAGAGCCTGCAGTTCATTGGACAATTCATCCGGATCATCGGACAGTGCATCCAGATCCTTGTCCTTCAGCACAAGCGAGTTTGCGTTGCCACCAGCCTCAATGCTCACCGTCGGTGTTTCATCGCTCACAACGACATTTTGCTGTTCCACCTCGATCGCCATCGCCACATCAACGCGCTTGGCCTGTCCTGCCGCCACCGGAATCGGCTGCGATTGAAAGTCCGCAAACCCAGCGAATGTTGCGTTCACGACGTAACTGCCAGGCTCGAGCCCGGTGACAGAATAGGCTCCGCTTGCATCGGCCGCAGACGTCCCAACGATCTTTCCGTCCGGAGTCGATACCGTGACCTTCGCGCCAGGAATCAGCGCACCCGTTTGATCCGCGATATGCCCGTGTATCGTCGCGGTCGTCGCTGCCTGGGTCTGTGCTGACGCTGACCAGGGAAGGACCATGAATGCACAGAAACCAAGTACAACCGCAGTCAAAAAACGAAAATACCCATCAATTCTTGAATACACGTATTCCTCGCAAATCCAATCGCAAATAGAGAAAGTATGAAACTACTGCGCTCCGCCACCGCCCTCTTCGCCGCCTCCGCCGCCCATGCTCCAATTGGCCAGCAGATTGCGCGATGCCTCCGGGCTTTCCAGCAGCGGCTCGACCCCGGCCAGCAACTTGATTGCAGTCACCTCATTAGCGCCCTCGGTCGACACCAGCATCACCGCCTCGCCCTTCTGCAGATCGCCGACCGTGATCGCTGGCGCACGCTGCAGCACCTGTTCCATGTCCCCGTTACCGCGACGACCCGCTGCAAAACCGCCCGGCCCCGGTGCGCCCTGCGCCCCTGCTCCGCCCCCCGGAGCAGTCGCCTGTGCCGGTCCACCCTGCGGGCGAGCCGCTGCCATCGGCGCACCGCCCCCATTCGTAGGCAACGTTCCCTTCAGGCGTGCCGCAATCATGCGCGCCATCATGTCAGGCAGCCTTCGCATCTCAGCATCCGGCGTCACCTTCACGGTCACGTTTTTCTTCGTCACCAGATCCTTGACCGTCACCGTGGAACTCGCCGAGTCGATCGACGTAACCGTCCCCGAGATGTTCCTGAAGCTTCCCGATACCGCTTCGGTTGCGTCAATTTCTGTTCCATCCGCATTCTTCTTTCCGCGCGCACGAAATTGATCGCCGGCTTTCACTGCATTCAGCGGCGCGGGTTGCGCATCCGCAAAACGGACAGAGTTGGGGGGGTAACGCTTCAACACCGTGTCCTTCGCAATGTGCACAGTCACCGTTTTTGCGGTCGGCCCTGCTCCGCTAGCCACGACAACAACTCCGCTGTTGGTGTCGATGCTCTTTACCAGTCCGCCGACTCCATTTCGCTGCCAGTCCGCCATCTCCTGCTGCTGTTTCTGCGCAATGTCTGTTTGCTTCACCGCGACAATCTGCAGCGCCTGCGGAGTCCCTCCACTTGCATCGGGATCAAGCTTTACGAGGACGCGATCACCTGTCGCCAAATCGCTCAGCTTGATCGCCTCCGCCGTGCTCAGGTCCTTCTGCCCCGGCGCGATCCGCTTCAGTACGGCACTGCCAGGCACTTGTACCTGGTGCGCCTCGCCCGAATCCGTCTTTACTGTCAATGTGTCGCCGGAGATCGATGTGATCGTCCCGACAAATCTCTGCGCTACAGCCTGCGCCGCCAGCCTCGGGGAATAAACAGCCAGAGCGATCTGGAGTACAAACACCGCCACCATCGCAGCTACGCTTTTCTCGGCCTTCTTCATAAACCTGCTCTCGCACATACCGACGGCGGTACGGCTGTAATCGTTATCTGTTTCGGTAGACGAGCAAGCCGAACAAAAGGTTGAGAAAAGGTGTCAAAGTGTGAACCCTGTATATAAGCTTCAGGATCCTGTTGTATGTGTTTGCCAGAATTGGCATTATATTAAGGAAGCTTTAAGGTTTCTATCTCTCGTCGGCTTACGAAAATGCGATCTGCCCCAGGACCGCGAATCGCTTTGCTCCGGTTGCGCTCGGCACGTTCCCCGGCAGCCGATTCCAGGTCGCCCACGCAAGCAGAGCGAATGCCGCCGCCTCTTTCGCTTCCGCGGGCATTCCAAATCGTTCAGTCGTGGTCAACGCGCACCCGAAGGGCGCCAGCGATTTCGAAAGCATACTCACCAGCATAGAGTTCTTCGCGCCCCCGCCCGACACGACGTAGTCAATAGGGGTGCCCTCCATCGACGGCCAGACAAATTGCTCGAAGCTCCGCGCGATGCTCTCAGCCGTCAGGGCCGTTGCCGTCGCCACCGCGTCTTCAGGCTCGCGGCTTACCTTCCGGCATGCAGATAGAAACTTCGCCGAGTACTCCCGCCCGAACTCCTCGCGGCCCGCGCTCCGTGGAGGCTTCAAGCTGAAATACGTATTCCGCAGCATCCTTTCAAGCACGGGCTCAAGCACTCGTCCCTTCGCCGCAATGACCCCATTGCGATCGTACGTTTTTCCAAACAGCGTCTGGACCAGCGCATCGATCACCATGTTTCCGGGCCCCGTATCGAACGCGACCAGCTCATCCACCTCGGATCCCGCGGCAATCGCCGTCAGGTTCGCGATGCCTCCGATGTTCTGCAGCACCCGCCCACGCTTCGCATCCCCGAAATAGACCTGATCGAACAGCGGAACCAGCGGCGCCCCTTGTCCACCAGCCGCCATATCTGCTGGACGAAAATTCGAGACCACCGGCACCTTAAGTTCAGCCGCGAGCAGCGCAGCCTCTCCCGCCTGCCACGTACATCCGAAGCTCTTTCCCGCGTACCGCTCCGCCCGTCCTTGGTGATAAAGCGTCTGGCCGTGACAACCCACGAGGTCGATCTTCACCTTGTGCCGCTCCGCTGTCGCGCTCACTGCATCTGCATACGCCAACCCCAACCGCCAGTTCAGTCTTCCGAGTTCAGCCGTGGAAGTCGCTTTTGCGTTCATTGCCGCCAACACCGCTCGCCGCAGCGCAGCAGGGTAGGGAAACGCCTCATGCGCGAGTAGCTTCAGACTGATGCGATTCCCGCGCGCGATTCGCACAATCGCCACATCGATTCCGTCAGCCGATGTTCCGCTCATCACGCCGGCAACGATCATCGGCTTGTTGGTCATGACGCTTCCGCCGGAGCCGCCGCGCGCGGTGCAACGTCCGCGGCGGCGTTGGCCTGCGCCGCAACCTTCTCGTTGAATGCGAGGATTTTGGTCTTCAGCGAATCAAGTGCCTTCGGGGTTGGCGGCTTCGACACGAATTTCCCGTACAGCCGCGCCCTTTTTCGGCCCGAATCCAGCGCCGCGTTCAGCAGTACTTTCCGGAATGCCGTCGACTTCTCTGCTTCCGAGATCAACGCTTCATACGAACGGAGAATCAGCTCCGCGCTGTGACATATTTCCAGCAAATCTGATCCCGCGCGGATCGCCTCTACCGCCGCCTGCTCTACGGGAAGAAACTTCAGAATGCCTCCCATTTCCAGATCGTCGGAAAGAACAATTCCCTTATATCCAATCTTTTTCCGCAGCGTCTCCGTGATCCAGAACCGCGAAGCGCTCGCCGGCACATTCTTTCCCGGCGTTCGCGGATAGGCCGCATGGTTCATCATAATCATCGGCATCTGCTTGTGCAGTTCGCGATAGGGAACCGCGTCCTCGCTCCAAAGCTGTTCCCAGCTTCGCTCAATTGCCGGAGTAACGAAGTGCGTATCGCCCGATGCTCCACCCAGTCCCGGAAAATGCTTACCGCAACCGACCACGCCCTCCCCGGCAACTCCGGCCACAAACTCCCGCGCATATTCGATCACATCAGCCGCAGTCGCTCCCGTCGTCCGCGATCCCAGAACATCGGTCGCCTCCGGCAATGTCAAATCCACCACCGGCGCCAGGGTGGTGTTGAAGCCGAATGCTCTTACCGCGCGACCAATGAGCTCTCCATGCTGCCTGCAGAGAGATGACTTCTTTTTGAGATTTCGGTCGGCCGCCGCTACAGCCTGTGCCGAAGCAATCGGAGCTAGCGCGTCCCGCAGGCGGTTCACAGTGCCGCCCTCCACATCGACACACCGCACCGCATGCCGTGCGCCCAATCCAGTAGCTTCATTCAGCAGGGCCCGCGTCTGCCCCACGTTCACAATGTTGCGGCGAAACAGAATCACTCCCCCAGGGCGCACCAGCTTGAGCCAGGCTCGCTCCAGAGCTGTCAGCTCCGTCCCCGCCAGCCCAACCACTAGCAGGCTCCCGGCCGCCTCCCTGATCGTTACTGCCATCGCCTCTCCTCAGTTCCTACGTCCCTAGTCCCTCGGTCCCTTGAGTTCCTGCTGCAACTCCTCCAGCAGATTCAGAGCTTGCAGCGGCGTCAGCGAATTCACATCCACCTGCTCGATTCGGTCCACAATCCTCTGTGACAGAGGCGTGAAGATTGTCAGCTGCATCGGCTCCGGAGCAGTTTCTACCTGCACGCTCTGCCGCTCCTGCTTCTCATGTTGTTTCAGTACATGCTTTGCACGTTCGATCACCGCCGTCGGCAACCCCGCCAGCTTCGCCACCTCGATGCCGTAACTCTTGCTCGCTGCGCCCGGTTCAATCGTGTGCAGAAACACAATGCCGCTTGAGCCCTCTTTCACGCCCACTCGCAGATTCCGAACCCGCTTCAGCTTCTCAGCAAGCATCGTCAGTTCGTGATAGTGCGTCGCAAACAGTGTTCGTGCTCCCGTCTCTGCATGAAGGTACTCAACGGTCGCCCACGCCAGCGACAATCCATCGAACGTCGCAGTGCCGCGTCCCATCTCGTCGAGCAGAATCAGCGAGCGATTCGTCGCAGTGTTCAGAATCGTCGCCGTCTCCGTCATCTCCACCATGAACGTCGATCGCCCCCGCGCGACATTGTCACTTGCTCCAATGCGCGTGTAGATCCGGTCGACCAGCCCCAGCCGCAAACTCTGCGCTGGAACAAAGCTCCCCATCTGAGCCATCAGCACTAGCATCGCTGCTTGCCGCAAATAAGTGCTCTTGCCTCCCATATTGGGCCCCGTAATTAACAGGAGGCTCGGTCCGTCTTCCGTCGCGCTCAGGTAGAGATCGTTCGCAATGAACCGCCCCTCGCGCGTCTCCTCCATCCACTGCTCAATTACCGGATGCCTCGCCGCCACTGCCTCCAGCACCAACTCTTCCGTCAACACCGGACGCACGTACCGTCGCAGCGATGCAAGCTGCGCGAAGTTTGTAAGCAGATCTGCCTCCGCTACCGCCGCTGAAGCCCGCCTGATCCGTCCCGCTGCCTCCAGCACCGCCCGCCGCAGTTCGCCGAAGATCCTCTTCTCGATCTCAATGCAGCGATCATGCGCCGTAAGGATTTTGACCTCATACTCCTTCAACTCCGGAGTTGTGAACCGTTCCGCATTCACCAGCGTCTGCTTCCGCTCATAGTGAGCCGGCGCCATCGCAAGATTCGCCTTCGTAATCTCGATGTAGTACCCAAAGACGGAGTTGTAACGCACCTTTAGCGATCCGATGCCCGTCCGCGCCCGCTCCCTTTCCTCGATCGCCGCGATCGACTGCCGCCCCGTCGATGAAATGGACCTCAGATCGTCGAGCTCCGCATCCACCCCCGGTGCAACTGCCCCTCCATCCGCCATCGTCAGCGGAGGCTCCTCGACCAGGGTTGCTGCTATCCGAGCCGTTACATCTCTGAGGGTGTCCAGGCGCAGCACCAGTTCACGCCACAGCGGAGCCTCCATCGATCGAACCGCAGCTTCCAACCCCGGCAGCCTGGCCAGACTCGCTGCCAGAGCCCGCACATCCCGCGGCCCCGCCGAGTCGAGACTCAAACGCGCCAGCAGCCGCTCCAGATCGAGAATCCCTTCAAACGCACGCCGCACTTCCTCGCGTTTGACAAGGTCATCACAGGCCTCTTCGACAGCTGCGTACCGCGCATTCAAAACATCGGGACCAATCAACGGCCGCAAAATCGTCGCCCGCAATAGGCGTTTTCCCATCGGCGTCTGGCAGCAATCCAGAGAGTGAAACAGCGTCGCTCGATCATCCTGACCCGCAAAAAGCGGCTCGACGAGCTCCAGATTCCGCACCGTCACCTGATCAAGCTCCAGCGACGTCGAGTGCTCCTGGAACTTCAGCGAATCGATGTGCAGCGCCTCGTTCTTCTGCGTGCTACGCACATAGTGCAGCAAAACTCCAGCCGCAATCGCCGCAGCCTCGTGTCCAATCAACCCGAATCCCTCAAGCGATCGCACCTGCAACTGCCGCTCAACTAGCGGAACGGCAAAGTCCCGCGTGAACACCCAGTCCTCAACCCGCGTCCGAGCCGCAATCTTTTCGAGCGCTCCCGGGATTTCTGCGCTCGTCGGCAGCAGGACCTCGCTTGGCCCCGCGAGCAGCAACGCATCCAGCGCCTGTTGCCGTGCCTTTGCGCCCTGAAACTCCGCCGTCCTGAACTCGCCCGTCGAAACATCCAGCAACGCCACGGCGCAAATCGGCTGTTTTTCCAGTCCGCTCTCAAAATATGCCGCAAGAAAATTGTTCTGCTCCTGACCCAGAGCTGAATCCATCGCCGTACCCGGCGACAGCACACGGATCACCTCGCGCTTCACGATCTTCTTCGTGAGCTTCGGATCTTCCATCTGCTCGCAGATCGCGATCCGGTAACCGCGCCGCAACAACCGCGTGAGGTACGTTTCCACCGAGTGGTGCGGCACCCCGCACATCGGAACCTGCCGCTCCCGATCCCGTGCCGTCAACGTCAGCTGCAACTCGCGGCTCGCCGTCACCGCATCGTCATAAAAGAGCTCATAGAAATCTCCCATGCGAAAGAAAAGCAGGGCATCGGGATTCTCCCGCTTCGCCGCTGTCCACTGGCGCATGAAAGGGGTAAGCTCTTGGACCTTTTCGTCCTTCCCATTCGCTGGAGTGACGATTTCAGGTTCTGCCAACTCAGGAGACAGGGAAGACGGCGGCGCCGCCGCGGATTGGAGATCAGCGGGTTGCACGATTGCCTACAGATTACCGTGCTCCGCACCGCCCCTGACTGTGCAGAACCCGGTTCAAATCCTCATAGCTACGCCACCGTAATCATTCCGATACCATTCCTGTTTCGGAACGCTTGCCGCTCCTGTAAAAGTAGAGAAGTCATGCCCGCCAATCCAGTGGAAGAGCAGGGAATTTGCACCTCAATACCCCGTCGACCTTCGACAAACGATGGGGTCTACCTGATCTTTCTCGGCGCCAGCATCATCCTGCTGCTGGCTCTGACGTTGATAATCCATCCCTCCGAGAGCACAGCAAAAGATTTCCGTGTCGTTTACTTTCCGGCACGAACCCTGCTCGCCGGCCTCGATCCCTACAATCCCGATCACGTGCTTCAAACAGTCCACCAGGCTGGCGAAGACGCCTCCGTCGCCGAGCCAATCAGTCGGAAAATTCAGGCCCGGTACGTCTATCCTCCAACCGCCTTCGCCGTGACCGTACCCTTTGCTCTCCTGCCCTTGCGCGCCGCTTCCGTTCTCTGGATGGCTACCGGCACCCTCGGCCTCATCCTCGCATCGTTTCTCACGTGGGATCTCTGCCGTGATCTGGCCCCAACCGCGAGCGCACTTCTCATCGCTTATTTGCTCGCCAACAGCGAAGTCGTGGTCGTCCTTTCCAACCCCTCCGCTCTTGCCATCAGTCTGGCTGTAATCGCGACTTGGTGCATCCTCAAGAGCCGCTTCCCCTGGATCGGCGTCAGCCTCTTTGCGCTCAGTCTCTGTCTCAAGCCGCAGGATGCCGCCGTCATCTGGTGTTTCTTCCTGCTAGCGGGTCCAAATCTTCGCAAGCGCTCAATCCAAATCGCCATCCTCGCCGTGGCGCTCTCAATTCCGATGCTTCTTTGGGTTTGGCACCTCTCCCCGCACTGGTCGGCTCAACTGCACGCGAATTACGCGGTGCTATCCGCGCCTGGCGGTCCGGCGGATCCTGGCCCTCTCGACCCCGACTCCGAACTTGTCGATCTTCAGGTCGTCTTCAGCCGCATCAAAGACCTACCGAATTTCTACAATTCGCTAAGCTATCTGGTCGGCGGTCCACTGCTATTGGTATGGGGCTTCATCGCTGTGCGGATGCCTCGCACCCGGGGGTCGCAATTCTTGAGTCTGGCTGCGGTGATCCCTCTCTCCCTTTTGCCCGTCTACCACCACTTTTACGACACCAAGCTTCTCTTGTTGTGTATACCGGGATTCGCGCTGCTCTGGTCCCGCCAATCTCACCAACGCTGGCTGGCTCTGGCTCTCACATTTGCCGCCCTCATCGTCACCGGTGACCTCTCTCACACCGTGCTGAACCGAAACCACATCGGTGGCTGGATGCAGTCTTTCATTCCCAATTTTCCTGTCCTGCTCGCCCCGATCACGCTGCTCACGATGGGAGTCTTCTATCTTTGGGTATTCTGGCGAACGGCGTTCGCTTCCGACTCTCAGTAAAGCGTCATCCCGTTTTCAGCACGCAATACTGCTTGCCCACATAACCTGATCGAAGTGGCTGGTCCAAATAGACGAGCTTGCCATTGAAGTCCTTCGCTGCCGTATTCGTCCACTGAACGTCCACTACTTTCGCTGCATCACCCAAGGCCCGGCGAACCGCATCCTCCGGCAGGCAGTGCATTAGCATCTCCCCCTCACTGCTCCCGAGCGCACGCTTGATCCTCGAACGAATGCGCAGGATCTGCCGAATTCGTGTCACCCGAGAACCCAGATCCGGCATGGCAAAGGAATTCT
>Ga0207667_10001438_pt1 | contig 29856 bp, 20 predicted proteins | sample KBSCornC52_FD_184301 | JGI IMG/M metagenome (GOLD analysis project Ga0207667, IMG submission 184301) | Corn rhizosphere microbial communities from Kellogg Biological Station, Michigan, USA - KBS Corn C5-2 (SPAdes) (version 2) | ecosystem: Host-associated > Plants > Roots > Rhizosphere > Soil ...
CCCCGACGGGCCCCTAGCGCCTCAACGCATCCGCGGGTAGACGTGAGCGCCCCATGCATGTCGTCGTCGCCAAAAAAGACCTCCTCCGAGTTCTCGCGCGCTGTCAGGGCGTGGCCGACAAGAAAAGCACGATGCCCGTGCTCGGCAACGTGCTGCTCGAAGTTTCCGGCACCGATCAATTGCGTTTGGCGGCGACCGATTTGTATCTGGCCGTGAGCGGAAAGATCCCCGCCAAAGTCGAGAGCGGCGGCGCGATCGCGATTGGTGCGCGCGATCTATTCGAGCGCGTGAAAATGATGCCCGACGGTCAGATCTCGATCGTCACTTCAGGCGGCGCAGCAACCACGATCCGTGCAGTCGGCGCTTCGCGGCGCTTCACGTTGCATGGCATTCCGGGCGAGGAGTTCCCGAGCTTGCCGCAGCCCGAAGAGAGTTCCACCCCGCTTTTGCTGTCGATTGCCACGGTCTCTTCGCTGATCGCGGGCACTTACTTTTCGATTTCGACCGATGAGACACGGCTACACCTGAACAGCGCGCTGTTCGAGTGGGACGGCGATCGCGTGCGCATGGTGACCACCGATGGTCACCGGCTGTCGAAGATGGAAGCTGTTCTGCCGGGCAAACAGGCTTCTGCAACGATGCTGATTCCGCTGAAGGGCGTGCTCGAGCTGAAGCGGCTGTGCGACGAAGCGGCTTCCGAGGACAAGGGCGAGGACACCAGCGCCGGCGAGATCAGAATTACGCAGAACGGTCCGAACGCGTTCTTCCAGCTCGCGGGTTTCCAGTTCAGCGTGAAGCTCGTCGACGCGCAGTTCCCGCCCTATCAGCAGGTCATTCCCGAGCACAGCGAGCAGCGCGTGCGAGCCCCGAGGCTTGCGCTCGCCGACGCGCTACGCGCCGTCTCCGTGGCAGCGAGTGACCGTACGGGTGGCATCAAGTTGACGCTGTCGGGCGGCAAGATGCGCTTCGAGAGCGAAAGCCCGGACAGCGGCGAAGGCTTCGACGAAGTTGCCGTCGACTACGGCGGACCCGAGCTCACCGTGGGCTTCAACGCGCGCTACTTCTTGGACGTGCTCGGCGCCATCCAGGACGATGAAATCGAGCTGGCCGTCAGTGGCGAGCTCGATCCTGCCGTGGTGCGGCCGGCAAACGAGGGGATGAGCTCGTATTTGTCGGTGATCATGCCGATGCGCATCTGAGGCGGCGCGCACGGCCAGGCCAGCTGTGACGGCGCGCATTCATTTCCTCGACGTCTCGGCGCGCGCGTTCCGCAATCTCACGCTGGTCGAATTCGAGCCAGCAGCGGGGCTCAACGTGATTTCGGGCGACAACGGCCAAGGCAAAACCAGCCTGCTGGAAGCGCTGTATTTTCTGGCGGTGACGCGCAGCTTCCGCGCAGAAAAGCTGGAGGCGCTGATCCAAGATGGGCAAGAGTTCGCGAGCGTTCGCGGCCGCATCCAGGATGGCGACCACGTGCGCGAGCAACGCGCGACCATCGGCCACAAACAGCGCAGCGTGCTCCTCGACGGAAAGAAGCCCGAGCGCCTCGCGAGTTACGCCACGCGCACGCCCGCGGTCGTCTTTCATCCGGGCGATCTCGAGCTCGTGAATGCGAATGCAACGGCTCGTCGAAAGCTACTCGACCGCATTGCGCTGTACGTCGACCCGTCCAGTGGCGATGCGCGACAGCGCTATACGCGGGCCTCGCGGGAGCGAAAAATGGCTTTGGAGTTGCGGGGTACCGGGGCTCGCGAGCTGGAGGCGTTCGAGCTCGTGATGGCCGAGCACGGGGCTCGCTTTGCACACGCGCGCGCCGAGGCTGCCGCGCGCTTGCTCAGCGCGCTACAGCCCGCGTTTGCCAGCATGGCCGATCCGGGTTTGCTCCTGCGAGCGCGCTACAAAGCAGGCGGCACCGAGGATCCGACCGAATTCGCTCGCGAGCTATCGGCACGCCGCGGCCGCGACGCCCGCCAACGCTCGGCCTCGTTCGGCCCACAGCGCGACGACATCGAACTGTCGGTCGACGGCCGTTCGGCGCGTCATCACGCGTCTCAGGGCCAGCAGCGCATCCTCACGCTCTCGCTCAAGGTCGCCGAGCTCGAGTGCGTGCGTGAAGCTCGCCGCGCACATCCGGTGCTGCTTTTGGATGACGTGTCGAGCGAGCTCGATCCGGCACGCACCGGCGCGGTGTATTCTTTTCTGCGAGAAACCGCGAGCCAGGTATTCGTCACCACGACGCGGCCGGAACTGTTTCCGACGCCGGGCGCCAGCAACTTGGAACGTGCCGATTGGCAACTCGTTTCCGGCGCGCTTCGCAGGCTCTGAATTCGAGCCTCAAATTCGCACTTGAGCCCCAGCGGGGACGGGCATCAGCCGCTCGACCGATAAACTCCGAAACCAGCGGAATTTCTGCCGGATTCAGCTTGCGCCGGGGGGTCCGAGTGACTATACAAACGGGGTCGATCGCGAGCGCATTTTCCGGCGTTTTGCCGAGCCCATTTTCTCGCTCTCGCCACAGACCAGGACCTCCAAGTTGACGACCGAGGCACAAGAACAACCGCGTTCCGCGGAGACTTACGACGCCAGAAACATCACCGTGCTCGAGGGTCTCGAGGCGGTGCGCAAACGCCCGGGCATGTACATCGGGGACGTGCACGACGGATCGGCGTTGCACCACTTGGTTTGGGAGGCCGTCGACAACGCGGTGGACGAGCACCTCGCGGGCTTCTGCGATCATTTCACGGTGACCGTGCATTTCGACGGCTCGATCACGGTCGAGGACAACGGTCGCGGCATTCCCGTCGGCATCATGGAAGATCGCGGAGTCAGCGCCGCCGAGGTCGTGATGACCGTCCTGCACGCGGGCGGAAAGTTCGACCATTCGAGCTACAAGGTCAGCGCTGGTCTGCACGGCGTCGGCGTGAGCGCCGTAAACGCCGTGTCCGAGGTGCTCCGCTTGGAGATCCGTCGCGAGGGCAAGGTGTGGTTCCAGGAATACCGCAGGGGCGTGCCGCAAGCGCCGCTCGCCGCCATCGGCGAATCGGACGAGACCGGGACCAAAGTCACGTTCAAGCCCGATCACGAGATCTTCTCGAACCTCGAGTACAGCTACGATATTTTGGCCAATCGCCTGCGCGAGCTCGCGTTTCTGAATTCTGGCTTGATCGTCAAACTGGTCGACGAGCGAGCGCAGGGTCGGAGCGAAAGCTACGTGTACAAGGGCGGCATCCGAGAGTTCGTCGCGCTTTTGGCGCAAGCGAAAGAGCCGGTCCACGAAGAGGTGATCGCCTTCACCGGCGAGTTTCCGACTGGCGACGGCAAGGGCACGGCGATGGTCGACCTGGCTTTGCAGTGGACCAATTCCTACGCCGAGCAAATCCTTCCGTACACCAACAACGTGCACAACAAGGACGGCGGCACCCACTTGACCGGCCTGCGCGCGGCGCTCACTCGTTCCTTGAACACGTATGGGCAAGCGAACAATCTGTTCAAGGAGGCCAAAAATGGCCTCACTGGTGATGACACGCGCGAAGGCGTGATTTGCGTCATCCACGTCAAACACCCAGACGCAAGCTTCGACTCACAAACGAAATCGAAGCTCGTTTCCAGCGACGTGAAGGGCATCGTCGAGAATGCCGTGAGTGAGCACCTCGGTCGCTACTTCGAGGAGCATCCGCAGGTCGCGCGCAAGATCTTGGAAAAGGCGGTGATGGCAGCCAAGGCTCGCGATGCCGCGCGCAAAGCTCGCGAGGTCGTGCGCAAGGGCGTGCTCGACGGCTCGTCGCTATCCGGAAAGCTTGCCGATTGTCAGAGCAAGGACCCGTCGATCAGCGAGATCTACATCGTCGAGGGCGAGAGCGCTGGCGGCAGCGCGAAGCAAGGACGCGATCGGCATTTCCAGGCCATCCTGCCGCTCAAAGGCAAGATCTTGAACGTCGAGCGCGCGCGCCTCGATCGCATGCTCTCTTCGCAAGAGGTCGCGACGCTGATCTCGGCCCTGGGTTGCGGGATCGGTGACAACGGCGGCTTCGATTTGTCGAAGCTCCGCTACCACAAGATCATCTTGATGACGGACGCCGACGTCGATGGGAGCCACATCCGCACGTTGCTCCTCACCTTCTTCTACCGGCAGATGCGGGACGTGATCGAGAACGGCTATTTGTTCATTGCGCAGCCGCCGTTGTTCGGCGTGCGCAAAGGTAAGAAGTATCAGTATCTGAAGGATCAACCGGCGCTCGACCGGTTCTTGATCGAAAATGGCATCGAAGATTTGACCGTCCGCGCGACCGGCACGAATCTCGAGGTCTCGGGCATGCCGCTGTTCAATTTGGCGACGCGGCTTCGCTCGATGCGCAACATCTTGGCGAAGATCGACCGTCGCTGTGATGCGCGCGTGGTCGCGGCGCTCCTACGGGCGAAATCGATGTCGCTCGCCGATTTCCGGGATCACGCCACGGTTGAAGCCGCCGCGCAGAGCCTGCAGAAATACCTGGAAGAGCGCTATCCCGATCTCACCCCGCTCTCCGTCGCCGTGGAGTGGGAGAAGGCTCACGACGCCGGGCGCCTCAACGTCAAGTTCCGACCGGGCGCCTCCGCGCGCTCGGCCGTGGCTGACTGGGAACTGGCGGAATCCGCCGAGTATCAGGAGCTGCTCTCGATCGAGGAAGACATCCGTTCGATCGGACCCATGCCGTACACCGTCAGAGTTGGAAATGGCGAGCCGCAAACGCTGCCCGATCCAGAGGCGCTGGAGGCATTCATCTCCGAGCGTGGGCGCAAGGGCATGCAAATCACCCGCTACAAAGGTCTCGGCGAAATGAACGCTGACCAGTTGTGGGATACGACGATGAGCCCCGACGCGCGTACGTTGCTGCAAGTGAAGGTCAGCGACCCGGTGCGCGCCGATGAGCTGTTCAGCGTGCTCATGGGCGATCAAGTCGAGCCCCGCCGGAAGTTCATCGAAGAGAACGCGCTGAACGTCCGAAATTTGGACATCTGATCTCCCCGGGCTCGTAAGACGAAAGCACGCGGCCAATCGCGCCGCCCACCGGGGCCGACGCGGGCTGCGTGCTTGATACTGCCCGTTTCCTCGGGGTGATGAAGCGTCGTGCTGCATCGCCGTGCGCTCGGTATTGCTGCGTTTCACGTCGCTCCGTCCGGGCGACGCGGCACGCACCCGTTTGCGTCAGAAACCGCCAAATGCTGCCGCGCGGGCTCTTCATTTCACTGCCGAGGGTGAACGTTCGGGATGGTCGGCTGTGCTACTCGGCGGGTCCAGAGCTGGCCAATTTCGACAGCGTGCGCAGACGACCGCTCGGGCATCTCGCGAACGCTGGCGGTCGTGTCCGTGAACCGAGGCGGTTCTCTTCGGCACGCTGGTTCACGCCGCGGCGCGCGTGCTGCTCATGCTGCGCGACGCCGGAAGTGCCGTGTACCGCGTTACCGCACTGGCGTGAATCGTCTGGCGGAACTCGTCAGTCAGCTCGCTGTGCGGCAAGGCAAGATTTGGAATCTCCGCGACAGCCCGCTACAGCACACGCATGGCGACCAAGCCGCTTTCCGAACTATGCGCCCTCCAGAAAAGTCACAGCCCCTCGATCTCTACATAGACGACGCGCACAGCCGGAGGTGGCCCGGCGAAAAGCGTGCTGGCACGGTCCTTGGCTTCCGAAATGCGCGGACGATTAGTGGGTACCTCGGCTTGTGTAAGCCCGTTACAGCCGCGCGCGCCGCACTCGTATTCGCTGACGATGAAACTCGGGCCCTGGCACGCAACCGTGAAGCGCACTGATCTTTTCGCGCCCTGTGCGCCGGGGCCAGCTCGGAGCGGAAATCGCCTCGCACGCTTGCATCGGAGTGGAGAACTTTCCGCGCGCCAATTGCTCCCGCTTGGCGCATCGAGCTATTCAATGAACTTTCCTTAGATTCCGGGCTGCACCTGCTGGATGGCTCCGAGAAGTCCGATTCGCTTCGTCGAGATCGGTCCGAGCAACGCGCGCTGGAGGTCGGGAGCGCGCGTGCTGCGGCGGGCTTACTCCGCAATCTGCCGGCCTTTCCGGTAGTTCCGCGGCGCAGTGCCGGCATTGACCAGCCATCACACCGAGGACGACGTGGTGCGCTTCGTGCGCACGTTCGGAACTGCAGGAAACGGCAGCGGAAATAGAATCAGCGAGATTCGTTAATTTTCGCACGCCGAACCATTGCGGAGTCCGTCTCGCCCGGTTTACTCTCCGTCTTACGAGGGTTTACTTGAACCCCGGGTTCGTCCCGTGGTTTCGGTACAGCGGTTACTAGTCACTGCGGTCAGAAAGGAGGGGCTGTCCAGCGCAAGCCACGGTGCCCCTCGCACACGTTGCCTCCGCCGGACAGCGCGGGATCCGATGGCGGAGAAAGGCACAACAAAAAAGGTCGGTCGGCTCATTCGCTCAGCTCGCATGCATCGCGGGCTGACGCAGAAAGATCTGGCCAAGAAGCTCGGCGTTCGCTCCGGAAGCTACGTTGGGATGCTCGAGTCCGGGCTGTGCAAAGGCATTGGCATCGGTCGGCTCGAGGAAATCGCCTCGTTTCTTCACGTGAACGGCGTCGAGCGATATCGCTGGCTTGCTGCCGCGGGGCACCTACATCCGCCGCTGTTCGGGGCGCTCATGAAGAGCCCCGAGCTGTGGGACGAGGTCGTGCACCTGCTCGGTGGTTCGCTCCGCGGTCGAACGCGCAAGAAGGCGCGTGCCTGAAGGAAAGGTAGAGGGCCCGTTCGAGCCATTGAACGCGACCCTGTGAGGGAATTCGCGCAGCAGTTTCGCAGGGCAGAACCGCTGCGTGGACGTTCCACTGCGGTCGAACTCGCAGTTCCGTGATCGCAGCTCCGGCGGCGCAATGGCCGCCGCCGGATGGACTCGCATTCACCAGCTGAGCATGGAACACTCCGCGGCCATGTTGCTGCGAGCTGTGCGTGTCCTATTCGTGAGTGCCTTGGTTGCTGCCGTCGCAGTTCCTGCTTGCGGGAGCTCTTCTGACAGCCCTTCCCCGAGCGGTGGTGCGGGCGGCGCTGCCGGCTCGTCCGGCGCGGCTGCTCGCGGCGGCAGTAGCGGCGGCGGGGAAGCTGGAGCAAATGACGCGGCTCCCGTCCCGTGCGGCACGAAGATGTGCCCCAGCGACACCTTGGCCATCCCTGGCGCGCCGCCGGTCGTTCTCGCCGCTTGTTGCGCGGATGAGGCCAAGAGCACCTGCGGGCTCGATACCAGTTTCTTGTCCATGTTCGGGCCTTCCTTCCCGGACCGCTGTCAGCCGCGCGACCAGCCGGGACAGCGCGATGCCGCTTGCCCCGACAGCACGAGTACGCCCGTGAAGGGCACCTCGTACAGCATCAGCTTTCATGGCTGCTGCCGCGCTGAGACGAAGACGTGCGGTTACGATCTCACGAAGCTCGTCGACATCTTCCCGCTCGGGCTCGGTTGTGTGGACTCATCGCCGTTCCTCGAAGGTGGCAGCCCGGCCGCCTGCGGCGAAGCGACGGGCGGGCAGGGCGGCGCTGCCGGAGAAGGCTCCACCGGTTTGGGCGGTGCACCTGGGTCGGCCGGGGAAAGTGCTACGGGCGGCGTTAGCGGAGGCCAGTAGGCTCCGTACTGGCGCGGCTGTTTGCTCCGGCCCTTGATCCTGACGCATCGCGACTTACGTTGGCTCTGCACCCGAGAGTGCAGAGAAACAGGGAGTTTCAGCGATGCGAATGGATCGTTTGACGAGCAAGAGCCAGGAAGCACTGCAGAGTGCCGCAGCTGCCGCAACGCGCCGTGGCAATCCGGAAGTGATTCCGGAGCACATCCTCGTTGCGATCTTGCAGCAAGATGGCGGAGTGGGCGCCGCGCTGGTGCAACGCGCCGGCGCCGATCCCGCAGCCTTCGCCAAAGACTTGAGCGCTCGCACCGAAAGCTTGCCGCAAGTGAGCGGTGGCAGCGAACCGAGCTTCTCGCGCCGCACCGTGCCGCTCCTAAATCAGGCGGAGGACGAGGCCAAGCGCCTGAAGGACGAATACGTTTCCGTCGAGCATTTCCTGCTCGCGGCCATCAAGCACGACAAAGACGTGCAAGCGGTCGCTGACCGGCACGGTCTGTCATACGACAAACTCGTCCGTGCTCTGGCGGAGATTCGCGGCGCGCAGCGGGTGACGGATCAGAATCCGGAAGGGAAATTCCAGGCGCTGGAGAAATACACCCGCGATCTGACCGGCCTCGCCAAACGCGGCAAGATCGATCCGGTCATCGGCCGAGACGAAGAGATTCGTCGCGTGATGCAAGTCTTGTCGCGCCGCACGAAGAACAACCCGGTCTTGATCGGAGAACCCGGCGTTGGCAAGACGGCGATCGCGGAAGGCATCGCGCATCGCATCGCGAAGGGCGATGTGCCCGAATCACTGAAAGAGAAACGGATTCTCGCGCTCGATTTGGCGAGCATGGTCGCCGGCTCGAAATTTCGCGGCGAGTTCGAAGATCGCTTGAAGGCCGTGCTGAAAGAGGTCGAATCGTCGAGCGGCAGCATCATCCTGTTCATCGACGAGCTGCACACGCTGGTCGGGGCTGGCGCAGCAGAAGGCGCCATGGACGCGGCCAACATGCTCAAGCCAGCTCTCGCACGCGGCGAGCTGCGCGCCATCGGTGCAACGACGCTCGACGAGTACCGCAAGCACATCGAGAAAGATGCGGCTCTGGAGCGGCGTTTCCAACCCGTCATGGTCAGCGAACCGACGGTCGAAGACACGATCGCCATCTTGCGCGGCTTGAAGGAGCGCTACGAGGTCCATCACGGCATTCAGATCACCGACTCTGCGCTGGTGGCGGCGGCGGTGCTGAGCAACCGCTACATCGCCGATCGCTTCTTGCCGGACAAGGCGATCGATCTCGTGGATGAAGCGGCGAGCAAGATCAAGATGGAGATCGACAGCTTGCCGTTCGAGATCGATCAGGTCCAGCGCAAGCTGCTTCAGCTGAGAATCGAGGAGCAAGCGCTCACTCGTGAACGTGACAAGGGCAGCAAAGCGCGGCTCGAAGAGCTGCGCCGCGAGGTTGCGGAGCTGAACGGCCAGCGCGACACGATGCGCGCCCAATGGCTGCGCGAAAAAGAGATCATCGAGCGCCTGCGCAAAAACCAGGTGGAGCTCGAGGATTTGCGGCAGCAAGAGGAAAGCGCGCGGCGCGCCGGCGATCTGGGGAAGGCCGCTGAAATCCACTACGGCCGTATCCCGTCGGTCGACAAGGAGACCGAGAAGGATCGCGCGGAGCTCGCCCAAGTTCAGGCCAAGGGTTCTTATCTCAAAGAAGAGGTCAGCGACGAAGACATCGCGGCCATCGTTTCGAAGTGGACGGGCGTGCCTGTCTCCAAGATGTTGGAGGGTGAGAAGCAAAAGCTGATTCACATGGAGGAGAGCCTGCGCCGGCGCGTAGTCGGCCAAGAGCCGGCGTTGGTCGCCGTCGCCAATGCGGTGCGGCGTTCGCGCGCCGGTTTGGGCGACGACCGCCGTCCGATTGGCTCCTTCCTGTTCCTCGGCCCGACCGGCGTCGGTAAGACCGAAACCGCTCGCGCCCTGGCCGAGTTCTTGTTCGACGACGAGCGCGCGATGATCCGCATCGACATGAGCGAGTACATGGAACGGCACGCGGTTTCCCGCTTGATCGGCGCTCCGCCCGGCTATGTCGGCTATGAAGAAGGCGGGCAGCTGACCGAGCCCGTGCGTCGGCGGCCGTACTCGGTGGTGTTGTTCGATGAAGTGGAGAAGGCGCACCCCGACGTATTCAACACGCTGTTGCAATTGCTCGATGACGGTCGGCTCACCGACGGCCAGGGTCGTACGGTCGATTTCAAAAACACGGTCGTGATTCTGACCAGCAACGTGGCGACTGCCGAGATCGCGGCGATCGAAGATCGGCCGCAGCTCAGCGCGGCAGAGCGCGAGCAGCTCACCCAAAAAGCGGTGAACGAGGCACTAAGTGCTCACTTCCGGCCTGAGTTCTTGAATCGACTCGACGAGGTGGTGCTCTATCACCGGCTCGACCGCAGCCAACTGCGTCACATCGTGGAGATCCAGCTCGGTTATCTGATCGCACGCCTGGCCAAGCGAGATTTGGGCTTCCAAATCAGTGACGCCGCCAAGGAGCACTTGGCCGAGGCGGGCTGGGATCCGCAGTTCGGTGCACGGCCGTTGAAGCGCGCGATCCAGAAGCAGGTCGAAGACGCCTTGGCTCGGCGCGTGCTCGAGGGCGCGTTCTCACCCGGAGACGTGATCTACGTCGATGCGGATCCGGATCAGGGGCTCACCTTCACCAGCCGCTCCAAAGGAGAGCCTCCGCCCGAGCCCATGCGCCGCGCCAATCCGACTCTGAACTAACGGGGTAGTCGTCCGCCGTAGCGAGGCTCAGCTCTTCGAGCCCTGGCCTCGCTGGACGATCGTCCGCACGAGTGAGAGGCCGGCGAACGCCGCTCGACGCCGAACTTGTTCGCGATTGCCGCTGAACACCGCGTGCGCATCGGTGGTGCCGTCTCGGCTCGCTACGGCGTAGTGAACCAAGCCCACCGGTTTTTCGGGCGAACCGCCGCCTGGCCCGGCGATTCCCGTGAGCGCTAGCGCGAGGTCGGCAGAAAAGGCACGCCGTGCGCCCTCTGCCATCGCTCGCGCGACGGCCGCGCTTACTGCGCCGTGCTGCGCGATCATCTGCGCGGGGACGCCGAGGAGCGCGGTTTTTGCCGCGTTCGCATAAGTGACGGCGCTGCCCAGAAACACGCTGCTCGCACCGGCATGCATCGTCATGAGCTCCGCTACGAGGCCTCCGGTGCAGGATTCCGCGAGCGCCAAGCTCAGCCCTTTGGCGGAAAGCAGCTGAGCCAGCGCTTCGGGAAAGCGCGTCTTGCCTTCGCCGAAGACGATTTCGTCCCCGAGTCTGGCGCGCACCTCGCTTGCGGCGCGCTCTGCTTTGGCGCGCGCCGCCGCGAGCTCGGCTGCACGCGCCAATACTTTCACTTCGATCTCCGGCATCGTCGCGCGATAACCGATCGTCACATCGAGTTCGGCTTCGATCCCGGCCAAGCGATCGTTGACTTCACTTTCCGCCAAGCCGAACGTGCGGAGCAGCACCTGGAAATGGCGATCGCGCAATAGCGGGGCGATTGCGGGTGCCACTTCGGCTTCGAACATCGCCTTCATCTCGAAGGGCACGCCGGGCATGAAATAGACGAGTGCACGGTTCAACCGCAGCTCGAAACCCGGCGCGGTCCCGTTTGGATTCGGCAGGATTCGCGCGCCCGCCGGAAAATCCGCCTGTTTGGCGTTGGAAGACGCCAATTTTCTGCCGGCTCGGCTGAGCCGTTCCTGAATGGCTGCGAGCGAGGCCGCGTCGCGCTGCAGCGATACATTGGCGAGTCGCGCTGCGCACTCGGTCGTGATGTCGTCGGTGGTCGGTCCGAGCCCCCCGGTGCAGACCAACACGTCGTGTGCCCGCGACAACCGACTGAGCGCGTCTTCGATGCGGAGGCGATCGTCATCGACGCAGTCGACGGCCTGAACCTCGAAGCCGATCGCCGTCAGCGCTTCGGCGAGCCAGGTTGCGTTGCTGTTTTGCAGCTCGCCGCGCGTGAGTTCCGTTCCAATGCACAGGATCGCAGCCGACATGCTCGAGACTTATCACAAGCGGGACTTACCGCCCGCTACAACGGCAGCTTCACGGCGCGTAAGCACAGCGGAAGCCGACGTGCGGCGCGCGCGTTTGCCGAGCTTCATAGGCGGAAGTTTTCAGCTCGCCGGCTAGTTCGGATCGATACGAGCCGCCGCGCGCCACGAACACGCCATCATTTTCACGCGTCCACTCGGCGACGTTGCCCGAAAGATCCAAGACTCCGTCGGGTGACGCGCCGTCGGGTCGCGCGCCGGCGAAGTCCGGGCCTGTGGCACCCTGGGCACATGGTCCGGTCGTGAGCCCGAAGCTGGCTCGTCGACAAACCAGGCCGGTATTGCCCCACGGATAGCGGCGCCCGGCGGGCCCGGCAGCGGCGAATAGCCATTCGTCGGAGCTTGGTAGACGACCACCGGCGAAGGCGCAGAAGCTGGCGGCTTCCGCGGGGCTCACGTTGCGCATGGGGCGGCCCGGTTCGGCCTCTTCGGGAATTTTGGGGCACCTCCCGGCAGTTGCGCACAGCCGGAAGCGCGCGATCGTCACTTCCGTTTGATCGAGATCGAATGCGGCTACATTCAGATCGCGCGGCGCTTCGGGTGCGCCTTCCCAGTCGCTAGCGCCGAAGTGCGCGCTGCCCGCTGGAAAGCGCACGCGCACGTCGGGCATGAAACAAGCTCCGCTTTCGTCCTTGTTCATGCCGCTCGCGCAGGTCGCGGCGTTGCCGACACACTGCCCTTTACCGGTCAAACCTTGGCCGGCACCGCAGCAGCGCGGACCCTGCGCCAGCAAGCCCGGCGGACAACGCACCGGCAAGCGACGCTCGGTCTCTGCAAAGCGCACGATGATGGCGATCGATGCGAACGCCGCAACCGCTGCCGCAAGGGCATAGTTGATGCGGGTGAATCGCAGGCGAAAACGCGACACGGGAAGGGCCGCACAGCGTACCCTGAAACAAGCGCCGAGATCAGCACGGGCCGGCGAAAAACGGCACAGTCGTCAGTACGCGCCGCGCATACCCGGTTCGCGTTTTGCCGAGCACCGAGCGCGCCACGTAGGGGCCGTCGGGGCCGAGCAAGAGCGCCGGCCCTTCGCTGGTGCCGAAGTCGACGATCGCTTGGGGCGTGAGTCGCCGTTCGTCGATCGCGCTGGGGACCGAGAGCAGGTGTAACTCTGGCGTCACGCCGCGCGGCTGAACTTCCCAAAGCGCGCTCAGGCTGGCCGAGAAGCTCGCACAGCCCGCGCCGGCCTCGACGCTGACGAAGACGAGCTCTGCGTGCGACGGAAGTTTCAATGACCACACGCCGCGGCGCGCGTCCCTGTCCTCCCAGGCCCCGTCGGCATGTGGATGTTCGACGCGAAACCGCTGCTGGATCTGCGCGTAGGCCGGTAGAGTTCGAAACTCGGCCAGCGCAGTTGCACCGAGCTCCGCGGCAGCGGGCTCCGGCGCGGCGATTGGCGGCTCGGGTAGATCCGGATCGATGGCGAGCAATGCTCCTTTACACGGCGCTGAAAACTCGGCGACCAGCGTGTGGCCGCTGCTGGCCGAGAGCCGCCAAATTTCGGCTGCCACCGTCGCAGCGGCAGACTCAGCGCCGTCCGCGCAACCCTCCCAAACCTCCGCGGTGGGGAGATCAGGGGTGATCGCTGCGCGAATTGCAAAGCGTTGCAGGCGAGTTTCACACACGGTTCCCCGCTCACCGAGCACGCGGATTGGCCGCCCGAGCCAAGCGCGGAGTGCCTTCGGTAAGCGCGCGAGCACAACGCCCGCGAGCGCCGTATCATTGCCTGCGAGGGTGGGCACACCGTCGGCCCACGACGGATCGGGCGCCGTGCTCAGGACCGCAAAGTGCTCGTCGGCGAGCCACAATCCAGCTTGCTGCGAGAGCTCGGCTGGGGCTGAGCGCATCGGGGCCTCGCGCGCAATCTTCAAGCCGTTCGTCGTGCGCACGACGAAGAGCTCGGGAAGCGGTTCGTCGTGGGGCGCAGCTGAACGCGACTCGAACGTCACCTGCGCGCCGCCGGCACCGATGGCATACCGCGGCGTCGCGGAGGCAAGCTGCGGGTTCAGCGTGAGCGACGCTTGGTGCGCGCGCAGCCAGGCGCCGCGGTCGAGCCTCGAGAGGCCGGCCCCTCGTTGGACCACGCCGGAAAAATGTTCGCCGTAGAGCGCTGAATAGCCCCTGAAATCAGCCTCTGCCTGCACCCTTCGCCAGGCTCTGACGAGTTCGCTCAGCTGGGCTTCAGAGACTGGCGCGGGCGTCTGGGCGCTCTTCGCCAGCTCGTCATGGCGGGGAATTGCGGGAGTCGCGGTCGCGGCCGTTGCTACGAGCGCGGGCTTTGCTTTCGTGGCTGCGGGACGCTTGGCGGTGCAACTCCCGATGAACGCGAGCACCGCGCTGCCGGCGATCGCGGCGCAGGCTTTGTTCAAGCCCCGCCTCCGTCGTCGCCGACTTCGGCTAGCACTTCACCCTGGATCAGCCGCTCGAGCTGAGCCTCGTCGATCACCCGCGCGCCGAATTTTTTGGCGGAGTCCGTCTTCGCCTTGCCGACCTTCTCGCCGATGACGAGATACGACGTGCCCTTCTTGACCTTGTCGTGAACCTCACCACCCGCCGCGCGGATCCCCGCATGCACGTCCTCGCGCTTGCGCGAGAGCACGCCCGTCACACAAAAAGAAGCGCCCGAGAGCGGCCCACTGGCGGCCGCGCGGGCCTTTGGTTGCGGTCTGGAAACTGAAAATCGCGCCAATTTCTCGAGCAAGCGTCGATTATCCGGGTTTTCTAGATAACGGCGCACACTCTCGACCATCTTCGGTCCAAAGCCCGCGATGTGGGCGACGTGCTCGAGCACGTGCTCCGAATCCCACGCCAGCAAGTTCTGGAGCGATTCGGCTTCTTCCGCCAGCTGCTTGGCCGCAACTTGCCCGATGTGTTCGATGCCGAGCCCGGTGAGCAGGCGCTCGAGCGGTTGCTCCTTCGAACCCTCGATCGAGGAGATCACGTTTTCAGCGCTCTTCTTTGCCATGCGCTCGAGCGCCTCGATCTGCTCGGCGCTGAGCTCGTACAGATTCGAAACGTCCGCGACGAGCCCGCTCGAGATCAATTGCTCGATCAGTGCCTCGCCCAGATGATCGATGTCCATCGCGAAGCGACGCGAGAAATGAAAAATGGCGCCTTTTACTTTGTCCGGGCAGCGCGGATTCGGACAGCGAATGGCAACTTCATCGGCAACGGTGACGACCTTCGTCCCGCAGCTCGGGCAATTTTCCGGCATTTGCCAGGGCACTTCGGAGCCGGTGCGTGCGCTCACGTCGACCGCGATTACCTGCGGGATGATTTCGCCTGCCTTCTCGATGCTCACCAGATCACCGACGCGAACGTCCAGGTGTTGGATGATCTCGGCGTTGTGCAGCGAAGCGCGCGAGACCACCGTGCCCGCGAGCTGCACCGGCGTGAGATTCGCGACCGGGGTGAGCGCGCCGGTTCGACCTACCTGCACGGTGATACTGTTCAGGCGCGTGGTGGCGCGCTCCGCGCCGAACTTGTAGGCGATCGCCCAGCGCGGAAATTTCGCGGTTCGGCCCAGGATGTCCTGAGCCGTAAAGGCATTCACTTTGATCACCGCGCCATCGGTCTCGTAGGGATAGTCGCGGCGCGCGCGATCGATGTCCGCGATGGCGCGACGCACTTCCTCGGGCGTGCGGCAAACGCATTCGAGGCGATGGGTGGGCAAACCAAAGTCTGCAATCTTCGCGAGCGCCGCGGAATGGGTTTCGGCGAGCGCCGGCCCCTCGACGACTTGCCAGACCATGACGCGCAGCGGCCGCTCGGCGACCACGCGTGGGTCGAGCATCCGCAGGCTCCCGGACGCGGCATTTCGCGGATTGGCGAAGGGCGCCTCGCCCGCTTGCGCGCGCGCCTGGTTGATCGTGGCTAAGTCTCGGCGAAAAATCACGACCTCGGCGCGTAGGGTCAGCGGGCCACGATAGGGGATCGTGAGCGGCAACGAGCGCATCGTTTTGAGGTTCGGCGTGATGTCCTCGCCCCGCACCCCGTCGCCGCGCGTCGAACCGCCCACGAGCTCGCCATCGCGGTACAGGATCTCGACGCTGGCGCCGTCGAGCTTGGGCTCGACGCAAAACTCAGCCAGCGCGCGAGCGGGCAAACCGCTGATGACGCGGCGCTCGAACTCGGCCAGATCTTCGTCGTTGTAGGTGTTGTCGAGTGAGGTCATCGGCACGACGTGCTCGACGGTGCGTAGCTCCGTGCGCAGCGAATCCCCGACGCGCTGAGTCGGCGAGGAGGTGGTCTTCAGCTCCGGATGTTCGCTTTCGAGCGCCCGGAGCTCCGCGTAGAGCTCGTCGTATTCGCGGTCGCTGAGCGCCGGATCGTCGAGCACGTAGTAGCGGTAGTCGTGAGCGCGGAGCTCGGCGACGAGCTCTGCGTGGCGAGCTTTGGCTTGGTCGCGACGCGCTACCATCGCGACCCCGGCCTGAAATCAGGAATCGTGCAGGTCACGCGCCAGAACTTGCCAAAGAACTGGAGCCCGGTCGACGCGGTTTTCGTGGCCCCGGGCCGAGAAAGTCATTCTAATGTCCGCCCGTGAGCGTTTCCCCGCGACGACCGCCCGCTGAGCTCGGTGTTTCCCGTTCGCACGTCCACTGAGCGATGGCCAAGTCCGAGCCAGCTCAGAGCGAGGCCGAGCGCTTCCTGCGCGAGGGCAGTGGCCCGTGGGCGGATCTGGCGCTCACCTTGCCGGTCTTCTTGGGTTACCACTTGGGGGTCGTGTTTTTGCCCGTGCGCAACGCGGCGGATGTCGTGACGCGCGAGCTCACGTCGCTGGCGGAGAACAGTTTGCCTGCTTATGCGGGGCTCACGCTCGGGATCGGTGCCGTGTTCGTCGGCGTGCTCTTGATGCTGGGTCGAGCGCACACGCTGCGCGCCTCGCGCTTCGTGTTCGTCGGCCTGGAAGGCATCTTGTACGCGATCGCGATGCGGCTCGCCGGGCAGTATGTGGTCACGAAGTTGGCGCTGCTCGGCGCACCGGCACCCGAAGGGCAATTCAGCTCGCTCGTGATGTCGCTCGGCGCGGGCTTCTACGAAGAGATCGCATTTCGAGTCGGTCTGTTTGGCTTGGGTTTGCGTCTGCTGCGCCTGTTTTTAGGGCCAATGCTGCCGCTGAAGCGGGCCCTGCTGAGCCTCGGCTGGGCGGTGATCGCGGCGCTGGCATTCAGCGCGTGGCACTACGTGGGTGAGCTCGGCGATCCCTTCGAGCTGCGCTCGTTCGTGTTCCGCTGGGTGTGTGGCATGGCGTTCACGCTGATCTACGCATTCCGCGGCTTCGCGCCGGCGGTTTGGACGCACACACTTTATGATGCGTGGGTGCTGGTGCTGTGAGGCTCCGCTAGCTGCGCTCCGCGAGCACGAAATATTCGACGTTGCCCTTCGGCCCGGGCACGCCTGAATCACTGCCGCCGTGCACGGTGAAGCCGCTCGCCCGCACTGACTCGAGTACGCGCTCGATCGCCGCGCTGCGCACGTTCGGATCTCGGATCACGCCTCGGGTGCGGCGCGCTTCCTCGCGCCCAACCTCGAACTGCGGCTTGATCATTGCCAGCAAGCGCGCTCCCGGCGAGAGCCAACTGGCGATCGCGGGCAGCAGTTTTTCGAGGCTGATGAACGAGGCATCGACGACCACCAAATCGAGCGGCTCCGAAAAGTCTTCTCGCTTCAGGTGCCGGGCATTGGTGCGGTCCATCACCACCACCCGCGCGTCGGTTACTAGTTTGTGCGCGAGCTGCCCGTTGCCGACATCAATCGCGTAGACCTTGCTCGCGCCGAGCTGCAGCAGGCAATCGGTGAAGCCGCCGGTAGACGCACCTACATCGGCGCAGATCGCGCCCGTTACGTCGCAGGCCAGGGCCTCCAGCGCGCCGAGCAGCTTGTAACCGCCTCGAGAGGCGAAGCGTTCGCTTTCGCGGACCGTCAGCTCACTGGCTAGGTCGAGCTCGGTGCCTGATTTGTCGATTCGGCGCTCGCCCGCGTAAACCTTGCCGGCCAGCACCAGCGCCTGAGCTCGCGCGCGCGATTCAGCCAGGCCCCGTTCGACGAGCAGCACGTCGACTCGGCGCTTGGCTGGCATTTGTAGACATTACTCGACCCCCGCGTGCCCCGGCCACACGCGAGCATCCTGCCCTGATGACGCGTCGCGTAACAGTGCATTTGCCTTCACGAAACATTCCGATACAGGATGCCGCCGTCCGAGAAGCTGGTCAGGCCAGTTCGTTGTTTACGCCCTGGTGCAGCTGAAATTGATGAACCTGAAGCGGAGGACTCGATGAAAAGCGTAAAATTCGGGACAATGGGGCTGTTGGTTGGCTGTGCTGCGTTGACGGCTACGGGTGCCGCGTTCGCGCAAGATGCCGCGGTGGGAGCCGGTGCGACCGCCACCACGACCACCACCACGACCGTCGCGCCGGCGCCGGCCCCTGCCACGGCCACGCCAGCCCCGGCACAGACGGGCATGGCCCTCCCCGGAGCGGCTCCCGACGCCGCGGCAGCGGGTGGCCGCGACCACGACCTGGTCGTGGGCCACTTTGGTATTGGTTACATGGGTCGCCGGGGCATGCCCGTCACCTTTGACGCCGGTTCTGGCGCCGTGGGACCGACGATCGACGCCCCCGTCATCGGTATGCGCTACTGGCTCGACCCGATGATCGGCATCGACGCGGGGCTGGGCCTCCTGTTCTCCGGCGGTTCGGTCAAGAACCCCGCGGGGACGAGCAACGATCTTCAGGGCTACACCGTTTTCGTCCTGCACGGCGGCGTGCCGCTTGCGCTCGCGGGCTCCAAGCACTTCAGCTTTCAGGTTATCCCGGAGCTTAACCTTGGCTTCTCGAGCTCTACGATCGCAGGCATGGGCGGTGGCCCCGAGACAGACTTGAGCGGATTCCACCTCGATGTGGGTGCGCGCGCGGGCAGCGAAATCCAGTTTGGGTTTATTGGCATTCCGGAGCTCTCTCTTCAGGCTGGTATCGGGCTCGCCTTCAACTACGACCGCCTCAAAAACACCGTCAAGTCGAATCCAGAAGCCTCCACCACGGTGAGCCGGACCTCGCTCGGCACCTCCGTGGGCGATAATCCATGGAACATTTTCACGGGAAATATCGCTGCGCTCTACTACTTCGACTGAGCCCCAAATCCGGTGTTATCCTGAAGATTCGCGTGCGCGGCGACTCTGCAGTCCAGCGCACGCGACCTACATTGTGCGGAGGTTCGCGTGAATTTACGACGCTTGTCCCTGTTTTCTCTGGGGTTTGCCCTGCTCGTCGGGTGCGGAAGTGGCGCCAGCGCGGGTCCGTCCGTGCAAGCCAATCAAGATCCGGCGCCAAACCCGAATGCGCCGGCGCCAAACCCGAACGCGCCGTTGCCAAACCCGAGCGCGCCACCCGGAAATCCTCAGGATCCAGCGGTAAGCGACCAGCGCCCCCCGTCCTCGACGGATCAACCCTCGAGCTCGGATGGCACAGGCGCTTCGGGCGGCGAGACCAATCAAGGCCACGGTGGACGTAGAGGCGGCGGTGACGGAGGTGGCGGAAACGTTGCAGGCACGAGCGACGTTGGCGCCTGCAGCCCGACCGTTAACAACTGCGCCAACTGCGACATCATCAACGACTGCTTGAACGCCTGCAATTGTTACAACCAGCTTGGTGCCTCGAGCGATTGCACCACGGCCTGCGCGGGCATCTCGAACTAGCTTCCGCGCTTCCAATCCCAGTCGTTGAAGGACGGCGATCGCCCGACCATGGTCGGCGGTCGCCGTTTTTTTTCGACCTGGATCGCGATAAAATCAGCTGGTCCACGGCTTGCTGAGCCGCTGCCGTGCGCGTCGACCCGGTGTTGCTCGCGGCGGGGGCCGCCATTGCTGCTGGCTTGTGTGCGGTCTATCCGCTGCCCACCCTGATCGGCGCGGCCATCGCCGTGCCGCTGTTCGGACCTAGCCTGTCACGCCGCGCCGCATTGCTCGTCGCGCTCGTGTTCCTGACTGGAGCGGCTCGCGGCGCGCTCGAGATCCGCGCCTTCGAGCGAACGCGGATCAGCGAGCGTGACGCGATCGGACCGCCGAGCCGCTGCGACCTCACGGCCGTCGTGACGAGCTCGCCCGTGTGGTCCGACGGCATGACGAGCTTTGTGGCCAACGTGGAGCGTGCCGATTGCGACGGCCGCGCCTTACCGACGCCCTTCTTGGCTCGCCTGCACGGTGGCCCGGACGGCTTGGCGCGTGAGGATCAGGTGCACCTGATCGCGGACCTTGCGCCCGTGCAGCTATTCCGCAATCTCGACACGGCTGACCCGACGCCGTCAGCGGCGCGCCAGGGCATCGTGCTCACCGGCGGCGTGCTGTCGCTCGATTTGTGTGAGCGGCACTCTGGCTTGCGCACGTGGATCGATCGCGCCCGAGCGCATGCTCGAAAGCGAATCGTCCTGACCTTCGCGCCGTCCGCGGCGGCCATGGCTCGCGCGCTCGTGCTCGGTGAAAATGACCTGCCTCCCGAGGACGCTCGCGCGTTTCAAAAAAGTGGCCTCTCGCACATGTTGGCCGTGAGCGGCACCCACTTGGTATTCGCGGTCGTGGCGCTGGTACACGCGCTAACGTTCGTGCTCGTGCGCATCGAGCCACTTTCGGCGCGCTTCGTCGTGAGCCGCTGGGCGAGTCTGCTGGGCGTGGGCTTGTCCCTCGCCTATGCGGATTTTGCGGGGGGCGGCGGCTCGGCCTGGCGCGCCGCGTTCATGCTCTCGGTTGCGTTCCTCGCGCGAGCACTCGGGCGCAAACCCGCAACGGTGCGCACCTTCGGCCTGTCAACCTTGGTGTTTGCGGCGCAGGATCCGCTGTGCGCGTTCGATTTGTCGTTCATGTTGTCCGTCGCCGCGACGGGCGGGTTGATCTGGCTTGGGCGACCACTGGCCGAGCGCTGCGAGCGTATTTCATCGAGCGTGTTGCGTTTTCTCGTCACGAGCTTTGCGACCACGCTCTCTGCCACGATCCCTTGCGCGCCGCTCTTGGCGCTGCTTGCTTCGGGCGTGACCTTGGCTGGGCTGGTCGCGAATGTCTTGGCCGCACCGCTCGGTGAATCGGTGGCGCTGCCGCTGTGTCTCGCTCACCTGCTGCTCGCGCCGATTGCGCCGCTCGAACGCGGTGCGGCCCTGGTCGCTTCGGGCGCGCTGTTGGTGGTCAAGCGCATCGCGCTCGCCAGCGCGGACGCGAGCTTTCTCGGGTTGACCCTGCCCGAGCCAGGCCGCTTTCAAGTGCTCGCGATCGTGGTGTTCGGGCTCGGATTGGCCGCGCTGCGGGACGAACGATTCGCGGTGGTCCGCCGGCGAACTCGCCGGCAACTCCAGGCCTCGTGGTGCGCGCTGGCGATGCTCGGCGCTTGCGGGCTCGAGCTGTCGATCCGTCATGCTGGGCGTCCCACCGGGCTGCTCCGTGCCAGCGCGCTCGACGTCGGTCAGGGTGACTCGAACTTGATCGACTTGCCGGGCGGTGAGCTCCTACTGATCGATGGCGGCGGCTTCGTCGGAAGCCCGGTAGATCCGGGAAAAGCCGTGGTCTTGCCCGTGCTCCGCGCGCGGCGTCGGCGGCGCGTCGAGATCGTCGTGCTCAGTCACCCGCACCCTGACCATTTTACGGGGCTCGCGAGCGCGCTTCCCGAGCTGGAGGTGGGGGAGCTTTGGGATACTGGGCAAGGCGAAGCAGAAGGCGCGGGTCCAATCTACCAAAGCCTGTTGCGCTCGCTGCGCGAGCGCGGGGTTCCCATTGTTCACCCGAGCGATCTCTGTGACCGGCCTCGCCATTTCAGCGGCGCGACCGTGCGCGTGCTCGCCCCGTGTCCATCGTTCGTTCCGCATCGCGGCGCGAACGACAACTCGATCGTGATTTCAATCGAGTACGGTGTGCGGCGCTTTTTGTTCACCGGTGACGCCGAGCACGACGAAGAGCTCGAGCTGCTGCAAACCCACCGCGCCGATTTGCTCGCCGATTACCTGAAGGTCGGCCACCACGGGAGTCGAACTTCGACGAGCGAGGCCTTTTTGGCCGTGGTTCAGCCGGTCTTGGCGACGCTTTCGTGCGGCGTGCGAAATCGCTTTGGGCACCCACACTTGGCCACCGTCGAGCGCCTCGCGGCACACTCAGTGAGCACTCTCCGCCTCGATCGCAGCGGTTCGGTGCTCGTCACCACCGATGGCCGCAACTTGGTTGCGCGGGCAACGCGGGTTCCGCTCTAGGCTTGCCGAGCTTGGCGCACTGAGGAACACTCACTCGCGTGACTGCCTTCTCGCCGCCAGAGGTTCGGTCGTTGATCAGCGCCGAGCGGCTCGCCGCGCGCGTGTCCGAGCTCGCCGCCCAGATCACTCGCGAATACGAGGGGCGGTCGCTCGTGCTCTTGTGTGTGCTCAAAGGCAGCTTCGTGTTCGCGGCTGATCTGGCACGTGCCATCGGTCTGCCGGTCCGCATCGAGTTTCTCGGCGTCCGCAGCTACGGTGATGACACCAAGTCGAGCGGAGTCGTCCAGATCACTCAAGATTTGACCCGCCCCGTGGATGGCGATCACATCCTGCTCGTGGAGGACATCGTCGACACCGGCCTCACGCTCTCGTATTTACGCGAGCAGCTGCGGTCGCGCCATCCGGCGTCGGTGAAGGTGGCGGCGCTGCTGCACAAGCCGGCGCGGATGCAACGCGAAGTGGCCATCGATTACTTGGGCTTCACCATCGACGACGTGTTCGTGGTGGGTTACGGCCTGGATTACGCGGAGCGATATCGCAACTTGCCCTTCCTCGGCGTGCTCGACCCTTCGGGCATTTCGGCAGGCTGAACTGGTGGGCCGCAGCAGCCAGGCTGGGATTGCCAACCCTGGTGGCGCCCGAACTCGATTTGCCAACGAAGTATCGGCCCTGCACAGCGAATTCTGCACGAAAAGCCGCTGGCTCGGGCTTTGCTACTCCCAGGCTGTGCGTGCTCGGTTCGGCTCAGGGGCGATACAGGTCGACTGGTGGTGGGTCAGTGCCGCACGGCTCAGCTTGATTTTCGCCCTGCTTGCCGGCTGCGGTGGGAAGTATGAGCTCCCGGACCGGCAAAACACCGAGGGCGGGGATCCGGCGCCCAGCACCGGCGGCTCTGCAGGTTCAAGCGCGGGCGGCACTAGCGGTAACAAAGGCTCACTGCCGATGCATGAGCTTGGCATGTGCGTGCCCGGTTTCGCGCACACGAGCGATCCCGCTCGCTCGTGTCCCTGGATCACGGAGCACGGGGAATGCTTCGACTCGTTCGACGCAGCCTGCGCTTGCATTTGCCCGCGCAGCGGCAGCAGCCTGTGCTCGGGTGCGTTTGCGCCGAACGCGAGCGGCATGACGACCGTGTATTGCGACAAGACCTAGTAAGCCGCCGCAGCGCGACCAGCGGGCTCATTCTGCGGAGTAGCGTAACGGTGCAGCGCAGCGCGCGGCCCCACTGTCGCGCCACGAGCAGGCGCGGCTATTCGCGCTCGGGCCCCTTCGGTGGCGTGATTTCCGTCTCGCCGTGTTCTGCGCCGCGCAAGCGCTGCAAGCGTTCGCCGATGGCTTTTTCGAGGCCCTGCTGGCTTGGTTCGTAGAAGCGCGCTCCGACGAGCTCGTCCGGCAGATAGGTTTCGCCCGGCACGAAGCTGTCCTCCCGCTCCGGCGGATATTGATAGCCCTTGCCGTATCCCTCGTCCTTCATCAGTCGCGTCACGGCATTGCGCAGTTTCTTCGGCACTGGGAGCGCTCCGCGATCCTCGATCGCGGCGCGGGTTGCGCCAATCGCGCGCTTTACGGCGTTCGATTTCGGGCAGCTCGCCAGATAGAGGCAGGCGTGGGAAAGCGGGTAGATACCTTCCGGTAGGCCCATACGGCGGAAGGCGGCGTCCGCGTTGACCGCCACCTCGAGCGCCCGCGGATCGGCGTTGCCGATGTCTTCACTCGCAAAGATCATCAGTCGGCGGAGCAGAAACAGCGGATCGTCGCCGGCATCGAGCATGCGAAACAGCCAATAGAGCGCGGCGTCCGGATCGCTGCCGCGCATGGATTTGATGAGCGCGCTGGCGATGTTGTAGTGCTCTTCGCCCGACTTGTCGTAGAGCAACGTGCGCGTTTCGCCGGCGCGTTCGACGGTGCTCGAGTCGAGCACCGGGTTTTCTTCGGGCAAGAGTGAGACTGCCACCTCGAGCAAGCCGAGCGCACGCCGCGCGTCGCCGCCCGATACCTTAGCGATTCCAGCCAAAGCCTCAGGCTCGGCCTGCACTCCGCGAGCACCGAGGCCGCGTTCCGAATCGGTCAGCGCGCGCTCGAGCAGCGCGACGATGTCCGATTCCTTCAACCCTTCCAGGCGAAATACGCGGCAGCGCGAAAGCACCGCAGCATTCACCGAGAAGGACGGGTTTTCGGTCGTGGCACCGATCAACGTCACCGTGCCGTTTTCGACGTGCGGCAAGAAAGCGTCTTGTTGACTGCGGTTGAAGCGATGGATTTCGTCGACGAATAGCGTCGTGCCGCGTCCTTGATAGGCGCGCCGCTCGCGTGCGGCATCGATGATCGTGCGAAGCTCCTGCACGCCGCCGAGGACCGCGCTGAAAGCGACGAACTCGGTCTTCGTCAAGCGCGAGATCACGTGGGCGAGTGAGGTCTTGCCGGAGCCCGGCGGGCCCCACAGGATCAAGGACGGAACGCGATCGCGTTCGATGGCCTCGCGAAGCAGCCGTCCTCCTTTGAGCAGGGCCTCTTGGCCGAGCACCTCCTCGAGCGAGCGCGGGCGCATTCGTTCGGCCAGCGGCGCGGGCGGAGCCGCCAAGTGTCCCCGGCGAGCAGCCGCCTCCAGGAGCGTCGGCTCGTTGGGCGGGCGCGCGCCTCTCCGGGCCATCGACTAAACGCCTGCCTTCGGTCGCTCGCCGAAAATGGCCGTGCCCACTCGCACGATCGTCGCACCAGCCGCCACCGCCTGCTCGAGATCGGACGTCATCCCCATGCTTAGCTCGGGCAAGCGCTCTTGGCCGCCGTGGAGCTCACGCAGGCGCACCAACTCGTCGAAGAACGGGCGCGCGTCGCGCGGATCGGCCGTTTGGGGCGGCACGCACATCAGGCCGGCGAGCTTCAGGTTCTGCGCTTGGTCCAGCGCACGGAGCACGTCGGGCAGCGCTTCCGGCGGAGCGCCGCTCTTTTGCGCCTCACCGCCGACGTTCACTTCGACGAGTACGGCCAGACGGCTCTCGTCGGTATTGAAGCGTCGTGCAACGTCGAGCTCGACGCCCGCCGCGCGCTTGTCGAGCTCCTGAGCGAGCCCCACCGAATGCACCGTGTGCACGAGTGAGGCGAGGTCCGTGACCAGGCGCGCTTTGTTGCGCTGCAAATGCCCGATCATGTGCCAGCGCAGCTCGGCGAGGTCGGCTAATTCGCGCGCTTTCGCCTGCAATTCTTGGACGTAGTTTTCACCGAAATCGCGTTGGCCCGCGGCGTACGCGCTGCGAATCGCAGCCGCCGGCTGAAACTTGGATACGGCGATCAATCGCACCGCTTCCGGATCGCGCCCAGCGGCGCGGGCCGCAGCGCTCAGCCGGTCGCGAACACGCTGCAGGGCTTCAGGAACGCCGCTCACTCTGCCTCAGTTGACTTGCTTCTTGAGCTCGATCGGAGCTTGACGAACTTTGAGGCTGTCGCCGCTCGAGGCTTCGATCGAACCGCGAAAGCCATCGCCTTCTTTCGTGGCAACCAGCACACCGCGAAGCCCAGAAGTGTCGGTTGGCGCGAGCGTGACGCGAAGAGTGTCGTCTTCTACCTTGCCACTCGCATGGCTTGCTCCGAGCGCGCCTTCGCTGGTGCCGTCGACCACGCCGTCGTCGTCGATCGTGAGCGCGAGCTTGCCCGGACCACTCATCGCCTTGCCGTCGTCCGTGCCCCATTCTTTGACAGCGCCGACCTTGATCTCGACTGGCGCGAGCTTGGCCTCGTAATTGCCCTGGAATGAGCCGGAAAACCAAGGTTTCGCCTTGGAGGCGGGTGCGTTCGTCGCGCTTGCGCTGGCGGTCGCGCTGTCAGCGGCCGCCGCAGGCGTGGGCGGCGCCGGCTGAGTCTTACAACTGGCTGCCAGTGCAACGAGCGCCGCGGTGAATGCGACGCGATGGAGTCGAGGAGTAACGGTCATGGGACTAGTTCGCGGATCCGTACGCCCAGCTCGCCTTCCAAATTGATCAGTTCGCCCCGCGCGACTTCGCGGCCGGCAACGCGTAAGATCACCGGTTCCGCGATGCGACGTCCCGTCTCGATCACGTCCCCCGGTCCGAGCTCCGCCCATTGTCGGGCTGTCATGCTCACGGTCCCCATCTCGATTCGCACCACGACCGGGGAGTCGAGCACGGCCTCGGTGAGCTTGGACGGCTCTGGCTTGTGACTGTCTGACATGGCTTCGTCCCTTCCGCTTTCGGCGAGTGGCGGGCTGGCATCGAACGGAAGCGCGATGCTCTCGCCCCGTATCACGATTTTGCCGTCCTGCGACAGCGTGGCCTGGATGCCGTCGTCGCGGATTGGCGCGGCGAGCGCGACCGAGCCAGCGCCGTCGCTGCCGAGCCACAAGCCTTTGCCCGGAAACCAGGCGTTTCCAGGCGTAAAATCGGCGAGGGCGGCGCGCTCCGCCAGGCCGAGTCCGATCACCACGGGCAGCGCGATCGAGAGCTCGCCGAGCGCGGCGAGCGCGACGGGCTGAGCGCGACCGAGCTCCGGCAAGCCCAGCGCGGCAACGACTTGGTACGGCGTCCCGCCGAGCAGCACGGTTGCCTCCACGAACAAGTCCGTGGCACGGGCGTGTGCTTCCGACGCGTCTAGCAGATAAAGGGCGCTCTCCGCCCCTGAGCGGCGTAGAACCTCGAGCACGAGCGCGCTGAAAGCGCCGGCGAGCGAATCGTCCAATGCTGCCTGGGAGGTCAGCGCCACGGCTCGTCGCAGAATTCGGGTGAGTAGGTTTATGGCCAGCTCCGGTTCGACGGCGAGCGCACAAACGAGTTCAGGGTGGGGTAGCTCGAACGCGAGCTCGGCTGACGGACGACGTCGCGGTGGGTCGGTGCTCACTCGTCGCACGACGAGCGAGGCCTCGCACTCGCCGAGCTCTCCGAGCGCCGCTCCGATGCGAGCGAGGTCGAGCACTTCGCTTATGTGCCGGCGCCCTTGCGACGCGCGGCGAGCGCTGCGCCGGCTGACGCTTTCGAGCGCCTTCCAGGGGTAGGCTGTCGGAATGCGCGAGCTCATCGCCCGCCATGCTACAGCGGACCGAGGCCCGCGGGGATGGTTGCAGGTGCGCTGAAAAACACAATTATTCCGGGCACTAGCGTAGTTTTCCACAGGCCGCCCACAGCCCTGTGGAGGAGCCTGTGGCTAGCCTGTCGAAAGTCGAGGAAGCCGCGTGATAGCCTCGTTCTATGCGCAAATGCCTTCGCCCACTGGTGTCTTGCTCGATTTTGCTGCTCGCTGGCGGCGCCTGGGCAGAAGACAAGCCGACCAAAACCGCGAAGGCGGGGCCCTCGATTGAAGGTGGCGTGCGCAAGGACCCGAAGGGCGTCAAAGGCATCAGCCCGTTTTGGGAAGCCGTGAAGAAGGGCGACAGCGCTTTCATCGCCCGCGATTTCGACAGCGCCATCGCCGCTTACAAGGAAGCGATCACGGCCGAGCCGCAGAACGCTCTCGGTCACTACCGAGTTGGCGAAGCGCAGCTCGCCAAAGGAGACTTGAAGGAAGCCGACGCGGCCTTCGTCTCTGGCTTGCGCTTCGTCGGTAACGACTCGAGGCTCAAGGCCAAGCTCGAGTTCGTCGTCGCCGATTTGCGTGAGCGCCAAAAGACGTATGACGACGCGACGGCGAAGTGGACGGAATACGAGACCTTCACCACCGCTCAGGCCGACGCCAAGGGCTATCCCGCGTCGGCGACGGAGCGCAAAAAGGTGATCGAGACTTGGAAGAAAGTCAGCGCCGATTCCGCCGAGGTCAAGGCGCGCATCGAAAAGCGGCTCAAAGAAGCGGACGAAGCCGTGCGCAAGAGTTCGAAGTGAGCACGCCGCGCCGTCATTTGAGGTGCACGCGCACGCTTTGCGACAAGGCGTCATCCGCGTGGCGCGCGAAGGCGAGAAAGCGCGGGTAGTCGCTCGGCTGCACGCGCCCAGCCGGCAAATTCACGGTTCGAACCAGGGATAGCTCGCCGGGCTTGCTGCTGTCCGCCACCTGGACGAAGCGATCTCCGTCATTGATCTTCACGGGCGTCACGTCGCTTGCCAGCTCCGCGCCTTTGGGCAGGAGGATGCGCAGATTGATCTCGCGGTGAGTGGCTTCGACCATCAGCAGCGGAGTTTGCCTTTGTGGCAGCGCTGCGAGCTGACTGACGCGTGGTCCGAACGGCGGCGCGATCAACAGCATGTCGCCGGAGCGCTGAGCAAAGCCCGGGACTTTGGCTTTGGCGCGCAGCACGAGCGGGTTGTCGAGATCGTCGAAATGGTCGATGGCGTAGCTCTGCAGCTCGAGCCCGCGTAGCTCCGGACCGAGCAAGCGCGATTCGAGTACGTCGCGCAGCTGCTCTTCGGGGATCTCCGAGAGTGCGTTGCGGAGCCCCATCGCGTATTTACCGAAGAAGCTTTGCTCGAGCTCGATTTCCGCCGAGCCTTCCGCGCTGACGTGGATCACGCCGGAATAGCGCACGTTGTCGAGCGCGCCCGCCGCCGGAACCTGCGCTGGGCTCGGCTTCTCGTCGGTCAGCACGTACGCGGGCATCCCGCGCGCTTCTGCCGGCACATAAGCAAACGGCGTGTATTTTCCGCCGAACGTGAGCCACACGGGCTCACGATCGCCCGTAACGTGCAGCAGCGGCTGCGTAAACAGCGCGGCTTCGGAAAATGGCCCGCTGGGCGGCAAGCTCAGCCGATTTTGCGCGACCGCATAACTTACGGGTATGCCGAGCGCGCGGCAGAGCGCGATGTAGCCGCGCCATTGGTTGCCGTTTTTGCCGATCACGACGCGCCGTCCGTCGCTCTCCTCGCCCTCCTGAACGTTCGCCACCATCCAGCGGTAGAGCCGCTTTGCTCGTTCGGTGCGTTGCGTTGCAGGCACGCCTTCGACGATGTGTTGGGCGATGCGCACGATTCGAGGATCGACCGGGGTCACGTCCGCAACCGCGTCGCTCATCGAGCGGAGGCTGTCCTTGAGGCTCACACCCCAGCCGAGTTGCACGCTCGGCAGAAACTCGGTCACTGGGGCGCCGAACGGCTCGACCGGCGCCGCGGGGCTATTCTGCACGCGCCAGCGCCGCACGACGAGCGGCCCATTTTCGGTCACTTCCGGCTGTGGCACGTCGTTTCGCGTCTCGATCAGCAGCGGCTTACTCTTCGGCGAGATGACCACGAGTTCGCTGCGCGCGTAGGCAATGTTCTCTTCGCGGAAGAACCACCTCGGACCGGAGTAGCTCAGACCGCGCTGACCGTCGCCTGCGTTGCTCTCGATGCGCTCGGTCTCGATGTAATCGCCCACCTCCAAGTGCGGCATGGTGACCGTTTGTTTGCCTTCGATCAGCTCGGGCTCGAGCACCGAGCCGTCTTTCTTGATCACGCGCAGGTGCAAGATGAGCCCGCCCTGGAGCTGCTGTTCGGCCATCGTGCTGATCGCCTCGGCGCTCTGCACCTTGATCAGCTCGTGCTCGAGCATCCGGCTCGAGCCATCGGCGTGTACCCAAAATGCCGCATAATCGAGCACGCGCGCCGCCGTCCCCGGCAAAACGGTGCCGGATTTTTCGTACTCGTCGATCAGCGGCCGCGTCTTCAGCCGATACGGCTCGAGCTCGCTCAAGCCTTCGACCAGATCCAAAGCCTGCTCGAGTAGGTTGGTCGGAGCCCCGCTTTGAACCGCGTCGACCAACGCGCGCACGAGCGCGTCGTGAGATCCGCTGGCATAGCGAGCGTCCGCCAGATCGAGCCGAGCTCGTTCGTTGCGCGGCTCCTGCTTGATCGCGGCTTCGAGCTTGTTCCAGCTCTCCTTCTCGTTGCCGGCGCGCACCATCACGTCGTAGATGCGCTCGGTGATGTCTTTCCGTTCCGGGCGGCGGGCGCCGATGCGCTTCAGCTCCGCGAGCGCGGTCTTGAAATCTTGCTGGCTGAGTGCGCGGC
>Ga0207667_10001442_pt1 | contig 29813 bp, 32 predicted proteins | sample KBSCornC52_FD_184301 | JGI IMG/M metagenome (GOLD analysis project Ga0207667, IMG submission 184301) | Corn rhizosphere microbial communities from Kellogg Biological Station, Michigan, USA - KBS Corn C5-2 (SPAdes) (version 2) | ecosystem: Host-associated > Plants > Roots > Rhizosphere > Soil ...
GTGTCTTCAACACGTCCTCCTAAAATTAAAAAACACCGGGTCCTTCGAGGGGCGGTGTACCCCGGTAGTGTACCGGAGGAATATTAAGAAAAGATTATAGGAAGCCTCCAATTGCGTGCCCCCGGCTTTAAGGACGTTCCCGGGGGCGCGCTACAGGGACGAGGCCTGGGTCAGGAAGATCTTCTGGGCGTCGACGGGCAGGTCGGTGCCGGCCGGGGTGAGGCGCCGGTAGCTGCCGTCGGGCTGGAGCTCGCGGCTCTTGAGGTTATCGGCCAGGAGCACGGCCAGGATCTGGCTCTGGAGGACCTCGGCGACCAGCGGGTCGGTGACCGGCACCATCAGCTCGACCCGCCGGTCGAGATTGCGCGCCATCAGGTCGGCCGAGCCGATGAAGACCTCGCGATCGCCGCCGTTCTCGAAGACGAACATCCGGGAGTGCTCCAGGAACCGTCCGACGATGCTGCGGACCCGGATCGTCTCGCTGACGCCCGGGACGCCCGGGCGCAGGGTGCACATGCCGCGGACCAGCAGGTCGATCGGGACCCCGGCTTGGGAGGCCCGGTACAGGGCTCGGACCAGTTCGGGGTCGGTGATCGCGTTGAACTTGGCCCGGATGCCGGAGCGGCGCCCGGCCCGGGCGTTCTCCGTCTCGCGGTCGATCAGCGCCGTCAGCTCGCGGCGCAGCGTGACCGGGGCGACCAGCAGTTCTTCGTAGTCGGTCACTTTCGAGAAGCCCGTGAGCGCGTTGAAGAGCTGGGTGACGTCGGCCCCGAGCTCCGGCCGGCACGTGAACAGGCTCAGGTCGGTGTAGAGACGCGCGCTCTTCTCGTTGTAGTTGCCGGTCCCGACGTGCATGTACCGGCGGATGCCGTCCTCGTCTTGCCGGACGACCTGGGTGATCTTGGCGTGCGTCTTGAGGTTCGCGAAGCCGTAGACCACGTGCACGCCCGCGCGCTCCAGGCGGCGGGCCCACTCGATGTTGTTCTCTTCGTCGAAGCGCGCCTTGAGCTCGATGATGACCGCGACCTGCTTCTCGTTCTCGGCCGCCTGCAGCAGCGCGCGCACGATCGGCGAGTTCTTGCCCGAGGTGCGATAGAGCGTCATCTTGATCGCCAGCACGCGGTCGTCTTCGGAGGCCTGCTGGACGAACTGCACGACCGGGTCGAACGATTCGTACGGATGGTGCAGCACGATGTCGCCGTCGCGGATGGCGGCGAACATGTCGGTCACCCCGATCAGGCGCTTCGGGATGGCGGGCGTGAACGGCGCGTCGTGCAGCTTCTCGTGGTCGGGCTGGCCGATCAGGCTCCACAGATCGCGCAGCGCCATGAAACCGTCGACCTCGTAGCAGTCCGTCTCGGAGAGGTCGAGCGCTTCGAGCAGCAGATCGCGCATATATTCGGGGATGCCCCGTTCGACTTCGATGCGGACGGGCTCGCCGAAGCGGCGGCGCTGCAGCTCCGATTCGATCGCCTCGAGCAGATCGTCGGCTTCGTCTTCCTGCAGGTCGAGGTCGGCGTCGCGGGTGACCCGGAACAGGTACGTCTCGCGGACCTCCATGCCGGGGAAGAGCGCGTCCAGGTGGTGCGCGATCAGATCCTCGAGCAGCACGAACCAGCGCGCGCCGGCCGGCGCCGACTCGACCGGGACGAAGCGCGGCAGCGTCTGCGGGATCTTCACGCGCGCGAAATGCAGCTGCACGCCCTCGCGCGTCACCTCTTCGAGCTCGACCGCGAGCGAGAGCGAGAGATTCGAGATGTACGGGAACGGATGGCCCTTGTCGACCGCCAGCGGCGTGAGCACCGGGAAGACGCGGTCGTCGAAGGTGCGCTCCAAGGCCCCTTGGGTCTCGTCGTCGAGCTCGCCGACGCGCTTGATGACGATGCCCTCGGCTTCGAGCCCCGGCAGCAGATCGTCGGCCAGCAGGCGCATCTGGCGCGCCAGCGAGCCGCGCAGGTGTTCGGAGATCGCGCCGAGATGTTCGGCCGGCGTGCGACCGTCGTCGCTGCGCCGGAGGACCTGGGCCGCGATCTGCTGTTTGATCGCCGCGACGCGGATCATGAAGAATTCGTCGAGATTGCTCCCGTAGATCGCCACGAACTTCAAGCGCTCCATCAGGGGCGTGCGCGCGTCGAGCGCCTCTTCGAGGACCCGGTCGTTGAAGGCGAGCCAGGAGAGTTCGCGGCTGAAGTAGAGCGACGGATCTTCGAGGGACGGCACCACGCGCGTCTGCTCGGCCGCGGCCGGATGCGAGAGCATAGACGCATGGGATTCGCCTCGCGAGGGCAAAAGTCCAGGTCCGTGGACACCGGGTTGCTCCAAGACGTCCGCGCCCACCTCGAGCTGGCGGGTGCCTCCCTCGCCGCCGGCGCGCTGATCGCGATTCCGCTCGGGGTCGCGGCGGCCCACGCCGGAGCGGCCCGCGGCGCCATCGTCGGCATTGCGGCGGTCGGCCGCACCCTCCCGAGCCTGGCCGTCCTGACCTTCGTCCTGCCGTTCCTGGGGGTCGGCTTCTGGCCGGCCACCGTCGCCCTGACGCTGCTCGCCATCCCGCCCATCGTCATCAACACCGACCTCGGCCTGCGCGGGGTCGACCCGGCCGCCCTCGATGCGGCCCGGGGCATGGGGATGACCCGGGGCCAGGCCTTCGGGCGCATCGCCTGGCCGCTCGCCCTGCCGTTGGTGGTGACCGGGCTGCGGACGGCCGCCATCGAGGTGGTCGCAAGCGCGACCCTGGCCACCTTCGTCGGGGCCGGCGGCCTCGGCGTCGAGATCGTCCGCGGGCTCCAGACCGGCGACGACCGCGTGCTCTATCAAGGCGCCGTCACGGTGGCGCTCCTCGCCCTGGCCGTCGAATTGCTCGGCGGCCTCATCGCACGACGCATCGGAGCTACGACATGACGCTATCCCGCGCGCACGCGCTCGGCCTGATCGGCGCGGCCGCGCTGCTGCCGTCCTGCTCCGCCGGCGGCGCCGGCGCGATCCGGATCGGCTCCAAGAACTTCACCGAGGAGTTCGTGATCGCCGAGATCTACGCGCAGGCGCTCGAGGCGAACGGTCTCAAGGTCGACCGCAGCAAGTTCGACCTCGGCTCGACCCGGATCGCGATGGCCGCGCTCGAGCACGGCGACATCGACCTGTATCCCGAGTACACCGGCACGATGCTCATCGACGTGCTGCACCGCCCGCCGCTGCGCGACCCGAAGGCGATCGTCGAGACGGTCCGATCGGCGCTCGCGAAACGCGGGCTGGTCGTGCTCGCGCCCTCGCCGATGAACGATTCGCAGGCGCTGGCCACCACCCGCGCGATCGCCGAGAAGTACGGCTTCGCGACCCTCTCCCAGCTCGCGCCGCTCGCCGCGCGGCTGCGGCTGGCGACCATTCCGGAGTTCGTGAGCCGCGCCGACGGTCTGCCCGGCCTGCAGAAGTTCTACGGCGGCTTCAAATTCGCCGACGTGAAGTCGTACGACATCGGGCTGAAGTACGACGCGCTGCTGCAGGGCAGCGCCGACGTCGCGACCGCGTTCACCACCGACGGCGCGATCGCGGCGGACCGGCTGGTGATCGTCGCCGACGACCGGCACTTCTGGCCGGCCTATAACGTCGCGCCGGTGGTACGCGCCGACGTCGCGGCGAAGCACCCGCAGATCGCGACCGTCCTGGACGCCATCTCGCCGCTGATCACCGACGTCGAGGCGCGCAAGATGAACTATGCGGTCGAGCACGACAAGGCCGACCCGGCCGACGTCGCGCGCGCGTTCCTGAAGGCGCACGCGCCCTGAACGCGCCGGCAGGTTCCGCGATCGCGTTCGAAGGCGTCAGCGCGCGCTATCCCGGCGCCGATCGCGATGCCGTCTCGGACGTCTCGCTGGCGGTTCCGGCCGGCTCGTTCACCGTGCTGATCGGCCCGTCGGGCTGCGGCAAGTCGACCTTGTTGCGCACCGCGAACCGGCTGGTCGTTCCGACCGCCGGCCGGGTGACGCTCGACGGCGTCGACGCCGCGACCCTCGATCCCACCGCCCTGCGCCGTTCGATCGGCTACGCTATCCAGGCCGTCGGATTGTTCCCGCACATGACGGTCGGGCGCAACGTCGCGGTCGTGCCGGAGTTGCTGGAATGGCCGCGCGAGCGGATCGCGGCCCGCGTCGACGAGCTGCTCGCGATGGTCGACCTCGACCCGGAGCGCTATCGCGACCGGTTTCCGCGCGACCTCTCGGGCGGCGAGGCCCAGCGCGTCGGCGTGGCGCGCGCGATCGCGGCGCGCCCGCGCGCGCTGCTGATGGACGAGCCGTTCGGCGCCGTCGACGCGATCGCGCGCGCGTCGCTGCAGGACGAGATCCTGCGGATCGCGCGCTCCCTCGCCACCACCGTCCTGTTCGTCACCCACGACGTCGACGAAGCGCTCCGTCTGGCCGATCGTCTGGTCGTGATGCGGTCCGGTCGGATCGTGCGCGAGGATACGCCGGTCGCGGTGCTGGCCGATCCGCAGGACGACTATGTGCGCGATCTGTTCGGCGACGAGGAGCTGCGCGCGTTCCGCCTGCAGCGCGCCCGCCGCGCGTCGGCATGAACTACCTGCTCGGGCACCCCGACCGCATCGCGCAGCTGGCCGGCGCGCACGTCGGCCTGGTCGCGGTCGCGCTCGCCATCGCCGCCGCGATCGCGCTGCCGCTCGGCATCCTGGCCGCGCGCGACCGGCGGATCGGGACCCCGCTGCTCGCGCTCCTGAGCGTGATCTACACCGTCCCCAGTCTGGCCTTGCTGGCCGTGCTGGTGAGCTGGATCGGCCTCGGCTTCGCCACCGTCCTGATCGCCTTGGTCGCCTACGGGCAGTTCGTGCTGGTGCGCAACGTCGCCGAAGGCCTGCGCGGCGTGCCGGCCGCGGCCGTCGATGCGGCGCGCGGGCTCGGCCTCTCGCCGCGGCAGTCGCTCTGGCGGGTCGAACTTCCGCTCGCGCTGCCCGCTATGCTCGGCGGCCTGCGCATCGCCGCCGTCTCGATGATCGCGCTTGCGACCCTAGCCGCCTACGTCGGCGCCGGCGGCCTGGGCGTCCTGATCTTCGAGGGCCTCGCCTTCCACCAACCCCAGCGCACGCTCGCCGGCAGCATCTGCGCCATGGCCCTGGCCATCCTCATCGACGCCCTCTTCCGCCTCGCCGAAAAACGCGCCACGAGATACCGCGCGAACGCGTAGGTGGCGGCGGTCCCTCGACGACGCGACTGCGCTACGGCTTGAGATACTGGTCGAGCCAGTTCGCGAGGATGTGGAGGCGTTCGACGCGGTGGATCGGGCTGCCGGTGCGGGAGAGGTCGTGCGTCTCGTTCGGCACCATCACGTACTTGACGGTCCGGCCGAGCATCTTGAGCGCGTTGAACTCCTGGAGCGTCTGGTCGATGGGCGTGCGGATGTCGTCGCTGCTGTGCAGGATCAGGAGCGGCGTGTGCACGTTCGCGACGTACGTGATCGGCGATTGGGCGGCGTAGAGATTGCCCGCCTCCCACGGCAGGCCCCACGCGTACTTGCCGCCCAGCGCGTTGTCCGAGGCGAGATCGGCGGCCAGCTGTTCGGTCGCGAGGTTGCTGACGACCCGCTCGGCGATCGCGACCTTGTAGCGATCGGTATGCGCGATCACCCAGAGCGAGGCGAAGCCGCCGTAGGAGCCGCCCGAGACGCCCAGCCGCGACGCGTCGACGTCGGGACGCTTGACGGCCTCGTCCATCACGGCCTGCACGTCGTCGAACATGACGTCGCCGAAGTTCTTGACCAGCGCCTCTTGGAACGCGTAGCCCGAGCCGGTGCTGCCGCGCGGATTGGAATAGACGACGTTGTATCCGAGCCCCGCCATGTATTGGAACTCTTGGAAGAACGAGTCGCCGAAGTGGGTCGCCGGACCGCCGTGGATGTCGAGCACGGTCGGATGTTTGGCGCCCTTCGCACCGCCCAACGCGGGCATGAACCAGGCCGGCACGCCGACGCCCGCCGGATCGACGACCGAGAACGGCTGCGGGACCGAGAGCGTCAGGTGCGCCAGCAGCGCGCGGTTGACGTCGGTCAGGCGGCGCGGCGCGCCGCCCGCCGTCGAGGCGATGTAGACGTCGGCCGGGTGGGTCGCATCGCTGTAGAGGTATGCGACGGTCGCTCCGTCCTTCGACAGCGAGCACGACCAGGCTTCGCCGCGCGCCGGCGTCAGGTCGGTCATCGCGCCGCTGGTCGCGTCGACCTTGCGCAGGTTGGCGTAGCGCGGTCCGTCCGCGTTGATGACGAACCACGCATCGCCCGGTCCGAAGAGCGGCCCGCACTGGCCGCCGCCTTCTTTCATGTCCGCCAGGATGCTGTCGCCGAACAGGGTGGTGTTCTTGGCGACCAGGGTGCGCGCGTCGCCGCCGTCCGGCTCGGCGCTCAGGAGCGCCGGATACTCGGCCGGGTCGATCACGCCGCCCGAGAAGAACCACAGGCGGTCGCCGCGCCGGCCGTAGGTCTCGCCGGCGTTCGAGATCGCGGGCGCCGGCAGCTTGTGGATGGTGCCGCCGCGGCTCGAGATGGTGTAGATGTCGTTGGGCCCGAGGCTCGGGCTCTCGTAGCGCAGCGAGTCGAACGCGATCGTGCGATCGTCGGGCGACCAGCCGCCGAAGTTCTCGCCCCACGTCCCGAAGGTCAGCTGACGCGCGCCCGACCCGTCGGCGTTCGCGATCCAGAGATGCGGATGCCGGTCGTAGACGTAGCCGGCGCCGTTCGCGTCGAAATGCATGCTCGTGATCTGCCGGATGTCGGTCTTCTTCTGCGCGGCCTTGGGCGCATATCCGGCGTTGCCGAAGTCCACGAAGGTCGCGTGGGCCGGGTCGGTCGCGACGACCGTGTAGGCCAGCCGTTTGCCGTCGTGGGAGAAGACCGGGCCGCCGGCGCCGTCCTTGGCGTGCGTGAGCTGGGTGATCGCGCCGCCTTTGAGGCGGTACAGGAAGATCTGCGGCTTGTGGTCCTTGCCCGCGCGGACGAACGCGAACCCGCTCGAATCCGGCGTCCACGTCGCGCCGCCGTCGTGCGTGCCGCGGGTCGCGTCGCGCGACGCGCCGGTCGCGACGTCGACCAGCAGCAGGCTCGACCGGTAGGTGTTCTTGCGCGGATCGAGGTGCTGGGCGCCGACCACCACCCACTTGCCGTCGGGCGAGATCTGGGCGCCGGCCAGCAGCGTGAACGCGAACAGGTCTTCGGCTCGGACGGGCCGGGCGAAGGCCGGCCGCGCGGCCAGAACGGCAGACGCGGCGAAGGCGAGGGCGAGAGCGATGCGCGCGATCTTCATGCTGCGGCGCTTCGCCGCGAGCAAGCCTAGGCCTTGATGCAGAGGTGGACGCCGAACCGCTCGGCGCCGTCGGTCCAGGTCTTGGCCAGCGCGAAGCCGGCGGCTTCGACCATCCGGGCCATCGAGTCCCGGTCGAACTTGTAGGACGACTCGGTGTGGATCCGTTCGCCCGCCGCGAACGCGACCGTGAGGCCGAGCGCTTCGACGCGCACGCGCTGCGCGCGGCTCGACTCGAGATACGACTCCACCACCCCGCGCGCTTCGTCGTAGACCGCGACGTGGTCGAAGGAGCGCACGTCGAACGTGCCGCCGAGTTCGCGGTTGATCCGCGCCAGCACGTTCTTGTCGAAGGCCGCGGTCACGCCGGTCGGATCGTCGTAGGCGGCTTCGAGGACCGCCCGATCCTTCTTGAGATCCGCGCCGATCAGCAGGCCGTCGCCGGAACGCAAGCTCAGCTGCATCTTCCCGAGCAGCGCGCCGGCGGAGCGCGGATCGTAGTTGCCGATGTTCGAGCCCATGAACATCGCGAGTACGCGCCGCTCGTGGGTCAGCTCGGGCGAGCCGAGCACGTCGAAATAGTCGGCCGCATAGCCGCGGATCGAGAGCTGCGGATACGCGTCCACCAGCGACCGCGCGCTGCTCTCGAGCGCATCCGAGGAGATATCGATCGGGCTGTAGCGCAGCGTGCCTTGCGCGCGCAGCGCCTCGTCGATCAGGATGCGGGTCTTGACCGCGCTGCCGCTGCCGAGTTCCAGGAACTCGACCGGCTCCTCGAGGGCGCGCACGATCTCCCAACCGGACTCGTGCAAGATCTCGGTCTCGGCACGGGTCAGATAGTATTCGGGGAGGTGCGTGATCGCCTCGAAGAGCGCCGATCCGAGGTCGTCGTAGAAGTACTTCGAGGAGAGATGCTTCTCCGGCGCGCCCAGCCCCGCGGCGACGTCTTCGCCGAAGGTCGCGGTTCGCGCCGTGTGCGGGACGGTCACGATCTCGAGCCGGTCCGAGATCGTCGTCAGCGTCGAATGCATGTGGAGGCCCTCATTCCCGATATTTCGCCTTCCAACCCCGGAACGGGTTAGGAAGATGCGTGGGTGGGGAGAAATTGCTCGAACACTAAGGGAGAGAGCCGTCATGATACACCAAGATGCCGCAATTCCGGTCGGGGGAAGCTCGATGCCGGCCTATCTGGCCCGTCCGGAGGAAGGCTCCGGCCCGCACCCGGCGGTCATCATCATCCCCGAGATCTTCGGCGTCACCCCCGAGATGCGCGCGATCGCCGATCACGTGGCCGGGGCCGGCGGCGTCGCCCTGGCGATCAATTTCTACCATCGCGTCGATCCGGACTTCGCGCCCGGCTACGGCGACGCCGGCGTGGAGGCCGGCGTCGCCGCCGCCAAGACGGTCACCCGCGAGTCGCTCCACGCCGACGTCGGGGCCGCGATCGCGTGGCTCGAGGCGCAAGACTTCGTCCGGACCGGCTACGTCGCGACCTGGGGCTTCTGCATCGGCGGCGCGGTCGCGTTCGTGACCGCCGATCTGCCGGGGCTGCGCGGCGCGGTCTGCTTCTACGGCGGCCAGATCACGCGACCGTTCATGAGCGGCGAGCCCGAGGGCCTGACCGACGTCGCCAAGGTCGGCGCGCCCCTGCTGCTGGTCTACGGCGGCGAAGACACCGGCATCCCGCCCGAAGCCGTCGAACGGACGCGCGCGGCGCTCGAAGCGGCGGGCAAGGACTTCGCGATCGAGGTCTATCCCAAGGTCGGACACGCGTTCTTCCGCCACGGCACGCAGAAGGCGGTCGCCGAGAAGAGCGATCAGTCCGACGAAGCCGTCGCGCAGGCCACCGCCGACGCCTGGCATCTCACGCTCGCGTTCTTCAAACGCGTCTTCAACACGGTCGCGCCGGAGAACGCGATCTAAGCGCGATCGCCGCCCGCCGCGCGCAGGCGCGAGTGCCAGAACCCGTAGGCCGCGTAGATCGCGATGCCGGCCAGGAACCAGATCGCGAAGCGCAGCCAGGTCACGACGTCGAGTCCCGACATCATGTAGAGGCATCCGACCGCGCCGAAGATCGTGAAGACCCAGACCAGGGGCGCCTTGAACGGGCGCTCCGCGTCCGGACGCGCGACGCGCAGCACGGCCACGCCGGCGCACACGATCGCGAACGCCGAGAGGGTCCCGATGTTCACGAATTTCAGCAGCACGTCGAGCGGGAAGCCGGCCGCGATCACCGCGACGATCCCGCCGGTCACGCACGTCGTGAGCGCCGGCGTGCGGAACCGCGGGCTGACCCGGGCCACCCCCGGCGGCAGCATGCGATCGCGCGACATCACGTAGAAGATCCGGATCTGGCCCAAGAGCGAGGTCAGCATGACGGTCAGGTTGCCCGCGATGCCGCCGATCCCGACGATCGTGACCAGGACCGGGTTGCGGCTGGTGCCGTTGATGGCGTCGATCATCGCCGCGCCGCCGTCGCCGGTGATCTTGAGGTACGGCAGCCCGCCGACCGTCACGAACGCGATCCCGCAGAACAGCAGCGCGCCGATGACGAGCGAGACGACGATGCCGATCGGCACGTCGCGCGCCGGGCGTTTCGCCTCCTCGGATGCGACCGTCACCGTGTCGAAGCCGATGTAGGCGAAGAACACGAGCGCGGCGCTGCCGACGATCCCGTTCCAGCCGTGCGGCGCGAGCGGCTGGAGATTGCCGAGGTGGACGAACGGGATCATGGCGGCGATGTAGACGACCATCGCGACCACCTGCACCACCACGAAGGCCGCGTTGACGTTGGACGACTCGCGGATGCCGATCGCCACCACCGCCGTGACCAGCAGCGTGATGAGGAACGCGAACAGGTCGATCTGGAACCGGCCGTGCAGCAGGTCGACGTGGGCGATGGCGAGCCATTGCGGGAGATGCGGAACGCCGAACTGCGCGAGCAGTCCCTGCGCGTAAGCGGACCAGGACGATGCCGTCGGCGCGACGCTCACGCCGTACTCCAGGATCAGGTCCCATCCGATCACCCAGGCGACGATCTCGCCGAGCGTGGCGTACGCGTAGGTGTATGCGCTGCCCGCGACCGGCACCATCGCGGCGAACTCCGCGTAGCACAGCGCGACCGCGACGCAGACCAGGCCGGAGAGCAGGAACGAGACGACCACCCCCGGTCCGGCGTGCAGCGCGCCCGGGCCGACGGTCGGGAAGATCCCGCCGAGCATCGTGCCCAGCCCGATGCAGACCAGGGCCGGCCAGCCGAGGACCCGGCGCAAGGCCGGGCCCTCCGACTCCGAAGCGGTCCACTCGAGCGGCTGCCTCGCGAAGAGGCGGCGGAGCAGCGCTATGTGGCGCTCTTCGCGCAGACGGACTTGATCGCGGCCAGACCGGCCGGATCGGCGGCGCCGCCGTGCGGATAGAGATACATCGCCATGTACGTGTTGCCGTTGAGCGGCGTCACCAGCATGTCGACGTCCATCTCTTTGCCCTTGGCCTGTTCGCTGGTGCCGGTCGCCTTCACCAGCATCGCGCTCTGGTCGCCGCAGATGGTGATCTTCTGGGTGGACTCGACCTTGGCGTCCTTCATGCCGCCCGAGCTGGCGAAGGCGTTCGAATCGAACTTCGCCTCGTCCATCTTGACGGGGAGCTTCATCAGCATCAGCACGTCGGACGTCTTGTCCGCGCCGGCGCCCTTCGTCCAGACGCTCAGGAAGGCCATGCTCATCTTGGACGTATAGCCGGGCGGGACTTTGAAGTCCAGGTTGTCGGTGGTGCTGCCACAGCCGGCCAGCGCCGCCGCAAAGACCAGGCCGCAAGCGGCCGCTACCATGCGTTTCATGGCGTCCTACTTTTCGTAGGAGTAGATGCGCGCCTGCCTGTCGGCGATGTCGGCGACGTACGCGCGCGTCTCGCTGTAGGGCGGCACGCCGCGGTATTCGTCGACCGCACCCGGCCCGGCGTTGTAGGCGGCCAGCGCCACCGCGTACGGGTCGGCGTAGCGCCCGCGGTACGCCGCCACGTAGCCGCCGATCAGCGCCCCCGCGCCCGCGATGGAGTCGTCCGGATCGAACGGATCGACGCCGTTGTCGGCGGCCGTCCCGGGCGTGAACTGACCGACGCCGATCGCGCCGGCGCTCGAGAGCGCGCGCGGGTCGTAGGCCGATTCCTGGAGGAGCACGGCCGCCAGGAACTCCGGCGGCAGACCGTTACGCCGGGCGGCTCGCACCGTATCGCCCGCGAATCCGAGCGCCGCGACCGGTTCGATGCGGAGGTTGGTGTGCAGGATCGCGCGCGCGATCGCGAGCATCGACGAGCCCACCTTTCCCCCGTCGTAGAGCGGGCGCGCACCGTAGATGCCATCGCCGTGCGCCTCGATGCGCGGCCAGCTCAACGCGGTGTTCAGAAGGTGGTCGGCGCGCGCGACCTGGGGCGCGATTCGTGGGTATGGGGCAGAGGTAGGCCTCGCGCAGGCGCACAACAACAGCAGCGTACTCGCGGCGCTACAGAAGGATCGGCTCGGAAATGCTCGTCGCAGCGGCAGCGCTCGTGGTCCTCGTGGTCGGAGATCTTGCATCCACCTTCTTCTACCACGTGCCGCAACATCTCTGGTTCACCCTCCACCTGCGCACGCATCACGACCGTCGCCGCTCCTATTGGGACCACGCGGTCCTCTCGCGCGACCCGGCCGTCCTGCTCGACGGCATCCTCGGCGCGGTCCCCTATCTGGCGATCGCGGCGCTGGTCTGGCAGTGGTCGTGGCCGGGCGCGCTGCTCGGCCTCGCGCTCGGACAACTGCACGTGTGGTGGCGCCACACCACCGATCTCGGCTGGAAGACGCCCGGCTGGCTCGTATCCGTCCTTCGTCCGCTGTGGATCGTCATGCCCGAAGATCACGACGGGCACCACCGCGATCCCGGCGTCGAGTTCGGCGACATCTTCCGCTTCTACGACGCTCCAGCGCGCGCCCTGATGGCGTGGCTCTCGCCGTCGAGCCGGCGGGTGCGCAACGCGGCCGTGCGCCGCAACAGGCTGGCCGTTGACCGCTGAGGCCCGGCCCGCCAAGCGCGTCCTCTTCCTGATCTCCGATACCGGCGGCGGCCATCGCAGCGCCGCCAACGCGATCGCCGCCGCTCTCGACGAGATCCGCGAGCCGTTCGTCTACGAACATCGCATCGACGACGTGGCGACCGGGTTCACCTACCCGCTCGACCGGCTCGGCGACGCCTACGCGACCGCGCTCAAGTATGCGCCCGCGATCTACGGCGCGCTCTATCACGCGACCAACGGCCGCCGGCGCTATACGATCCTGGTGCGCCTGAGCGATCCTCTCTACCGCAAGAGCCTGGCCGCGCTGTATCGCTCGTACCGGCCCGACGCGATCGTCTCGGTCCATCCGCTGCTCAACGCGCCGGCCCTGCGCGCCCGCGACGACGCCGGCATGCGGGACGTCCCGTTCGTGACGGTCGTCACCGATCTCGGAAAGGTCCACGAATCCTGGCTGACCGGCGACGCCGACGCGATCGTCGTCCCCGCCCGCGAAGTCCGCGATCGCGCGCTGGCGCGCGACGTGCGGCCCGAGCGCCTGCGCTTGATCGGGCACCCGATCCATCCGAAGTTCGAGGACGTCGACGGCACGAAGGCCGAGATGCGCGAGCGCCTCGGATTGCCCGGCGATGCGACCATCGTGCTGTTGATGGCGGGCGGTGAAGGCGGCGGCAAGCTCTTCGAGACCGCCGTCGCGCTCGCGAAGGCGGCGCTGCAGATCCATCTGGTCGTCGTCTGCGGCCGCAACGAGGCGATGCGCGCGCGCCTGGCCGAGACCGCGGCGACGTTGCCGACGCCGCTGACGGCGATGGGCTTCACCGATCGCGTCCCCGAGCTGTTCCGCGCCGCCGACCTGCTGGTCACCAAGGCCGGACCGGGCGCCATCGCCGAAGCCGGCGCCGCGCGCCTGCCGATCGTGATCTACGACTACGTGCCGGGACAAGAATTGGGCAACGTCGCGTTCGTGCGCGCCAACGATCTCGGCGCGGTCGCGCTCAAGGGTCCGAACGACGTGGTCGCCGCCGTGCGCGACCTGCTGGCCGATCCGGATCGGCTGGCGACGATCCGCGAGCATCAAGCCGCGATCGCCCCGGTGCGCTCGTCGCGCCGGATCGCCGCCCTGATCGCCTCAATCGCGGAGACGGGCCGGCTTCCGGTAGATCAAGAGCAGCGCTAGCGGGATCGCGATCACCAGCGCGAGGATCGGCCACGAGCCGGCGCCGCCGGTCGCGAGCATCAGGAACGCGACGAACGCGATCGCCCCGATGATGTAGCCGACCGTTCGGGCGAGCGGCGTGCGCGCCGCGTGATGCTCGCCGTCGCCGCCGAGCATGCCCTTCATCAGCCACACGCCGAACTCGACGGCGGCCACCGTCAGGACGACGATGACGAGCAGTCCGATCAAGAAATTCACGGGTTCCCCTTTTCGATGGTCTTGCGCGAAAGCCACAACAGCAGGCGCCGCGGGGTCAGATGGGCGGTCCAGCCGACCAGCTTGTTGGTGATACCCGGAACGACCACCGGCCTGCCGGCGAGCATGCCGTCGTAGCCGGCCCGGGCCACGTCGACCGCGTCCGCTTTCGGGCCGCGCATCAGCGGCGTGCCCTGCATGCCTGCGCGGTTCGCGAAGCCGGTCGCGGTCGCACCCGGACACAGGCACGTCACGGTGACGCCGGTGCCGCGGGTCTCCTCGGCCAGCGCCTCGGAGAACGAGAGCACGTACGCCTTGCTCGCGTAGTAGACCGCCATGGTGGGACCGGGCAGAAATGCGGCCGTCGAGGCGACGTTGAGGATGCGGCCGTATTTGCGCTCGATCATGCCGGGCAGGTAGAGCCGCGTCAGTTGCGTCAGCGCGGTCACGTCGAGCGCGATCTCGTCGAGCATGCGGGCCTCGTCGATCGTGACGAACGCGCCGTTGCTGGCGAAGCCGGCGTTGTTGACCAGCACGTCGCAGGCCGGTATCCGGCCGAAGACCGCGCGCGCCGCGCCGGCGACGCTCAAGTCCTGGGCGAAGACGGTGACGACGATGTTCGGGTTGGCGCGCAGCTCGGCCGCGACCGCTTCGAGCGTATCGGCGGAACGCGCGACCAGCGCCAGGTCGTAGCCGTCGCGCGCGAACAGACGCGCGATCTCCAATCCGATGCCGCCCGAGGCGCCGGTGATCAGCGCGAGCTTGCGGGTCACGGCGCGCTGGTCTTCAGGCCGCCGCGGAAGACCATGGTCGCGGCCCCGACTTGGCCCGCGTCGTTGCCGAGCTTGGCGATGCCGATCGTGGTCGTGCCTTTCGGGACCATGGTGGTGAGCGCGTCGACCCGGTCCTTGACGGCGTCGAGCATGAACTGCCCGGCCGAGGCGACGCCGCCGCCGAGCGCGATCATCTCGGGATTCACGAACGAGATGATGTTGGAGAGCCCGGTCGCGAGGTCGATGGCGTAGTTCTTCCAGGCGGCCAGCGCGTGGCCGTCGCCGGCCTGCGCGGCCTTGCGGATCTTCTTCGAGCTGAGCTTGCCGCGCGACGCGTCCAGCAGGACGCTGCGCGGGAACGACGGCGCCAGCGCGAACGCGTGCCGGATCAAGCCCGTGCCGGAGGCCTGCGCTTCGAAACAGCCGATCTTGCCGCAGCCGCAGACGAAGCCGCTCTCGGGGCGGATCTGGTGATGGCCGACCTCGCCCGCTCCGAACTTGTACCCGATCACCAGGCGCCCGCCTGCGACGAAGCCGCCGCCGATCCCGGTGCCCAGGGTCAGCAGCGCGAAATCTTGCGTGCCCTTGCCGATGCCGAAGGTGTATTCTCCCAAGGTCGCGCAGCGCGCGTCGTTCCCGACGAAGACGTGGCGCCCGAGCCGCTTCTTCAAGGTCGCGCCGAGCGGAGCGTCCTTCCAGCCGAAGTTGGGCGAGTACAGGATGGCGCCGGTCTCCGGTTCGACGTTGCCCGGCGAGCCGAGACCGATGCCCGCCACGTCCTTGCCGGCGTCCGCAAGCGCTTGCCCGACGACCGTGACGACGGCGTCGACCACCTTGTCGAACGCGAGGTCGGTCAGGTCGAGTTCGTGCTGGACCTTGATGGAGCCGTCGTCGGTGACGACGCCTGCCGTTACGTGCGAGCCGCCGAGGTCTACGCCGATTGCCGTCTGCATGCGCGCTATTTACCCCGGGCGCACAGGCGGCACCCGCATGCCCGAGAAGAATGGGCGGCTATGGAGACCATCGACCTGATCGCCCTGCGCAGTTTCACGCGGCGTACCGGCCAACCGACCCACCCCGAACTCCTCGACGTCCGCCCGATCGAACACGTCAACAAGATCGAGATCGACGAAGAGCACATCACCATCGAGTTCGACGAGAAGACCGACCGGTATTACAACGCCAACGAGATCACCAAGCGCGAGTGGGTCTATAAGTACAACGACGATCCCGAGTTCGTGAAGGCGATCGCGAAAGTCATCGACCTCGCCCGCAAGAACTTCAAGGTGATGCCCGAGAACATCACCTGTCCGCCCGGCTGCGCCGAATGCTGCAGCGGCTACGAGCCGTTCGTCAGCAAGGCCGACGTGCAGCGCCTCGCCGACCATCTGAAGATGTCGTATCGCGACGTGGTCAAGGAGTACGTCGTCGAGCGCCCGTCGGCGGACGGCTACCACGTCGGCTGGCTGCGTAAGGTCACCGACGACCTGGCCGACAAGTGCGTGTTCCTCAAGGGCAGCGGCTCCGGCCACTACTACTGCGGCGTCTACGAAGGTCGCCCCCACGACTGCGGCGAGTTCACGCCGATCGGCTGCGACGACGTCGACGAAGAGCTCTCGCACAAGGGCGAGTACAAGACCGGCGCGCCGTTCCGGCCCAAGCGGCGTACGGCCGCCAAAGCCCGGGCCGCCCGCCGCTAAGGCGCGGGCGTCGGGGTCGCCATCGCGTCCGGGCTGAGCTGCTCGATGTCGACGACGTAGCTCGCGCGCGGGTATGTCGTGACGTCGCTCTTGCCGTAGGCGATGAATTCGATCGTCTGACCGCGGCCGTTCTTCCAGGCGACGCTCCACCGGTCGCTGCGCTTGGTCGGCGGGTACTGCTTCATCGTCCGGCCCGGCGCGAGCGGCGTGATGGTCGCGATCGCCCAGGCGACCAGCTGCTTCTGCGTCATCGCGTTCCGCTTGCCGTCGCACTGCAGCGCCGAGCTGTAGGGCGGACCGTCGGATGGTCCCCCGAACAGGCTGGCCATCGAGGGCAGATCCACCACCAGGCATCGCGAGAGAGACGGTCCGTAGACGGCGGGCGACGTCCACTCGCCCTCGTGGTGTGCGACCGGGGCGCCGTGCAGGCCGACGTAGCCGGCGAAGGTCAACGGGATGGACTTGCCGACGAACGCGCGCAGATCGGCGGTCGCATCTGCGCGCGCGATCGCGGGGCACGAGACCAGCGCCGCTAGGAGCAGAGCGCACGGGGCGATATATCGCAGGCCCATGCCGAGCGCTTGGCCCTTGCCAGCCAGGGCCCTGCTTCCACCCTCGCCAAGCACCGTTCCGGAGGGTCAATCCTTGTTCGTCCGTCTTCTTTCGGCCGCGTTCGTCGTCGGCGTCGTTTCTTCTACCGTGCCGGGCGCGGCGCTCGCCAAAGCGGTCGCGCCCTCGTCCTACGGAGCGTTGCGCTGGCGCGAGATCGGCCCGCTCCGCGGCGGCCGCACGACCGCGGTCGCGGGCGTGCCGGGCGACGAGAAGACCTACTACATGGGCATGGTCAACGGCGGCGTCTGGAAGACCGACGACGCCGGACGCACCTGGGAACCGATCTTCGACGGTCAGGACACCGGCTCGATCGGCGCGCTCGCGGTCGCGCCCTCGAACGCGAACGTCATCTATGCCGGCAGCGGCGAAGGGCGCCAACGTCCCGACCTCGCGATCGGCGACGGGATCTACAAGTCGACCGATGCCGGTGCGAGTTGGACGCACCTGGGCCTGCGCGACGGACAACAGATCCCCGCGATCGCGGTCGATCCGCGCGATGCGAACCGCCTGTACGTCGCGGTCCTCGGCCATCCGTACGGACCGAACGCGCAACGCGGCATCTATCGCTCGACCGACGGCGGCGCGACCTTCGAGCGCGTGCTGTATAAGGACGAGAACGCCGGCGCGTTCTCGGTCGCGATCGATCCGCACCATCCCGACACGGTTTACGCGACGCTTTGGGCCGCGCGACAGGCGCCCTGGGAGATCGGCAGTTCGTTCGAGATCCCGCAGAGCGGGCTCTACAAATCGACCGACGGCGGCACGACCTGGAAAGAGCTGACCACCGGACTGCCGTCGAAGTTCGGACGCGCGAGCGTCGCGGTCGCACCGAGCGACTCGAACGTCGTCTATCTCTACGCCGATTCGTATGCCGATGGCGGCGACGGCGGCTCGCTGTACCGCAGCGACGACGGCGGCGCGCATTTCACCAAGGGAAGCGACTACCCGGGCATCGCCGAACGCGGCGACGACCTGGCCACCGTCGCGGTCGATCCGCAGGATGCGCAGACGGTCTACGTGAGCGACACCTCGGCCTACCGCTCGACCGACGGCGGCAGAACCGTCAGGGCGTTCAAGGGCGCGCCGGGCGGCGACGACTATCAGGCGATCTGGATCAATCCGAACCATCCCGACGACATCCTGCTCGGCGTCGACCAAGGCGCGACCCTGTCGCTCAACGGCGGACGCACGTGGAGTTCGTGGTATAACCAGCCGACGGCGCAGATGTACCACGTCTCGGCCGACGATCGTTTCCCGTACCGCGTCTGCGGCGGCCAGCAGGAGAGCGGCTCCGCCTGCGTGCTCTCGCGCGGCGACTGGGGCCAGATCAACGAACGCGATTGGCACACCGCCGGCGCCGAAGAGTACGGCTACGTCATCCCCGACCCGCTGCATCCGGGCGTGTTCTTCGGCGGCAAGGTCGAACGCTTCGACGAGGCCACCGGCCAGGCGCAAGAGGTCTCGCCGATCGTCTTCCGTTGGAAGGATCGGCGCGTCGTGCGCACCGAGCCGCTCGCGTTCGATCCGATCGGCAAACGGACGCTCTACTTCGGCGCCAACGTCGTGTTCGCCAGCTCGAACGGCGGCGCGAGCTGGAAGCGGATGAGCCCCGACCTGACGCGCCCGCACCCGGGCGTCCCGGCCACGATCGCGCCGTTCGAGGCGACCGACCCGCAGCACGGCGCGCATCGCGGCGTCGTCTACGCGCTCGCTCCGTCGTACGTGCATCGAGGCACCATCTGGGCCGGCACCGACGACGGTTGGGTCTGGATCACGCGCGACGGCGGCGGACGCTGGAAGAACGTCACCCCGGCCGGCCTGACGCCGTGGAGCAAGATCGCGCAGATCGATGCCTCGCGCTTCGACGATCGCACGGCCTACGTCGCGGTCAACCGCTTCCGGCTCGACGACCAAGCCGCGCACGCCTATCGCACGCACGACGGCGGCGCGAGCTGGCACGATATCGGCGCCGGACTTCCGCCCGGTCCGGTCAACGCGATCCGGCAGGATCCCCAGGTCGCCGGGCTGCTCTACGCGGCGACCGAGAGCGGCGTCTACGTCTCGTTCGACGACGGCGACGCGTGGCAGTCGCTCCAGGAGAACCTGCCGCACACCTCGGTCCGCGATCTGATCGTGCACGGTGACGACTTGGTCATCGCGACCCACGGACGCGGCTTCTGGATCCTCGACGACATCGCGCCGCTGCGCGCCAACGGCCTGGGGCTGCTCGCTCCGCAGCGCGCGTACCGGGTGCGACGCTCGATCAATACCGATACGCCGCTCCCGCCCGATGAGCCGCACGGGCAGAACCCGCCGGACGGCGCGATCCTGGACTACGTCCTCGCGAAGGCGGCCGGACGGGTCTCGATCGAGATCCTCGACGCCAAGGGCGCGGTGATCCGCCGGTATGCCAGCGACGATCCGAAGCGCGCGCCGATCGCGGGGCTCGACAAACCGGCCGCGTGGGAACGTCCGCAGGTCTGGCCGGGAACGAGCGCCGGCATGCACCGGTTCGTCTGGGATCTGCACGTGACGCCCCCGGTCGCGGATGCCTACGACCTCCCGATCTCGGCGGTCTACCGCGACACGCCGCGCGTTCCGGAAGGCGCGCTGGTCGCGCCCGGCGTCTACTCCGTGCGGCTGACCATGGATGGCCGGGCGACGACGGCGGCGCTTCGGGTCGCGATGGACCCGCGCAGCCGCATGACGCAGGCGCAACTCGACGACCAGTACGCGATCGCGCGCCGGCTGGCCGACGCCATGGACCGCACCCACGCGGCGGCGCTGATCGCGCGCAAGGCGAAGGCGACCGCGCGGGCCGACGCGCTCGATGCGGCCTGGGCGAATTGTTCGCAGGTCCTCGATATCGTGGATGGGGTCGATGCGGCCCCGACCGCCCAAGCCCGGCAGGCCTACGCGCTCGCCATCGCGCAAGCCCAAAGCGCACTGCTCTCCCACTAGCCGCTTTTTCAAGGAGCCGTAGAACCATGCACTCCATCCTCCGCACGACCCTCGCCACGTTCGCGCTCGCAGGGGTCGCGCTCGGCGCGCCGGCGGCGACGCCGGTCTCGATCACGATCCCGCTCGTCGCGCTCAACAACAGCGGCGAGACCGGCACCGCCACGCTCACGCAGGTCGGCAGCGGCGTCCGCGTGGTCGTCGCGCTCGCGCACGCCCCCGCCTCCGCTCAGCCGACGCACATCCACATCGGGACCTGCGGCAACATCAACAAGGCGCCGGAATATCCGCTCGTCAACACGGTCGGCGGGAGCGGCACGTCGACCGTCGCCGGCGTCACGCTCAAGCAGCTGCTCGCGGGCAAGTACGCGATCAACGTCCACAAGAGCACCATGGACCTGGCCACCTACGTCGCCTGCGGCAACATCGCCGTCAAGTGACGATGGGTCGCGGAGGGCGGCTGGCAACGGCCGCCCTCGCGTTGGCGCTGGCCGGGTGCGGCGCGAACGGTGCCGGCGGTTCGTCGGACTCGTGCGACGCGAGCGCGATCGGCAGCGCGATCGACGCGGCTGCGGCATCGAGCGACACCCGCGCGAAGCGCGCCGATCACCTGGACGATATCGCGGCCACCATCACCCAATGCGAGGCGTCCAGCGCGACCGCGTCCACCGATCCCAAGGACCCGCTCAACCTGCAGCTCGCGCGCGCACATCTGGCCGCCGGGAAGGCCTACGCGCAGGCCGGCGATACGGCCGACGCCCGCCAGGACCTGGCCGGCGCCGCCTTCACCGCGAAGTTCGTCGGCGATGCCGCGCTCGAACGCGACGCGTCCGAGGCGCTGCGCGCCCTGCACTAGTCACACGCCGGGGCCGCGCCGCGCTGTGCGGGCATGAGCCTCTACGCCGCACCGGCCCAAGACGAGACGATGGCGGAGATCAACGTGACGCCGTTCACCGACGTGCTCTTGGTGCTGATGATCGTCTTCATCGTGCTCGCCGCGATCGCGCTGCCGCCCGGCTTCCAGAAGAGCCTCGCGAACGGGTGCGGCTGCATGCATCCCGCGGCCAAGCACGCGAGCGTCGACGTATCGGTCGCTTCGAACGGCCGGATCTTCGTCGGCACCCGGCTCGTGAACGACGCGACCGTCTACGGCGCCCTCGCAGCGATCGCGCGACGCGACCGCACCACCACCGTGAACCTGACCGGCGACGCGCGCGCGCCCTACGGACCGATCGTGCGAACGCTCGACGCCGCCAAGGCCGCCGGCCTCGAGAACGTCACCTTCGTCACGCGGTAGCGATCAGCTCGCCGTACCGCTCCGGGTCGACGTTGCCGCCGGTCACGACGATGCCGATGCGGTCGTAGCGGTGCGGCAGACGATGGTGCATGACCGCCGCTAACCCGGCGGCGCCGGTCGGCTCGATCACCAGCTTCATCCGCTCGAAGGCGAACCGCATCGCGGCCCGGATCTCGTCGTCGCCGACCGTCACGATGCCGGCGGCGTGCGCCTGCGCGACCGGGAACGTGATCGCGCCGGGCGACTGCGTGCGCGCGCCGTCGGCGATCGTCACGGGCACCGGGATGGTGACGCGCTCGCCTTTCGCCAGCGACTGCCTGAAGTCGTCGCCGGCCTCCGGCTCGACGCCCCACACGGCGATGCGTTCGTCGATGCCGTGCGCGGCCAGACACGATCCGGCCAACAATCCCCCGCCGCCGACGGTGACCACCAGCGCGTCGAGCGAACCCGTCTCGGCGAGCATCTCGAGCGCCGCCGTTCCTGCGCCGGCCGCGACGTGCGGATGGTCGTAGGGCGGGATGACGACCGCGCCGGTCTCGGCGGCGATGCGGCGTGCGATCGCGTCGCGATCCTCGGTCGCGCGATCGTACGAGACGACCTCGGCGCCGTATCCGCGGGTCGCCGCGACCTTGCTCGCGGGCGCGTCGGTCGGCATCACGATGGTGGCGCGGATGCCGAGCAGCCGAGCCGCAAGCGCGACGCCCTGGGCGTGGTTGCCGCTCGAGAACGCGACCACGCCGCGCGCGCGATCCTCGGGCGAGAGCTGCGCGAGCGCGTTGTACGCGCCGCGGATCTTGAAGGCGCCCATCCGCTGGAGGTTCTCGCATTTGAGGAAGACGCGCGCGCCGGCCCGTTCGTCCAGCGTCCGCGAGGTCGCGACCGGCGTGCGGTGGACGACGCCGGCGATGCGCGCGGCGGCCGCCCGAACGGCCGCGAAATCGAGGTCGTCGCTCACGGCGTCGCGGTCGCCTGCCCCGGATCGACGGCGTGGTAATTGAAACGCGCGATCTTGCCTTTGTCGTCGACCAGCATCTGCTCGCGCACCAGCCGTTTCTCGAACTGGACGTCGAAGCAGTGCATGCTCGCCGGACAGCCCGCCGGATCTTCCTTGACCGACTTCAACTTGCCGTAGCCCGAGAGTTCGGCCGAGTATTCCGCGACCTGGACGCGCGTCAGCGCGCCCGGCGGGATCTCGTCCTTGACCGGGGTCATGTCGTCGGCGATCAGCGCCTCGGTGACTTTCTGCGCCTTCTTCTCGTAGGCGTTCTGGAACGAACATGCGGTCGACGCGATCAGCAGCGCCGCGGCGACGAGAACCGATTTCTTCACGAAGCGGAGACCTCCAGCGGCGAACCCACCGCAGCGAACTCTAAGAACTGCAATCCGGGATTCCATTCATGCGCGAGCTTGACGCTCCACTCGCTCTCGAAGAGCGCGACCGGGCGTCCGTCCCAATCCTCCGCGAGCCGAGCGTTGGACGGCCATTGCGCGCCGGAGATCTTCTCCGGCGGCCCGGCCACCCAGCGCGCGAGCGCGTACGGCAGCGGCGTGACGTGCGTCTTGACGTTGTACTCGGCTTCGAGCCGGTACGTCGCGACCTCGACCTGGAGCGCGCCGACCGCGGCCAGGATCGGTTCCGTGCGCGGCGAGCCCCACGGGTAGAGCACTTGGATCGCTCCCTCTTCGCGCAGCTGCGCGATGCCTTTGCCGAACGACTTGTACCCCGACGTGTCGATACTCCGGAGCAGCGCGAAATGTTCCGGGGCGAAGGTCGGGATCGGCTCGAAGGCCGGGGCCTCGGGGCCCTGGTAGATCGCATCGCCGATCGCGAACACGCCGGGATTGGCCAGGCCGACGACGTCGCCGGCGAACGCCTCGTCGAGCGACTCGCGGTCGTCGGCGAACAGCTTCATCGCGCGGGCCAGCCGGACGGTCGCGCCGGTGCGCGCGTTCTTGACGCTCATGTCGCGCGAGAACGAGCCGGAGCAGACGCGCGCGAAGGCGACCCGGTCGCGATGGCGCGGGTCCATGTTGGCCTGGATCTTGAAGACGAACGCCGAGAAGCGTTCGTCGTCCGGCGGGATGCCGCCGCGCTCGGTCGGGGGCACGCTCATCTCGACGAAATTGTCGAGGAAGAGCTGCACGCCGAAGTTCGTGACGGCGCTCCCGAAGAACACCGGCGTCACCTCGCCACGCAGCATCGCCGACCGGTCGAAGGCGGCGCCCGCGCCCTCGAGCAGTTCGAGCCCGTCGCGGAACTGCGCGTAGGTCTGCTCGTCGGTCAGTTCGCGCAAGCGGGCGTCGTCGACGTCCGTCACCGCGACCGCCGCCCGTTTCGCGCCGTGCGCGCTGCGTTCGAAGAGATGCATCTCCCGCGCGCCGCGATCGTAGATGCCCTTGAACGTATCGCCGCTGCCGAGCGGCCAGTTCATCGGGAACGCGCCGATGCCGAGCACGCTCTCCAGTTCGTCGAGCAGTTCGAGCGGATCGCGGCTGGGGCGGTCCATCTTGTTCATGAACGTGAAGAGCGGGATCTTGCGGGCCTTGCAGATCGCGAACAGCTTTTTGGTCTGCGGTTCGACGCCCTTGGCGGCGTCGATCAGCATCACGGCCGCGTCGGCCGCCAGCACCGTGCGGAACGTGTCCTCGCCGAAGTCCTGGTGACCCGGCGTGTCCAGCAGGTTGATGATGTAGCCCTCGTAGGGGAACTGCAGGACCGTCGAGGTGATCGAGATGCCGCGCTGCTTCTCGAGCTCCATCCAGTCGCTGGTCGCGGCCCGCTGGCGCTTGCGCGCCGAGACCTGGCCGGCGGTCTGGATGGCGCCTCCGTACAGCAGCAGCTTTTCCGTCAGGGTGGTCTTGCCGGCGTCGGGGTGCGAGATGATCGCAAAGGTCCGGCGTCGCGCGACTTCTTCGGAGATATCCATGATTCGCATCACAGGTTCGACGGGTCGTAGACGCGCAACTGCGCGTGCGCGCCCTCGAGGTGGAGCGCGTAGAGCCGCGAGCCGCGCCGGAACAGTCGCAGCGGCTTGGGCGAACGCAGCGTATCCGGCCCGCGGTGCACGATCGCGCCGTCGCTCGTGAGCGAGATGCGGCAGTCCCCGTAGACGAGGGTGGCGGGCGGTGCGACCTCCGCCGCATCGGGGGGTACGTGCGCGCGCACGTAGGTGATCGGCCCGGTCGATTCCGAGACCTGCGCCAGGCATTCGGGCAGGGTCGAGAGCACCCAGGGCGCGTCGGCCAGGAATCCGCTCGTGCCGAGGCCCGTCTTGCCGCCGGGCGGTCCCGGCCGCGGCGCCATCGTCACCGGAACCGACTTGATGGTGAGCGGGCGGCGCGGGCGGCCGACCCACCAGGTCGCGATCGCCGCGACCGTCACGCACACCAGGATCGATGCGACCGCCAGATAGCGCAGCAGCCCGCGCACCGGCGGCCTCTTACGCCAGCCGCAGGCGCGCGGCGCCGATCGAGTAGTCGGCCATGCCGTAGTAGATGTCGAACGCGCGCGTCCCCAGATCCGGCCGCGGGTCGATGCCGGTCGGGAACACGACGTTGTCGACGACGCCGTTGCGTTCGCGTTCCGACTCCGGCGCGAGCAGCGGTTTCGGCGATCGATACAGGATGCGATGCGGCTCGCGCAGGTCGTGCACGACGATGCCGGCCGCGTAGCGGAACTTCGGACGGGTGCCGCTGTTGTCGATCACGTCGACGCCGTGGAAGATGGAAAGCCAGCCCTCGGCGATGCGCACCGGCGGCGTGCCGCCGCCGACCTTGATCGATCCCCAGTTCGCGTCGGGCGAGAGCACCAGTTCGCTCTCCATCACGTCGAGGATCGCGCCGATATCCGCCTTGACGGCCGCGACGGGGACGTAGCCCACGCGGATCGACTCGCGATCGGCGAACGGCAGACGTTCGATCATCGGGATCGCGGCCCGCCCGTCGACCGCCGAGAGATGGAGCATCGGGCGGTGGTAGAAGGCCAGGGACGGCACGCCCGCGGGCGAGACGACCGGCTCGGGGAAGAACGCCGCATCCTTGTCGTCGCCGACGTGCATGCCGGGCTGGTCGAAGCGCATCAAGCCGATGCGCGTCCACGATCTCCCGTCATCCGAGACGGCGACCGCGATGCGCGGCCCCTCGGGCCCGAAGGCCGTGTAGGCCATCACGTAGCGATCCAGGTCCGGGATGTAGGTGACGCGCGGATCCTCGCAGCCGTAGCCGGGATTCGGACGCAGTTCGTACGGCGCTTCCGGTTCGAGCGCGAAGCCGTCGCGGCCGACCGTGAAGCCGCCGCCGGAGTTCTGGACGACGCCGACCCTTCCGACGCGCGAGATGTTCCCGGCCGCGACGTCGCGCGGATAGAGCAACAGCGCGCCTTCGCGCGTCCGCGCGCAGGCCGGGTTGAGCGTCCCTTCGACCTCGGACGGATCCCCGCTGGGTTCCATCACGAGTCCGAGACGCTCGATCGTCGCGTCGAGTTGAACGACCGCGTTGGTCAACGTTCCTCCAAATGGCGGGCGGCCGCGCCCAACGTGGTGACGATCTCGTGAACGCTTCGGCGAGCGTTCGCCGCGAACGCGTCCAAATTCGTCCTTTGGTCGAGCAGACCGACGCTCGCGCCGGGTACGGTGGAGCCCGCCGCCGACAGCGTGTACTGCATGCCAACCGAGAGTATATCGTCCAGTCCGGGCGCATCCTTAGGATATCCGTCGCCATACCCGCAACGAATGGTCGCCACACGGGCGGCACGGTCGAGCACCCGCTCGCCGTAGCCGATCCTGGTCCCGGCCGGATAGTCGTCGATCCGGACGACCGGGCCGCTCAGCCGGATCGCGTTGGCGACGCCCGGGACGGCCGGCCCGCCGGTCGCACCGAAGAGCCCGACGCCGATCCGCACGGCGCTCCCCGGGGCCGACCGGTCGGCCGTCGAGAACGTCGAGCCGGCATCGACGCCGGTCACGTCCACCCCGGCTTGCCGGAGCATCGCGACCGCCCGGTCGAATCGCGCGATCTGCTCGGGCGACGCCGACGCGCCGGTCACGTGCGTCCACACCTCGACGCGCGCGCCGCTCTCGGCCAGCGGTCCCGCGAGGTCGATCAACGCCGGCAGATCGAGGCCGCTCCACCCGGCCGCCGGCAGCACGCCGACCCGCAGCCGGAGCGGGCGATCGTTCTGCGCCGCCCACGCGGACGCGATCGCCACCTCGTCGCGCGTCGCGACGGTCGGCCTGCCGTCGCCGTGCAGGACGTCGCGCAGATGCGCGACGTCGACCGCGCCGAGCACGACGATCGGCAGCGACGTCAGCGGGCGAAGGGCGAAGAACTCGTCCGCATCGGCGACGCAGAACGCCTCGCACGTCGCTTCCAAGGCCGCCGCCAGACGCGGCGCTCCCCAGTTATATCCGTCGCATTTGAGGACCGCCCGGACCGGCACGCCTGCGAACGCCGCCCACGCGCGCGCGTTGCGCGCGACCACGTCGAGATCGATGCCGCAGGTCGGGCCCAAGGCGACTACGGAAGCTCCGTGGCCGCGACCGGGTCGTTGGACGGCGTCACGACGTCGACGTGCAGCCCCCGCCGGTAGACGGAGTTCGGCACGATCCAGAGCGTGTAGGTGCGGTACTCGCGCGACGGCTCGCCGCCATCGGCCGGTTCCTCTTCGAAGGCGACCACCCGCACGCGTTCGTCGCTCGCCCGGATCGACTCGATCACCTGACGATAGCCGGTGCGCTTGTGCGGTCCCATCAGCAGCACGACGCCGAATTCGCCGCGGAAGCGCACCTCGGCGTGGATGCCGAGCGCTTCGAGTCCCGCGGTATCCCGCACCACCACGATCTGATTGCCGCCGGGCACGGTGACGGTTCCTTGAGCGTAGGTCTTGACGCGGACTTCGCGACAGCCGGCCAGGACGAGCACCGCCGCCAGCGCCCACCATCGCCACATCCCCCGTCGCACAACTCGATTCCGCACGGTGGCCCCGGTTTCGCCGCCGCCGGGAGCCGGGCCCCCGGGCCTTGTCACAGGGCGGTTCGGCGAGTCATTCTAGCAAGAGTACACGCGTCCGCCGAGGATCGCCCATGCTCCACGCGCTCGTCCTGGCCGCCATCGCGGCAGCGCCCTCGCCCTCGCCCTCGCCGGATGCGACCGCGAGCCCGGCCGCCCTGCGCGTGATCGTGACGGTCCACTCCTCGACGGCCTGCGCCGAGATCGTCAGCCACGCCAACGCCGCCATCGCCTCGGCCCTGACCAACGACACCAGCCTGGCGGCCACCATCAAGGCCCTCCAAGCGGTCCAGCTGGACGGGAACGTGATCCAGCACCGCAACGGCCTCGACGACCTGGGCAACTACGCCAAGAAGATCAACCTCGAGTCCCTTGCCGGCGATGCCGAGATCAAGCGCCTGCGCAAGCTGGCGTCCGCGTCGACCGACCCCCAGCGCAAGAAAGAACTGACCGCCTTCGCCAACTGGCTGGGCGGGGCGATGTGGCGCCAGCGCAAGGTCGCGCGCGACCTCAACGGCTTCGTCGCGACGATGGACTTCTACGATATGTCGACCTTGGACGACTCCGAGAAGAACATGGATATCGCCCTGTTCGGGTCCCCCGACCAGCGGCCGGTCTCGATCGCGGAGACCTCTCCGACCGGGATCCGCGCCCGGAACGTCTTCGGCGGCACCGACGGCGGGCCGGTCGCCCCGCCCCGGGAGCAGCGCCCGAGCTACGATTCGATGGCCAAGGCCGCCGGGGCGGATTTCACCCTGCGCTTGCCTGCTATCGCCAACGACGAATCGATGGCTGCCAGCCACGTCGGCCAGGCCCTGGCCGGCTGCCAATAGCGGGGACAACTGTCGTTGCCTCCAGGGGGCGGTTCCGGCTAGACTCTAAAGCCTAGTGGCGATACTGCGATTGCTCTCGGTGGCGGCGATGCTCGACGCCTTCGGCACCATCTTGCTCGGCAGCTGGACCCGCATCAACGGGGCCGGGATGTCGTGTCCGCAGTGGCCTGCCTGCCCGCTGGATTCCGTCTCCCTCTGGGAGTGGACGCACCGGCTCTTCGCCGCGCTGCTCGTGCCGCTGGTGATCGCGATCGTCGTGGCCGCCTGGAAGCGCCGCGAGGCCGCGCCAGCCACCACCCCGCTCGCCGCCGGCATCGTCGGCCTGTTCGTGGTCCAAGCCCTGTTGGGAGCGGCGACCGTGCATCTGAGCAACAGCCCGATGTCGGTCGTGCTCCATTGGGGCGCCGGCATGGCCTTCATCGCCGTCCTCTGCGCGATGGCCATCGTCAGCAGTCCCTCCTACGCCGTTCCGGCGCGAACGGCTCCGGACGAGCGGAATGGAGACGTCGTGCTGATCGGCGCGCTCGCCGGGACCGCGCTGCTCGCGTTCGTGACGATGTGCGTCGGCGCGTACGTCAGTTCGTCGGGCGCCGGGCTCGCGTGCGTCACCATCCCGGGCTGCTCCGGCAACGTGATCGTCTACACGCAGGGACAGTTCGTCCAGATGCTCCACCGCTTCATCGCCGGCGCCACCGTGCTGGTCGCGACCGCCACGATCGTGCTGACGTGGACGCGCGCCGCAAGCGCCCGGGTCCGCGGGATCGCGACCGCCGGGCTCGCGCTCGTCTTCGTGCAGGTCGTGCTCGGACTGCTCAACGTCGTGCTTCGCCTGCCGATGGATCTACGCGAAGCGCACGCCGCCAACGCCGCGCTGGTCTTCTTGGCGTTCGTCGTCGCCGCGATCTTCGCGGCGCTCGACGCGCGCTCGCCGGTCGCAGCCGCGTTGGAAGCGCGATGAGAGAGACGCTCTCGCGCCTCGACGAACCGTCCCAGGGCGGTACGACCGCCCTCCTGACCGCCTACTTCGAACTGACCAAGCCGCGCATCATCGTGCTGCTGCTGATCACGACGCTGGCCGCGATGGTGATGGCCGCCCGCGGCATCCCGCCGCTCGCGCTGACGTTCTGGACGCTGCTCGGCGGCGCGCTCGCGGCCGGCTCGGCCGGCGCGCTCAACTGCGTGTTCGACGCCGACATCGACGCGGTCATGCGGCGCACCCGCACCCGCCCGATCCCGACCGGCACGATCTCGCCGATCCGTGCGACCGTCTTCGCGGCCGCGCTCGGCATCGCGTCGTTCGCGATCCTCTACGCCTTCGCCAATCCGCTGGCGGCCTGGCTCTCGCTCTGCGGGAACGTCTACTACGTCGCCATCTACACGATGTGGCTCAAGCGCCGCACGCCGCTCAACATCGTGATCGGCGGAGCGGCCGGCGCGGTCCCCCCGCTGGTCGGATGGGCGGCGGTCGCCGGCTCGATCGGCCCGGCCGGGCTCGGGCTGTTCGCGCTGATCTTCTTGTGGACGCCGCCGCATTTCTGGTCGCTCGCGCTGATCGCCGAGACGGATTACGACAAGGCCAAGATCCCGATGCTTCCCAACGTGGCCGGCGTGCGGCGCACCAAGATCGAGATCGTGTGGTACAGCGCGATCCTGGTGGTCGCCTCGCTCGCGCTCTACCCGCTCCACGTGATGGGGGCGCTCTACTTCGGCGCCGCCGCCGTGCTGGGCGCGGTCTTCATGCTCGACGCGATCCGCACGCTGCGCGATCCCGAGCAGCGCTCGGCGCGCACGCTCTTCCGCTTCTCGCTGCTCTATCTCGCGCTGATGTGCGCGGTGATGGTCGCCGACCGCATCTTCCTTGCGTAGGAATCCGGCGACGCAGCGGGATA
>Ga0207667_10001443_pt1 | contig 29799 bp, 26 predicted proteins | sample KBSCornC52_FD_184301 | JGI IMG/M metagenome (GOLD analysis project Ga0207667, IMG submission 184301) | Corn rhizosphere microbial communities from Kellogg Biological Station, Michigan, USA - KBS Corn C5-2 (SPAdes) (version 2) | ecosystem: Host-associated > Plants > Roots > Rhizosphere > Soil ...
TAAATTCTCCATGAAAATACTACTGAGTATCAGAGCCGCGACCGTTAGGGAGCGTTCACAGGTATCAATATAAATTCAAGGCAGGATAAATAATAAATATTAAAAAAATATTTATTAGAAACCACAATAAATTATAGCTAAGTGATCGCTCCCTGACGGTCGCGGCTCGGGCTTTTATCGCAAATAGATATTTTTGTTAACAGTTTTGGAATCCTGTCAAGCAATCAAATAAGCTTAAGCCTTTATTAATAACTAAATTTCTGTGCTGCAATCATGAAATTAAGAAGTCTCTTGCTTGCAAAAACACAAGAAAAAAGCAAGTTAACGTAAACCAAAATATTGAGTTGCCAAAGGCATGCCTTCTGTAGAATCTTCGATCTCAGGTGATTTATCAGGTTCAGGATAATTAATTTTTTTGTTATTCAATTTTGTATTAAGAAAATATTTAATATGCGCCACCGCACCTGAAGCATTTTCGAGTATGCCGTCAGGAATATCGGTATCTAACGTTTGAATGGTCCGATGTATCAAATTAACTCCATCAAAATCATTTGAAATATTATTAACGCTAGAAACACTTGAGTTTATGCCGAAAACATGATTTCGTTTTATCGTTGCAAAAAACCGCCCAACAAAACAAAGATCAGATTTGGTATAGTCTTTTAATATAGCGGTTATTTTAGCTCTGGTCTCTCCTTCTGTATTATTCCATACACAATCCAAGTGATAAAGCATGTCATAATTAATAGTAAATATTTTTTTAGTATCTACAGGCTGAATATTTTCAGGAATTGAAACTTCTTCGAAGCTATCTCTATTTGAATCATTCGGTGAAAGTATATTATTGTTTATTGCTTGCATGACCTCATCAACATTGTAACCTGTATTACTGCTAACTAAAAATACGCCGTTGCATTTTAATTTTGCATTAAGCTCAATAAGATTGTCAATTGTGACTTTATATTCATCGTATAAATCGCTTTTTGTTCCAACAAGAATAATAGGCGGGGTATGAGGATAGCTAGCTCTAATTTTTTTTATAATTTCAGGTATTTTATCAAAAGAATTCTTATTTGTAAGATCGCAAAAAACTAAAAAACCATGCGCATCTTTTATATAGGTATTTAGTAGCGTGGAGATCTTTTCTAATTCAGCGCCTGAAACATCCAACAATTCATTTTGTATTGTACAATTATTACATGAAATTTGTATCGTTAAACACTCTACACCAATAGAACGTATGTAGCGATCTGTAAATACATGTGACGCAACACGATTCGAAAAAACTGTTTTACCGACATTTGAATCGCCTAATAAAACAATTTTTAAGGGCTTTTCTTTTACATCTTCATCTATACCATCATCCACAATCATTCTCCAAAGTTAGAATATTGAACGAACAATTTACAAGCTACAGCACTAAATGAACACTGTCAAACACGTGAAAATCGCAAAAAGAGATACCCCACTAAACCCGATATCAAAGAACCCAACATGACACTTGCACGAATGGTATTCGTCAATGAAGTTAAATGCTGATCAAAAGCAAGCCCTCCAATAAACAAACTCATGGTAAAACCAATTCCGCATAATAATGACATTCCATATATTAATCTAAAATTGGTTTGAAGAGGAAGCTTTGAAAACCCTAATTTAATAGAAAACAACACCGCAAAAAAAACACCTAACTGCTTTCCAATAAATAACCCTAAAATAATCCCCAATGAAAGGTGGGATATTATATTCAATGAAGCGCCATTAAAGAGCGGTATTCCAGAATTCGCTATCGCAAATAAAGGCAAAATTAAATACACACTCCACGGATGTAAACGACTTTCATAAAGATAAATTTTATTTTTGGGCAATAAAAAAGCCATGATTACCCCTGCGATGGTAGGATGTATACCCGATTTCAAAATACAAAACCATAGAAGTATTCCAAATAATATATATACCCATCCCTTTTCAATTTGATAATTGTTAAATATTTTCAATAAAACTACAATTGCACAACTGATAAAAAAATAGCTCCACAAAAGTTGATGCGCATAATAAAAAGCAATAATGATAATGGCGCCAATGTCATCAAAAATAGCTATCAACATTAATAATGATTTAACAGCAAGTGGAATACGATTTTTTAATAAAGTGAGCACTCCCAACGCAAATGCAATGTCAGTAGCACTTGGAATCGCCCATCCAGGCCAATTTTCGTGATGGTGGAAATTAACACCTAAATAAATTATTGCAGGAACAATCATTCCAAATAACGCAGCAATGAATGGCAAACTGATTTTACTCAGTGAATTTATTTCTCCTTCAATATATTCTCGTCTTATTTCTATTCCCACTAACAAAAAAAATACCGTCATCAATCCATCATTCACAATGAGAAACAGATGATGTTGATTGAGTAACGATTCATATAAATTTTTGTAAGGGGAATTTGCCAACAATAGCCCAACAATCGCTGAAAAAAATAAAATAAACCCTGAAAATGATTCTAGTTTTATAAAGGATAAAATCTTATTTTTCAATGTTTTGAATCTCCTTTAGGCGTGATTCATGAAGCCTAATTTCATCTTCATCCGCAAGCAAGACTACAAGACCATCTATTGGTTTTCGCACAACAGCTTGAAAATCATTTGTAAAATTTTGATGGTGCTGTTGATTATCTTCACCAAACAGTGTTTTTTGACCACCTGTCATGGCGAGATAAACATACGAAAGAAGGTTTGAATCTAGTAATGCACCGTGTAAATTTCGTTTTGAATTATCAATGCTATATCGTTTGCACAATGCATCTAAACTATTTTTTTGACCAGGATGTAAATTTCTAGCAATTTGCAGCGTATCAATGATTTTACAATATCGACTTAATTTGAATGATTTATTCGCAAGTAATTTAAACTCATATTCTATAAATTCAGTATCAAATTTTGCATTATGAATGATTAACTCTGAGTCTTGAATATATTCTAAAAATTCTTGCGCTATTTGATCAAATTTTGGTTTGTCTTTTAAAAAATCCAGGGTAAGACCATGAACATTCTCAGCACCCTTTTCAATTTCTCTTTCTGGATTGATATAATAATGAAAAAATTTTCCCGTTAATTTGCGATTCACCATTTCAACAGCAGCAATTTCTATAATTCGATGCCCTTGTGAAGTTAAAAGCCCGGTTGTTTCTGTATCTAATACTATTTGCCGCATAATGTTATTCCTTTTTACTCTCACACAAATCATCAATTGCCTGGTTAGCTAATTTATCGGCAATGTCGTTTTCTATATGCCCACTGTGTCCTTTTACCCAATGCCAAGAAATATCATGCTGTAAGGTAAGCGTATGTAGTGTTTGCCAGAGATCTAAATTTTTAATTTCTTTTTTAATGGCGTTAGCCCAATTGTTTTTTCTCCATTGAAAAACCCATTGCGTGATGCCATTTTTAACATATTGAGAGTCAGTTGTAATATGAATAACAGATTTTTTTTTGATTATCTTTAGTGCTTCAATCACCGCCGTTAGTTCCATACGATTATTTGTCGTATAGCTTTCTGAGCCTGAAATTTTTTTTTCATAATGCTGATATTGCAATAATGCTCCCCACCCTCCAACACCAGGATTTCCTCGGCATGCACCGTCAGTATAAATTTTTACGGTTTTTTCGTCATTATTTTCTTTTAGGGGCAGCATTAACTTTTATCCTCTACTTTGTCGTGCAGCAGGTTTTGCAAATACTTTATCCAATTCTCGAATTTCACTCCACTCTGGACGCAGCGGAGTTAATTGACGAACATGTTTTTGAGCCTCAAAAAACACTACAGCTCCATAAAAAATATGTTCGGAACGAATAATTGAGAAACCTGTTTTATGTAATAAATTTTTGATACAGAGCACGCTTAAGTGTCTATCTGATTTTGGTGTATTAAACCAACACCAAGGATGAAGCCTTTGAAAACAAAAGAGCAGCAGTTTACCCTCACCTATTAATATTCGATGAACTTCACTCAGTAAATCTTCAGGTGATTCACAATATTCCAACAAATAAGGCACTATTACACCATCAACGGAATTGTTTCTGACTGACAATTGCTCGTAAGAGGATTGAATATAAGCACGAGTATTTTCAATTGGCGGAAGAGGAGATATAGCAATATCGCTTAGAGAATGTTTTGGCAGATCGCGAATATATCGATGGCGGCCAATCATCATTAAGTAATAGCCCCTTAATCGAGAAAAACTGGATTCAAGACATTTATTTTCTGCGCTTAAAACAGCTTGATGTTGAAATTGATCAAGAGACTCATTCAACATAATTGGCACTCATTGATTAATTACCTCTACTCCCAGTTTTTTTGCCGCATTTGCAAGTAATTGATCCCGCGTCGCAAGACTTAAGCCCATGCGCATAGCCAATTCAAGATATGCCGCATCGTAAGTTGTTAACCCTTGAGTTTTAGCTAATGTAAATATTTCATGGAAGGCACATAAATCTGTTTGTTCATCTACTTTGATATTTAAATTTTGTAATATTGAAAAAAACTCTCTTACATCTGCATAAGTGATTCTTTTTTTTCTTTCTGCCATTAACACCGCATTTCCAACTTCCAATGACCACAGTGATGGAACGTAGGCAAATTCTGTTTCCAGTTTATCTAAAAGTTTCATGCTGGAACCCCATTCCTCATCTGGAAAAGCCCAAGAAACTGCTATGGAAGCATCCAATACAAAACTCATAAAAACCGTCTTCCTTCATCTCTTAACACTTTCCAATTTAATTTCTTTAATGCATGTTTTTTTCCAAAAGCTTTTAAAGCCTTAATTGCTTTCTTAACGATATTTGGGTCTTCAGATTTTGCAGGTATAAGTTTTGCAATTGGATGCCCATGTTTTGTAATAATCACTTGTTCACCTTGTTCAACTTTTTGAAGCAGCGCTGAAAAATGTGTTTTCGCTTCAAACGCGCCAATGGTTTGAATTGTTTGCATACTTACCCTCGTTAAAATAAACTAGTTACATACTAGATTATCCTACCGTATAATGAAATTTTCTTCAACTTTTCACAGTTATTTCTGCTATATTTACACCATGAAAATGATTGAAAAACTGATATTCCTCTTCTCTCGACAAAAGGCCATTGCATTGGGGCGCACGCTTGGCGGATGGGGGTATTACTTATTTCGAAAAAGACGATTACTCGCCTTACATAACTTAAAATTGGCATTCAAAGAAACCTATAATGAACAACAACGAAAAAAAATTATTCGCCGCGTTTTTCAAAATCTAGGTATCACCTTGATAGAATTTTTCAGATTCTCTGAAGTGACCGAAGAAAACCTTTCACACTATGTAACAATCCATGGAAAAGAAATTTTAGATGAAGCATATTCTAAAAACAAGGGTGTTTTAAGTTTGTCTGCACACCTTGGTAATTGGGAATTTTTAATCAATACAATCGGATTATCCGGCTACAAAACTGCAGTAATTTCAAAATCTGCAAGGCAAGCATATGTGAACGATTATATTTTTACACACCGCACAATTAACAATGTGACATTTCTCACAGGAAAACAAATCACAAAAAATATTTTAAAATTATTAAAATCAGGGGCTGTCATTGGAATTGTACTTGATCAACACGGCGTTCAATCAGAAAGCGTCACTGTACCCTTTTTTGGACGAAACGCTTATACATTAAAAAGCCTTGCCGTTCTTGCTTTAAGAACTGGTGCACCTGTCGTTCCAATATACACTTATCGAGATGAAAATTATCATCATCATGTGGTTATTGAACCACCCATACCACTTTTAGAAGATGATTCCATTGAATCTTGCACATTAAAATACAATCAATGGTTGGAATCTGTCATCCAAAAACATCCTGATCAATGGATATGGACACACAACAGATGGAAGATCGATGAATAAGCTCAACTTTGTACTTGCACAAGTGAATCTTACCGTAGGCGACATTGACAACAACCTATATAAAATTTTAAATGCCTGTCATGAAGCAAAAAATTTTCTTCATGCAGACATTATCATTTTTCCCGAACTTGCCTTAAGTGGATATCCCCCTGAAGATTTATTATTCCGCCATGAGTTTTTAGAAAAAATTAGTTCTGCTTTAACAAACATTCAACACAATCTTCCGGAAAATTTATGTATTATCTTAGGATATCCTGAAAAAAATAGTTTAACTAAACAATGTCATAATAGCGCGATCGTGATGACGAAAAATAAAATCATTACAAATTATCGAAAACAAATCTTACCCAATAATGGTGTATTTGATGAAAAACGCTATTTCATTGAAGGCACAAAAAATTGTGTTTTTACTTATAAAAAAAATACGATTGCATTATTTATTTGCGAAGATCTTTGGAAAGTTCACTTAACCGAAAAAATGAAACCCAGCCATACAGACTTTATTATCGCTATTAATGCTTCCCCCTTCAATGCTGGCAAAATTCAAACACGGCTTAACAAGATGAAAGTTCACTGTAAACTTGCTAAATCTGGATTAATCTATGTCAATCATTGTTGTGGACAAGATGATTTAATCTTTGACGGCAGTAGTTTTGTACTCAATTCAGATGGCAAAATGATCTGCCTTGCACCTTTTGCCAGTGAGAGTTTACAGCTGTTTGACTCATCGGCTTCTGTAAAAAAACTCCCGAGGATTATTCCAACACAAGAACAACTTTATAATGCACTTGTTTTAGGGGTAAGAGATTATGTTAAAAAAAATCATTTTGAAAAAGTTGTTCTTGGATTTTCAGGTGGAATTGATTCATCACTAACGCTTGCCATCGCGACGGATGCATTAGGAAAAGAAAATGTTTTACCCGTCATCATGCCTTCTCAATTTACATCTGAATTAAGCCTAACCTGCGCAAAGGCCCAATTAAAAAACATGGGAATGAAAACTTATCGAAACATATCGATTGATTCTCTTTTCAATGAATTTATAACACAACTTAATTTTCCAACAGAAATTCTCACTATACAAAATATCCAGGCGAGAATTCGTGCGGTACTTCTCATGGGCATCTCAAATGAAACGAATAGTTTGTTATTAAATACAAGCAACAAAAGTGAAATTGCCGTTGGATATAGCACGTTATATGGTGATATGTGCGGCGCTTATGCTGTTATTAAAGATGTTTGGAAAACACAAGTCTACGAACTTTGCCATTTTCGCAATCAAGTTTCACCCATTATCCCGCTTGATATTATTACAAGGCCTCCAACAGCTGAACTTGCGCACAACCAACTAGACACTGATTCATTACCCCCCTATGACATCTTAGACAAAATTTTGATTATGTATATCGAAGAAGAAAAAAGCATGTCACAAATCATAAAATCAGGGTTTGATAAAACACATGTTAAAAAGATCATACAACTCATTGTAAAAAATGAATATAAACGAAAACAATCACCCTTAGGCCCAAAAATTACACCTTTGGCATTTACACGCGAAAGAAGATACCCTATTACCTCAGGGTTTTTTTAACAATCTGATTCTGCTATTGACTAACACTATTCCAACCAATATGAGAAAAATAGCAAGTAAATTGAACATCCCGAAATGTTCTTTGAAAATAATCCAACCCCAAAATAATCCTGTCAACGCAACCACACCATCAACCAAACTGTAATAAACTGGCCCCGCGATTCTTAATAATTTAAAAAATAATACGTATCCAATACTGGATAAAACGATTTCTAATATAATTAAAGTATTATTTAGAGAAGTTCCTGAGAAAGTATAAAATCCGTGAGTTGAAATCACCCAAGGTGTTAATAATAATGTCGCTGTAATAAGCATACCTGCTGCTAATGAAAGTGGATTACTTTCTTTGGGTCTATGTGGGTTGATAAATAACGTAAAAATAGCAAAACAAAATGGTGTTAATAACCCCATTAATATATAACCGAATTCATTCGAATGAGGAAGAGACGCTTTTGGCATTACTAAACATAAGATCCCCAAAACAGCACTCAACACGCCTAGCAAACGCAAGATATCAAATTTTTCTTGTTTGGCAATAAACGCCATAGGATAAATCATTACAGGAACAGTATTCACAATGACAGCTAATAATCCCGCTGGCAAATGACTACTCACATAATACATGTTGGTATTTGGAATGGCGATTCCAATTAATCCGCAGATAAAATAAAATTTTATATGTTGACTATCCCATCTTAAATGCTTTAATGACAAAATTCCAAGAATTATAGCAGGCCCCAAACATTGCCAAAAAGAATATCCAATGGGTTGAACTCCATGAGTCATGACAAATCGCGCAATGGAATATCCGGATCCCCAAATTAATCCCAATAAAATTAAAATGATTAATGCTTGGTTTAAAAATAGATTTTTTTTCATTTATTGCAATCCAAATAAACTATAAATAATGTTTATCAAAAAATAAACTGGGGGGATTAAAATCATGCTTAAAATTTTTGTAGCCATCAATAACAATAAAATAAAAATTCCGTAGGGTTCTAACCTATCAAAATAATAACTTGCCTTACCCGGCAAAAGGCTCGACACAACTCTACCGCCATCTAAGGGTTGAATGGGTAATAAATTTAAAACACACAAAATACAATTAACTTGTATTCCAATTTTACCCATAGTAGTTAAGGCAATACCGTACACAACATTTTGAGTGTCTAAATATTGCCCGCCCTTCATAATAAGCGCCCAAATTAACGCCATAACTAAATTAGACAATGGCCCCACCACTGCAACTAACGCGATATCACGACGTAATTTTTTTAAGTTACGCCATGTTATGGGAACAGGTTTTGCCCATCCAAAAACAAAACCACCCAACCATAACGTAAGAATAGGTAATATAATCGTGCCAAAAATATCGATATGTTTAAATGGATTCAGCGTTAATCGCCCTAGCATTTTTGCAGTGGGGTCACCTAACTTATTTGCCATATAACCATGTGATGCTTCATGTATGGTAATAGCAAACAATAAGGGGATTGCCCATAAAAGAATGGTTTGAATTAAACTAAACTGAATAGTTTCTTCATTCATAAAATCAGTGATAAATATTTTGAAACTCGTATATTAACTGATTTTTGTAATTTTAGTGAATTTCTAACTTACTCACCTTACACAGAACATGTCAACACGAGGTCAATCGACAGTGCGAAAACGAACCTACATCTCTGTGATCGTAAAATACATCCGTGTATTTTACGGTTTTCGCCTCTGTCGACCGACCTCGCTTGATATAGAAGGAGTGTTGAATGAGGGTTCAGACGAACACATATCCCTATGATTGTAAAATACATCCTTGTATTTTACAGTCTTCACCCTGCATTCAACACTCCTTCTTCACGCTTACTGAATTTTGCTGCGTAAGGTGAATAACTTATTTTACACAGAACAACTAACCTGCAAAAAGTCAATCAATAAGCTAAATGCGATCTATACTTAGCCTTAAGAAGTAGAATAGAATGGTGGCCTGGAGGTGTGTTATGAAAACATTAATTTTGAGATGCCTGTTCGTGCTGTTAGCTTTCGTAGGAATATCTGCCTGCGTGCCTTATGGATATTATTCCCAAGATTACGTCGTTACAAATTCGCCTTATTACTATGGAACAACGCCCTACACAACGACATACCCATACTATTACAACAATTATCCCTATTATTATTACCCTTATTATACTAGAGCCTATTATAACGCTCCTCAGTTCATTTATTATGATCGCGGATATCACCATCATCATCGTTATTTCCGCCGTCATTAATCTAAAGAACAAAATTTTTCCCTGTACTCACTCGGCGAAGCGCCGCAAGGCGCGCGAGCTGGAACCAGTATTACTTTTACCCTGCATCCGCGCAGTCTAGTTTCCGCCATTCCATAGCGGAATGACAGCTTTGTGAATCATTATTGCCTGCTTTTGTAATTTTATGCCGTGTGCAGAGTAATTTTTTCACAAAATAGCAGAAATTAATATTTTCTTAGCCAATCACAAAGAAATAGTTTTAACTAAATTGGTAAGTGTAAACTGCAAATTCGCCATGGAGGCAATGTCATGCCAATATTTTTCTGAATTGTCTCCCGCTTTAGCTAATTGTGTGAGTTGTGCTTGAAATGCCAACATCACATCATCAAATGTTTCCCAATGATTTCTCGCATTTTTAAATTGAATAAAATAGTCTTTAAACATTATAACATGCTCGGACAAATGAAAATGACGTGCAATTTGGTGAACCGAAAATAATTGCTGTGCAATTTTTTCTGATTTTTCTAAAAACTTTTTTTCTTTTTCATACTTACTTGATTCAAACTGAAAGTGAATTTCATATCTACGCTCTAAATAATATTGACGATCAGACAAAAGCGCAGTTTCTATTAATATTTTTTTTGTATTTGCTCTGTTTTTCGCATTGGGCACATTTAAAATCATATCTATGATAGCATCATAATAATCCATCATTTGTTCTTCGAGATATTTTTTACTGGCTTCAAATTCATGTTTCACTTTATTCGGAAAAATGATTAATGCACCCATAACCCCCAATATTGCACCAATAACAGTATCGTAAAATCGCGCAAATATTATTTGTGCATTTATTTTGTCAGGTGTCATCAGCGCAATTAAAAATACGACCGCCAATGACATGGGCACAACGACAAGACCATAATTCACTAAATTGTTGAAAGGATTGACCAAATAGGCGAAAAAAATAAACAGGATAACCAAGCTGTCGATGATGACACGATTATGAATGAAATATAACAATAAAGAGGCAATAATTACACCCAGCAATGTGCCTAAAAATCGTTGGAACCCTCGCCGCAGTGTTGCACCCACAGTAGCTTGCACAACAATCATCGCCGTCAATGTTACCCAATATCCTTGCGTCAAAGAAAAATGCTGGTATATAACTACACTTAAAAAAACAACTATTGCACTTCTTAATGCTCTTCGAAAAATTAACGATTCCAAATTAAATGAATGGTATAATTTTTTTATCACAGACTGCAAATTTGAATTGTTATTCATATTGAATTCCTTTTTTTTGTATAAGAGTTTTTAAATTCATAATTCTCAATTTTAACTTATCGATATTATAGATATACACTGTAAAAGCTAAAAATTGTTCGTGATTAAATTTTTTAAGATGTCGCGAATAATATTTTTCAAAACTATCTAAGCTATGTATAAATTTTTCAATGGAAGGTGTTTTTCTTCGGCTTTTTAAACATTTTGAAAACCCTCGCAACACTTTTGATAAACGGCGAAACAAAACTGTTAATTCTTTATTAACAATTCGTAATATTTTTTGTTTTTGAATTAGAAACTTTAATTCATTTAATACAAGAATAATCTCGTAGAGATATTCTATCTGTAATAGAATTTGTATTGATTGAATTTCTTCTTTCGGAATTATGCTTCTTGCCAATTGAAATCCACGAATCAAGCGATTTTGCCTCACATTAATGACTTTCTCATTATGTGTTCGTTCAACTAATACACGATTAAATTCGGCTAATCGTATTATTATTTCAGCCAAACTATTTCGAATAGACTTTTTTAAATTATCCGGCCGCACAAATAAACACACCACAATCGAAATGATAAAACCAATACATACACTGGTTGTTCTTTGCCATAATTCAACCATGCTCACGGGAAGCGCTCCTGCAGATAAGCAAAATAAATTAACATAGAACGCAGCGCTGCCTACATCATCGCTTAATACTTTTGTATATACCGTTATAAATGTTGATATCATGAGAATAATGGCAAAAATTATAATGTTTTTACACAATACGCTTGCTAAAAATGTGATAACAATGATTGCTATTCCAGATATCAACATGAAATGCCATTTTTGTTTTGGCGTAGGCGAATTATATGTTTGCAAAATTAATATCGTTGAAAAAACTATCCAATAGGCTTGAGACCAATCAAATGCACGATAAACAAGCATGGCCAATATAGCGCCTATGGTTGTCCGAAGCGCATGAATGGGTTGAATCCCATCGGGATCGATATGATCAAAATAGAATGTCTGTATTTTTTTAATTAATTTATTCAAATTTAACTGCATAAAATTTTATCGCGGGTTAACGAGCTCTCTAATATAAGGTAGTAAATCAGTGGCTAACATTCCACGTTCACCATTTAACTTTGCTATTTTATCTCCCGCTTGAGCATGAAGTGAAACACCCATGTACGCTGCATTTTCAAGCGGGATTTTTTGGGCTATAAATCCTGCAATGAGCCCGCTTAGAATATCTCCCATTCCACCTGTTGCCATCCCTGGATTTCCATTTGGACAGATATGCGGCCTATGACTTGCGCCTAAAATTAATGTTCCCGCTCCCTTTAACACAACTACGCCGCCATATTGTTGTTGCAACATTCCAAGTGCACCCATTCTATTTTCTTGAATATCATGACTTGTCGATTGTAATAATTTTGCAGCTTCTCCCGGATGAGGCGTCAACACCCAATTTTCACGACTTAACTCAAACTTGGATAACCAAACCAACCCATCCGCGTCAATCACCATGGGCAGATTGCTTTGCATGGCACAGGCAAATAATTCTTTAGACCATTCGGATTGCCCCAAACCCGGGCCCACCACTACAACTGTTGCACGCTGTAGAAGCGGTTCTAACTCTTGTGCTTTTTTTACTCCATGACACATTAATTCGGGATGACACGCAACTACGGTTTGAACATGTTCTGGCCTTGTTGCGACTGTCACTAACCCCGCACCGGTTCTAAGTGCACTTTCTGCTGCCATTCTGGGCGCACCTGGCATGCCAACGTCACCACCGATGACTAACACATGCCCAAAGTGACCCTTGTGTGCATCACGTTGACGCAAGGGTAAAAATTCATGGATTTGTTTTGCAATAAAGTCTGTGTCTAATGAAATTAACATGTGATCGATCCTCCTTTATATATGCCCCCTGCTGTGAGAATATTATAAGCCATCGTTACTCAATGCTCTATATAAACAAGAAATGATCATGGGTATGTAATCTTCTGTAATCGGTTTTCTTTTTTGTTTCGGTAACGCATTGTTATCGATAAAAATACATAATATTGAATGCGTAATAAAAAATAAAACCCATTCTGGCACTAAATCTTGACGTATTTCTCCACGTGCTTGCAGTTTTTCTATGGTTTCAACCCATTTTTGTGGAGATGCATAAGGACCTTCATGTAATTCTCCATAGTTGGGTTCCAATCTTTGCCAGTTGATAATTCGTACGATATCTGGATTTTTGAGGTAGACAATAAATCGTTGTTTTACAATATGATTCAAAAATGTTTTTAAATCTTTTTCAGCCAATTCTTCCAAGGTTTTAATAGGATGAATATCCCAGTGCTCACATATAATTTGTGATTTCACTTTAATCCAGAGTTCTTTTTTATCTTTAAAATGATGATAAATGAGACTTTGATTGATGCTCGCAAGCTGCGCAATTTCACTGATTGATGTCGCCGCAAACCCTTTTTTAACAAAAAGTTTTTGCGCCGCTTTTAAAATACTGAGCCTTGTTTTATCTGCACATGGCCTGCAAGGCTGTTTTGATTTTGACAAATTACTCTCCCAATTCAATTGAGCCATCACCCAATCATTTGATAACTTTACTATTAGCTCATCACTATACCAACAAAACATCATAACAATAAATTAGTTGAACGTTCAATCAATTATGATACACTAACCTGAGTTTTGATTAAAAGCAGGATTAGAAAGGATTAACAGTTGATCTTATTCAATTCATTGAAATAAGTCTTTGCTCTTAAACATAACTCTCGTTAACCCTGAATTAATAGCCGCGAGGAAAATCTATGTTGCAAGACAAAAAAATTGAATTACGAGTCGCCATTTTAGCGGGTGTTTTATGCATGATTGCACCCTTTGCTTCAGATATTTACACCCCCTCACTTCCTGCAATTACCATTGATTTAAATAGCACTGCAGCAAGAATTCAGGCAACCGTAATGGCTTACTTTTTCGCCTCTGCGGTTTCACAATTAATTTATGGGCCGCTGTCCGAAAAATATGGACGAAAAATAATGGTTATCATTGGATTAAGTATTTGCGTGATCGGTACAATACTTTGCGCGTTAACACAATCTGCAACCATGTTAATTATTGCTCGCTTTATTCAAGGATTTGGCGCGGGCGCCTGTAATGCGCTCTTTCGAGCAATTATGCGAGATAGTTTTAACGGATCGAAATTGGCAAAAATCGCCTCATATATGGGGATTATTTACCCTGTCATTTTTGGAATATCACCCATGCTGGGTGGATATATTCAAGAAATAAGCGGATGGCGTCACAGTTTTACACTTTCTGGTATTATCATCAGCATTTCATTACTCGCCATCATTTTTTATCTGCCTGAAACCAACCAATATAGACATACGGTTACCTTAAAAACCACTCAAATACTAAGACAGTATTTCCAATTACTGACGCATCCTGCTTTCATGGGATATACATTATTATCCAGTTTTGCATTTTCAGGATTTCTTTGTTTTTATGCCGTGGGTCCATTTATTTTTGAAAATCAAATGGGCATTAGCCCATCAGGATTTGGATGGATTACCCTTATTGTAGAAGGTGGGTTACTGCTAGCTCAATTTATTAATAGTCAAACTGTCGTGAAATACGGTATTCATTTTCTTCTGAAATGGGGTGTAACATTAATGTTTTTCTCAGGCATAATTCTGCTACTATTATGTTTAATGAACATCATTCATCCTTGGAGTATCGTGATGCCCGCAGTTATATTTAGTGCTGCGGCGGGATTTGTTTTTGCCAATGCCATGGTGGGCGCATTTGAATCTTTTGGACACATGGCTGGCATCGCCGCTGCAATTTACGGATTTTTGCAAATGTCTCTTTCTGCATTAGCTGGACTTATCATGACACATCTTCCTGAAACCACTCCAATACCCTTAGCGCTCGTTTTTACCATTTTAGGTTTCATTAGTATGATGATTTTTTATAGCTTAAGGAGAATTCAATAAATGCGAATTTTATTGACAGGGTCACAAGGCCAAATGGGTCAGGCAATTTTACATTACAGTAAAAACAATTCTTCTATTACACTCATTCCAACCGACAGAACAACATGTGATGTGACAGACTTCAACAGTGTCCAACAAGCGATTCTCCAACATCATCCAGACATGCTCATGAATTGCGCCGCCTATACTCAAGTCGACAAAGCGCAAATGCCTGATGAAAAACAAAAAGTATGGGATATTAATGTAAAAGGTACAGAAAATTTGGCAAAAATATGCGCTGATAATAATATATTTCTATTTCATCTTTCCACGGATTATGTATTCGATGGAATAAAAAAAACAGCGTACGTTGAAAGCGATGAAACAAACCCCATTAGTGAATACGGCAAAAGTAAATTGGAAGGTGAACAATCCATTGTAAAATTTACAGACAAATACATTATTCTTCGAGTGAGCTGGGTATTTAGTGAATTTAGCCAAAACCCTTTAAAAAATATATTAAAACTCATGCAGACTCGCCATGAATTATCTATTGTCAATGATCAAAAAGCTTGCCCGACTTACGCGGGTGATATTGCAGATGTTTTGCTTAAACTTTCAACGTTTGAAAAAGCAAACTTAAAACCCGGCATATATCATTACTGCAATCAACCTGGAATTACACGCTTTGAGTTAGCAAAAATCGTTTATTCTTATGGCAAGAAGATCTCTCACTTGAATTTAAATGATGTTTCCATCAAGCCAATTACAACCGAAAATTTCCCCACCCCTGCGCAACGCCCAAAAAATTCAATGCTTGATTGTTCATTATTTTTACAAACTTTTGATATTCCATTAAAACCATGGGAAAATTCACTCAAACATTGCTTGGAGAACATGTAATCATGATACCTCATCAACCTTCGTCAGACGGCTGGCAACCATTAGGCAGGGCAACAGATGTTGGAATAAACGAACACTTCGTCTACGACACCGAAAATGGCCCCATTATCATTGTTAACCTCAAAGGTGAGTTTTATGCTTTAGATGATATTTGTACACATGATGGTGGTATTCTATCTGATGGATGGATCGATAATGATGATCTCGTATGTCCACGTCATGGTGCGCATTTTTGTATAAAAACGGGTGAAGCTATTTCGCCTCCAGCTTATGAGCCTATAAGTTCATATCCTGTTAAAATTACGGATGGTAAAATTTGGGTGAAACTACCATGAAAATTCCTTTATCCTTTTAAGTAGTAATCAATAGTTGTCACAAGCCGAACTTTTTTATCAATACTACTTGCCTCCGAAAGGCTAGAACTACTATCACTTCCACTATCTCGGCTGCTCAATTGAAAAACACCTTGGTTAGCTCGTCGAATGTCGCCTAATTGGCTATGAGAATCTTTTGCAAATTGTTCAGCGACTATACGTGCACTTTGTGTTGCTTGCGCCATCATTTCAGGGCGGATACTATCAATTTGAGTGTAGAAAAAACTTGGGTTTTGACTTAAATCTGCTGAATAATTCGATGTATCAAAACTTAACGGTATTCCAGATTTAATAAGATCACCCGTCATTTGACTGACTTTAAGGATTTGATCCACATTTCCCGTACGCATACGAATACCGCTGGTAAGAATATATCGGTTATTTTGTGTTTGTGTTGCGGGTTGATTGTATGGATTTGCTAATAGGTCATTTACCCGCGTAGGCTGGATAGCAATTTCATTTGCTGTAAAACCATGGGAAAGCAAAAATAGTTTAACAGATTTTTGATCCTCCATAATTTTTGCATTCAACTCAGGTAAATTATTTCCAACCTCTTTGTAATCTACTTCCCAAATACCTAAATTAGCTTTTACATTTCGCTCAGCTATACCTTTAACGGTGACATATCTCTCAGATTTTTTAACGACAATAGCAGCTTTTTGAATTAAACTCCCCATACCCACTAAACCACCAAAAATTCCTCCAGCTAAGATAATTGAACTTAAAAAACGAGATTTCATGATATTTCTCCTAAGAGCGCCTCTTAATCTTCATACTAGAATTATCATCTTCAGAACCCGAAGAGGAATAAGAATCAACTTCAATGTTATCATTATCGCTACCGCTCATGCAGCTATCCTCACTATCACTGTTTTCTCGATAAATGCTATTAGTATTATTATTAGACTGAGATCGATAACTGATACGTCGTGTCGTCGCGCGAAAAAGGTAGGGATTTTTTTCAGAATAATAGCTAGCCGGCTTTTGTACTTTTTGATTTACCTCTTCTACATTATTATTAGGTTCATTTTTTTGTTTTGTTTGACTTGTCTTTTTATCTTCATCCTGGTCTAAATGATCAAATACATTAGGAGGAAGCAGACGGTATCCACCTGTATTAGACAAATATGTACGAGGTTTCCACTTATTTGGAACTTCTCTTTTATTTCCTTCTGGATCAGTATAGCTGTTAAACAATATTATAGGCTTATTATCAGAAGATGATTTATTTATTGAATTATTGTTCTCGCTTTCGTTATCCTCTTTTTTTTGGTTGGAATCCTGTGACACATTGTGTTCAGAATTTCGTGTAATACTGGAATTTATGTTATTGTTAACTTCAGTTTCGTTATCCTCAACATTATCTAATTCCATATTATTGACTGCATCTACATTATTATTTGAAGAAGATTCTATTTTTTCTGGAACAACAATCGGAAGATTTTCATCTTTGAATTCATCCATATCAGAATCACTATCAGGAAATTTATCCTTAAAATCAGCGTTAAAATATAACTTACCTTTTTTATCGGTAAAGTTTTCTGTAAAAAACTCAACTATTTTTTCACCACCTTGAACAGTCATAGCAAGCCTTTTTGGATTTTTGTAAGAATTAGCCTTATAGTGTCCAATATTTCCAAGGTATGCATCCTTTGTAGCTTTTTTTGCCATCGCTTTTATCAATATGACAACAACCTCAAAGTGATTATTTACAATAGCCTCATAAAGTGGAGTAAGGCCAATAGTTGAAGGTTTATCTACATCGAGCAAGTATTTACTCTCTCTCCTTGCACAGTACTTTATTATGTACTTGACGATTTTTTCATGCCCGTGCCTTGCTGCAAAATGAAGAGGGGTTTGTGATGAACTATTAGCTTTAGTAGGATCTGCACCAAGAACTTCAATTAAGTTTTTAACTGCTCTAATGTCACCGCCAATACAAGCAAATAATAAGTATGATTTTTTACCCGATTTATCCTCATGCATCTCGTCAACTTCTATTTCAGGATAATCTTTTATTATGTTTAACAATGCTATGGTTCTACCTGCTTTTTCTTCTTTGGTAAGGTTACGGCACAAGATTTTTTTATAATCACGTGCTTTCAACGGTTTTTTTAAATTTGATTTGTTTAATTCTCTAAAATATTTTATTGTTTTTATTGAACAATATCGTTCTGCAATTTGTAAGGCACTAAAACTTTTTCCTTTTTCTCTTCGAACATCACTTGTATCTGCATATCCTTCCTCCACGAGAATCTTGTAAATGTTTTCTCTGCCCGCTTTTATCGCATGATAAAGAGGAGTATTATGATTATTGTCAAACAGCTCAGTTTCTGCATTATTTTTAAGAAGGCACCTTACGATCTCAGGAGTTCCCGTTAAAACCGCATGGTGTAGCGCAAGATATCTACTTTTTTGATTGAGTAAAACATTAACCGGTGCATCAAGTTTTATTAAAAGCTCTACAAGCTCGAGAGAGTTGCGCTCAATTGCCTTCATCAATAGAGATAATTGGGGTTTAGACCAAAAAAATTTATTTAAGTACTCTTGTATCCAACTTTTATTTCCATCTTTACGGACCTTTTCAACAAAATCAGTGGTGGCTTTAACAACTTCAATGCAAGGAGTGTTTTCAATAATCGTCACAAATTCTGCCTCCAACTTTTCTTTTTTTTGTTTGGTTGCTTCATCCATCTGAGCATTTTCTACTTTAAATGCTGCAGATTGTTTACGTTTTTTTCGGTAAGGCTGATTCATTTCATCGACCTCAGCTTCTTTCTTTTTCCTTTTTAGGGGTTTATGCTCTTTTCTAAGAATCCTTGCAAATTTAGGGATAGCAATATCTGAATTATCGCCGAAAACTTTTGCAGCTGTCACCTTTAAAAATCGCTTACCTGTATTTTCATCTTTGAAAATAGACACCGTATTTTTGGGGGCTAATGCTTGATTTATTATTTCATTTTTTTTCATATCAATTACATAATTTCTGAAATCAACCGTGGTAATATTTAATTCGTTGTTTTCTTTGATTCGAAAACAAAGTGTATGCTTTTTATTTAACAAACTTGGATAGTAGTTTTCATCAAAATCAATTAAATTTTCCAAATTATTCGGGTCTTCATTGATGTATTTTTCGATTTTTTCAATTGTCGTTGATTTATTTTGAGGAACTTCGTCTGCTTCGGTTTTATGCATAAGATTTCTTTTGCTCCCACATTTAAACTCGCTAATTTTTAGTTTTACATTACTGTAAGCTTCTTTATTATACTACAACTCGTCAGGGTTATCGCGCTAAAATCAGAGCCGCAAAACTCCGAGCCGCGACCGTTAGGGAGCGATCACTTAGCTATAATTTATTGTGGTTTCTAATAAATATTTTTTTAATATTTATTATTTATCCTGCCTTGAATTTATATTGGTACCTGTGAACGCTCCCGAACGGTCACGGCTCGGATACTCAGTACTATCTTCATGGAGAATTTATGAGCAATGGGTAACGCTTCCTGAGGCTCACGGCTCTGTACAAGTGCAATGATGTAACAATTCATGCCTGCAACAACAACATTAAGAGGAACTTAGTATAAAGACGAAAATTTTATTAGTCGAAGAAGGCATACTTCTTCTGAGGCTCTATCTTAAACTAAAGTATGCACAACATTTCTCATTTGTTGTAACCACTTTAGATGAAGCAATTACGGCTTGAGATTGCTGGTTTGCTTTATGCAATACCGCTTCTTGCTCTTCATGCTCTAATTTTTGCTCAAGCACAGCACAAGAATACAATTGATTCTCTATAAAATGTATTGTTGCTGCAAGCGTTCCATGTGGATCCATTTTTTGAAATCTTGATTTTAATTCATTTAGTATTTCTTGAGCAGGCTTAGTTTTTGAATCTTCAATCAATTTATCTACACCAGAACGGTAATGCCGTTTCCAATGCAAAGCAAAATGAAATAGATAAAAGTTAGATTGGTATCCTGTGTAATCATGAAGTATTTTTATAATGTTTTTTTCCGGAGATTTATGATACTCCCATAATGTTTTTAAATGGCTAATATGAGAACGCTGAGAAACATTTAACAAATTTGTTCTTTCTTCTGTTATCGAACACCAAGGTTTCGTGTTTCCTCTTTTGTTTTGGACAACAGATGTTAATGCATCTTCAAAAAATGAATTCTCAAGTGCAGTCTCACCCACCAATATAAATCCTTTTGGGTGATCTTTAAATTCATTATGCGACAAAAAAGAAGTTCCTGTGTTTTTTTTGGCATCTTCCCCAAAGCCAGAATACTTATCTGCATAACCCACTAACATACATGGCTTATGATATTGTTTAACATGGTCTACATTTCTTTGCATACCTTTGTTTATAATGGTATTTGAATATCGAGGATCTTCCCCTACATATCCCAAAATAAGATAGGCATCAGCATTTTGATAAGAGCCATCATCATGAGTTGAGAATAATTTATCCACATTTTGGAGAATATTTTGTGCTTTTTCTACGTTTTCTTTATCTTTTATTACGTCATTTTCTAATTGTTCAGCAAATCTTTTACATTGGTCATTTGTAAAAGATTTATTTACTAACTGCTGAATCGTTTCACAATCTTCAAATAACCCTTGATAGTCTTCATCATTCCTAAAATGCTCTAATATTTTTTCAAACTCAGATCTATCAGCAAATTCTTTAAAAATTTTTCCTTCGAGCCTGTTTGAGTTAAATTTAATTTTCTCAAGTATTTTCTTCGCCGCATTTTTTGTTTGATTAACCCTGTAAATACCCTCTTTTAAAGCGTCAACAATTTTTCCATATTGCTCGAAAGTAAATGTTGTTTTTTTAAACCGAACAAAATTTTTGCAACTAACAACCTCATTAAAAATACCCATTTTCCAGAAATATTCTAAATCATTTATAAGTTCATTATTTGCAACTTGTCCAATAACGTATTTGGGAGTTTCTAAATGAAATTGGAGTTTTACCCTGCTGCCGTTTATTCGCATTTCTACAGCTAAATCATTGTGGAAATCTCGAATGCAAGGAAATGAAGCTAAAGAAAATTTTCCAGATTGACAAAGTTGATACAAGCTATCAACAGCGTTTTTATAATTTTGATAACCATTATCACTATCAATTAACATTTTAACACGCAACTCTATATCTGTGTGTATATCTGTTGCTGGGCGAACTTTGCTATTAACAGCACCTAGACCTTGCGAGGGTGCTTGAGCTTTATTAGTGCTGGTATCGTTGACTTCATCCATTTTTTCTCTCTTATCAAACTGAATTAAGAAATAAGGGGCAAGTGTACCATATAGCACCATCACAGCCAAATCTACTCTTTTTGTAGCCGGGAGAGTAATTGTCAACAGACCCTAATCATCACCATAATATTTTTCGCCGATTTTAATACGTTCACGGCCATTATTTTCTCGCACGCGGTTTGTATCTCGTAACGAAAAAGCACAGCCGCAATATTCTTGTTGGTAAAAGTGTTCACGCTTGGAAATTTCTATCATACGTTGCGAACCACCATTTTTACGCCAATTGAATGTCCAATATACAAGGTCAGGATAATGACTTGCTGCACGCAGGCCGCTTTCATTTATTTGGTCCATATCTTTCCAACGTGAAATGCCAAGTGAACTGGTAAACACAGTAAACCCGTGCTCATACGCATAAAGCGCTGTTCGTTCAAAACGCATGTCAAAACACATGGTGCACCGAATACCGCGCTCTGGTTCCATTTCCATACCTTTTGCACGTTTAAACCATTCGTCTCGATCGTAATCACCATCAATAAAAGGAATTCCATGTTTTTCTGCAAAACGAATATTTTCATTTTTACGTAATTCATATTCTTTTAGCGGGTGAATGTTAGGATTATAAAAATATATCGTATATTCAATACCAGATCTTAAAAAACGCTCCATGAGTTCACCAGAACAAGGTGCACAACAGGAATGCAATAATAATTTAGCTGCGCCATTGGGCAGCGTTAATGCTGAAATTTCATTCGGCAGATCATTGGGTTTCATATATATATCTCAACTCTAAAATTTTTGACTCTATTTTACAAAACAAACTCCACACCATTTTTAAACAAGGTTAATCCACTTTTACCCTGCTCACCCCGAGTCCAACGCGGATGCTGGAAGGAAAAAATATGATTTTCAGGATGCGGCATTAAACCCAATACATTTCCTTTATCATTACAAATACCCGCAATATCTGAAATTGATCCATTAGGATTTTCAGGATAATGATGTTCGGAATATCGTAAGGCTATTTGATCAGATGAAATTAATTTTTGTAAATCTGTTGGATTTTCTAATAAAAATCGCCCTTCTCCATGCGCAACCGGGCAATATATTTCTTCTTGTAAATTTTTTGTCCACAAACATTTTTTAGATTGCGGCAATAATGTTACCCATCTACATTCGAATTGACCATTTTCATTAAACGTTAAAGTTGATCGACTTGTTTCATCTATCGAAAATTTGGGCAATAACCCCGCTTTGACTAACATTTGAAATCCATTACAAATTCCAATAACAGGTTTACCCGACTCTATGAATTGATACACTTCATCTTGGAAATATGTCAGGATATCCAAGGCAAACAAATGCCCCGCACCTAATGTATCCGCGTAAGAAAAACCACCAGGAACAGCTAATAGCTGATAATCTTTCCAGTGTTTTTCACCTTTGCGTAATTGATTAATATGAACAACCTCGGGCGAAGCTCCCGCCAATTCGAATGCCTGCTTTGCTTCCATTTCTCGATTTGTGCCTTGTGCATATAATATTAATACTGTTGGCCTCATATTAATTCCTCGATGCTTTGAAAAAGGACTGCGTTAATTCTTCTATATTCAACTGAATGATGTTTTTATGATTCTGAGTGACCGACATTATGGAACTGTTTTTTACTACTCCTAATTTTTGAGTATAAGACGATAGAGATGGTTCAAAAAGTTCTTCAAACGCTGAACATAAATGAGGCTCAACTTCTACAATTAATCGTCCATTGGATTCACTAAATAATTGTGTAGTAATATCATTAGAATTTAATTGGATTTCACACCCTAATCGCCCGCCTATACACATTTCAGCTAATGCAACACTAAGGCCGCCTTCACTTAAATCATGGCAAGATCTGACAAGCTTATTGGCAATTGCACGATGCAGACATCGATATAATGGAGGCGCATGCTTGGGTAAATCTGGAACATCGTCATTACCTATTGCTGAGATCCCACCTAATAAATGAAAATAACTCCCTGCAAATTGTGGCTTTGTTTCTCCAATAAGATAAACACAGTTTCCCTCTGATTTAAAATCCATAGTTACAGCTGTATGAATATCCTGAATTATGCCAATTGCAGAAATTAATAAGGTAGAAGGTATCGCATGTCTTTGTCCATCCGAGCCTACGAATTCATTATTGAGTGAATCTTTTCCAGATATAAAGGGTGTTTTATAATGTAATGCTGCATCATGACAACCTCTAGCTGCTTCTACAAGTGCATATAAAGTTTCTGAACGTTTTGGATCACCCCAACAAAAATTGTCTAATATAGCAATTTTATCTGGGTCAGCACCCACAGCAACTGCATTTCGAATGGCTTCATCAACAACATTGATAGCCATATGGTAAGGATCAATTTTTCCTAATTCTGGATTAATACCGTTGGAAAGCACAATGCCTTTTGTTCCTTTTGTACCGGCAGGTTTTAATACAGTTGCATCTTGCGGCCCATCATTACACAATCCCGTTAATGGTTTTATAACGGTTGCACCTTGAACCTCATGATCATAGCGCCGAATAATATTTTCTTTAGAGGCAATATTGGGATGAGACAATAATTTTAGCAGCATTTCAGATGGCGGTAGAGAAGAAGGTTTTGAATTCACCGAAAGCTTTTGAGCTTTTTCTTTGTCCAATTTTATAGGACGAAAAGTTTTAATTGGCATACTGTGATGTAAAAATTCATTAGATAGATTTAACACGCACTGCTTGTTGTAATTGACGATAATCTTGCCGCTATCTGTAAACTTTCCAATATTTGTTAACTCCACATCGTAAAGATCACATATCTGTTGTAATGTTGATAAATATTCTTCAGGCACAGCTAAAACCATTCGTTCTTGTGCTTCAGATAACCAAATTTCCCAAGGGTATAAACCTGGATATTTTAATTTGACCGTGGATAGTTCAACTTCAGCGCCGCTCTCGCTCGCCATTTCACCCACTGCGGATGACAACCCGCCCGCACCACAATCAGTTATTGCATGATATAACTTTGCATCACGCGCACGTGTCACAACTTCTATCAATCCACGCGCAATGATGGGATCTCCAATTTGAACAGATGCACCAGCCACAGCACCTGTCATTGCATCCATGGTTAATGATGAAAATGTCGCACCGCGTAAACCATCACGACCCGTTCGGCCTCCAATGACGATAATACAATCTTCTTTTTGAGGTTTTCTTGGATGAGAATTTATGGGAGCTAAACCAACACAACCGCAAAATACAAGTGGATTTGACGTATATGCAGCATCATAACAGACTGCACCACTGACAGTTGGAATACCCGTTTTATTACCGTAATCCTGGACACCTGCAATAACGCCAGAGGAGATTAATCGTGGGTGCAAGGTGCCTTGTGGTAAAGCTGAAAATGCTGTATCTAATAATCCAAAACAAAATATATCAGTTGCAGCAATAGGTTTTGCAGATACTCCAAGCACGTCTCTGATGACCCCGCCTAATCCGGTGTTCGCTCCTCCAAAAGGCTCAATTGCTGACGGATGGTTATGTGTTTCCACTTTAAATGAAATTTGATATTCATCGTCAAAATCTATGATGCCCGCATTATCGACAAATGCAGAGTACACCCAGGGAGCTGCGATTGTTTCAGTTGCCTTGCGAATATAACTATTGAGCAATCCATGTATCACTTCATCATTCATTTCAATATTGGCTTTAAATGTTTTATGACTACAGTGTTCACTCCATGTTTGAGCGATCATTTCGAATTCAACATCAGTGGGATCGCGATTTTCTAATTTAAAATATTTTTGTATCGCAATCATTTCAGGCTCATCTAATGCCGATCGCCTTTCTTTTGATAAAACATTTAGTTGATCCGTGTTTAACGATCGTAAAAGGATGGTTTCCGTTAATTTTTCTGTCATATTTCTTTGAGCTTCATTTACAAATAAATGTGACAAATGTCCAAAACTATAATGCTGTATCACTGGATTAGATAATAACTTTTCTGTTAATAGTTGCAATGATGAAGGCTCAAGCTCTGACTCACTATAAACGACAATGCGTTGACCGCTCACGACTTTTTCTAATCCTTTAATTTCTAATAAATCAGCACACCGTAAAATTTGCTCGCCAACCACGTCTGTCACACCGGGAAGCAAAGCAATTTCGATGACTTGACCATCCAATATAGGTGCACTTTCTTTTTCCCAATAACCTTCTTGAATAAATGAATCAGTTAATAATTTTGATCCAAGACGCTGCAATTCATGCTCTGATAATTTTCCTTCAATAAAATAAATATCTGAACATTCAAAATTTTTTATGTTCTTAAACCCTAAAATGTGCGCATCTTTTAAAAGATTTTCTGCTTTTGGATTTTTTGATCCTTTTTGATTGACAATAAAACGATAAAGTAAAGACATATTGGAAACCTCAATGACGAAAATGACGTACGCCAGTAAATATCATTGCAATGTTAGCTGCATTTGCAGCTGCGATAACGTCTGCATCACGTTTTGATCCGCCCGGTTGAATAATGGCTGTGATTCCATGCTTCGCAGCTTCTTCTACAGTATCGGCAAAAGGAAAAAAGGCATCAGAGGCCATGACAGCTCCAGCAGATTTGTCCCCGGCACGTGCCGCTGCTATTTTTACACAATCAATACGATTGGGTTGACCGCCGCCGATTCCAATCGTTGCTTCTTCTTTTGCAAACACGATTGCATTGGATTTTACATGTTGGCAAGCCAGCCAAGCAAATTTTAATGAATTCCATTCTGAAGATGAAGGTTGTTTTTCAGTGACCACTTTCCATTCTTGGTTCTGAGGATCGCCATTGTCTCTTTCTTGCCTTAACATGCCATGATGAAGCGATCGCCATTCATATTGCGTAGAATTCGTATCTTTTATTTCTAATAAGCGGCATTGATTTCGTTTGGCAAGTAATTCTTTTGCTTCAGCTGTAAATCCAGGTGCTGCTATACATTCAATAAACAAACCACCAAAAGCTTCCACTGTGTTTTTATCAATGATTTTATTACTCGCAATGATTCCGCCAAATGCAGAAACCGGATCACATTCCAATGCTTGCGAAAAAGCTGTTGATAGAGATTCATTCGAGGCAATACCACAAGGTGAAAGATGTTTTACAATACATATCGTAGGTTTGCTAAATGAACATACAGCACGAAAAGCCGCATCTAAATCTAATAAATTGTTGTAAGAAAGTTCTTTACCTTGTAATAATTTTCCACCCAATGGGCCAGAATTATTTTTTTCACTAAATAATTGTGCAGTTTGATGCGGGTTTTCACCATATCGCAAAGTTTGTACAGGGGTGAGAGTCAACATCAAATTTTCTGTAGGGTTAAGATATTGCGAAATTGCAGAATCATATTGAGAAGTGGTGATAAATCCTTTTATGGCTAAATTCTTTTTTGTTTCTACTGAAATTTCACCTTGATTTAATTCATCGATAATACGAGAGTAATCTAAAGGATCACAAACTACAGTCACGCGATCATAATTTTTCGCCGCAGCACGAATAAGCGTTACACCGCCAATGTCAATTTGTTCTATGGCATCTTGTAATGTAACATTGGGTTTGGCAATTGTTTGTGTAAATGGATATAAATTAACCACAACAAGATCAATATAATCCCATCCCAAATCCAATAACTCTTGATGGTCTTCTGTTGTTTTTCTTGCAAGGATTCCACCATGGATGGCAGGATGCAATGTTTTCACACGGCCATTTAGCATTTCTTTTGACTGAGTATAGTCGGAAACCTCTCTCACTTTTAGTTTCGCTTCGCGTAATAATTTTGCTGTACTGCCTGAAGCCAGCAATTCATATCCTGCTTTAATTAAACCTTCTGCAAACTCGCATAATCCTGTTTTATCATAAACTGATAGTAATGCATAAGACATTAAATTTTCTCCGCTTTGTGAGTTCTTTCCAACTCAATTAATGCTTCTACTAAAGTTTTATGCTCTGTTTCACGCATTCTTTGGGTCAAAGATTCTAATGTGTCATTATCCATAATTGGCACAACCGCTTCCTTTAATACAGGCCCATTATCTACCCCTTCATCAGGCACTAAATGCACCATCACACCTGTTTCTTTAATTTCACTATTCTTAAAAGCCGTAAATGCACGTTCTATGGATTTTAAGCCTGGAAATGTATGAGGCAACGCTGGATGTAAATTAATCACACGTTGAGAAAAACAATTTAAAAAAACTGAACTTAATAACTTCATCCAACCTGCAAGTACTATCCAATCAGGTTGAAAAACTTGAATACATTCACAAAGTTCTTTTTCATAATCACTCTTGGATTGTGAAACATTTCGCGACTTAACAATAGTTGGAATATGATATTTGTTTGCACGCTGCAGCCCATATGCCGAAGGATTATCTGATACAACAGCCACTACAGCTGCCGATAACTCTCCTGATTTACAAGCGTCCAAAATTGCTTGTAAATTTGAACCATTTCCAGAAATCATGACAACTATTTTTATCATTTAAAAACCACCTGCTTTTTTCCTTCAATCAATTTACCTATTGGAATAATAGGTTCTTGAATTAATGTTTCTAAGATAGAAACATTTTCAGGGTCAGTAATAATAACCATTCCAATACCCATATTAAATATGGTATACATTTGGCTCTCTGGTACATCACCGCACTGTTGAATTAATTTGAACAAAGGCGGAACATTCCATTTGATTAATTCAGCACCGATGTTATCAGGTAATATCCTTGGAATGTTTTCAAAAAAGCCGCCGCCAGTTATATGAACTAATCCTTTTATTGGTCTTGCGTGATGCTCTAATGCTGTTTTCAATACAGGCAAATAACATCGATGCGGCGCCAACAAAGCCTCTAATAATGGGCAATCCATTCCAGGAAAAGTGTTATTGAGATCCATTTTAGAAAATATTTTTCGAATTAATGAATATCCATTCGTATGCGGGCCTGAGGATGCTAAACCTAACAACACATCTCCACTCTTAATTTTTTTTGAAGGCAGCGCATGATCACGATCGACGACCCCAACGATTGTACCTGCAATATCAATCATATCTTGATGATAAACACCCGGCATCTCTGCTGTTTCACCACCCAATAATGCACAATTCACAGAACGACATGCGTCCGCCATGCCTGTTACTATGGTTGCAACAATTTCAGGATCCAACTTGTGGCTTGCGATATAATCCAAGAAAAAAAGCGGTTTTGCACCTTGGACTAATATATCATTGATGGAATGATGAACTATATCAAACCCCAGAGAGTAAAACTTACCCGCCATCGCAGCCAGATGTACTTTGGTTCCAATACCATCGGTTGAAGCGACTAATGTAGGGTTTTTTAACTCCTGTAATGAAGCTGCGTCGTACATTCCACCGAATGCTCCAATTCCAGCTAACACTTCTTTTCCATAAGTTGAACGCACAGCATTCGTCATTAATTTAACCGCTGTATTTCCAGCGGCAATATCTACACCTGCTTTTGCATAGGCATCTTGTTGTTTTTCTTGTGCAATGTCTTGTCGGTATTGCATACCCTTAAATGATATTTTTTTTACGCCTTCATAAGCAAGGTCAACGGCTTCATCTAAAGTATTTCCTACACCGCAAACATTTAACACTCTGCCGCCGTTAGAAACAATTTTATGAGAGACATTCATTTTCGTTCCTGCATGAAAAACATGCGTGTTAGAATGATGATGCGAAAACTCTTGTAATCCACGAATAATCTGCGAAGCACTGCTTCCGACTGGATAGTCTTCGGAGGCTAACACCACACACACAGCAGATTGATTTCTCCATTGTATTTTGCATTTTGATAGATTGCCTGTAATGCAAGCTTGCATGATTTCCACGAGATCACTCGACAATAACGGCATCAATACTTGAGTTTCAGGATCGCCAAATCGACAATTATATTCCAATACATTCACACCATTTTTCGTTAACATGAGCCCCGCGTATATTACACCTTTAAATTCGCGGTTTACTTCTTTCAACCCTTTTATAGTGGGAACGAGTATAGTTTCTACCAACGCCTCCATGGTAATACTGGAAGGCGTAACAGGCGCATAAGCACCCATTCCACCTGTATTTGGCCCTTTATTGTCATTTTTAAGCCTTTTAAAATCTCTTGCAAGCGGAAGCGCTTTAAGTGTTTTTCCA
>Ga0207667_10001444_pt1 | contig 29774 bp, 12 predicted proteins | sample KBSCornC52_FD_184301 | JGI IMG/M metagenome (GOLD analysis project Ga0207667, IMG submission 184301) | Corn rhizosphere microbial communities from Kellogg Biological Station, Michigan, USA - KBS Corn C5-2 (SPAdes) (version 2) | ecosystem: Host-associated > Plants > Roots > Rhizosphere > Soil ...
AGGAGTCAAACTCATGAACAGGAGACACAGACCGAAGCTCTCTAGAGCAAGCAAAAATCTGACGCGTCGCCGATTCATCCAGGCTTCCACCGTAGCTCTGGCCGGCGCGACAATGTTTCCGCCGTTGGCACTGGCTGACTCGCAGTCTGCAGATGCCGTGTTGCCGACGGGGATGAGCCTGAACTGGGACGCAACGCGAGTCATAGCTGTAAATACAAAACGATCACGGGCGTCCCTGGACGGCATCTGGCGGTTTATACCTGCCCAGGTCGGCGAAGTCGAGCCACCAAAGCTGGGCTGGGGGTTTATCAACGTGCCAGGCAGTTGGGCGAACTGGCAGGAAGAAGACAGGTCTGCCAGCCTAGTCGCGTCGACCAGGTTGCGGAGTCCCCTTTTGGTTCTCGGCAGCGGCCCGCAGTGGGACAACTATGATGGAGCGAAAGTGGGCAGCGCCTGGTACGAGCGCAAGGTGACGATTCCAGCGGAATGGCGTGGCCGTGTAATCAGTCTGCGCTTTGACCGCGTGTGCACGGACGGGATCGTCTATGTGAATGGCGAAGAGTGTGGACAAGTACCTTGGCCGTGGGGCTCGGTGGATATCACGCGTGCGGTAATGCCAGGCAAAACAGCGGATATCCGGGTGCTGGTGGCGGCCATCGCGGACTCTCAAATGGTTGGACATTTCTGGCAGAACGCCTTTATGGCCGTCACCTACAGCGCGGCCAAATTGAAGACGCGAGGTTTGACCGGCAGCGTTTATTTGGAAAGTCGATCATCCGAGGCATCCGTAGACGATGTCTTCATACGCACTTCCATACGAAAGAGCGACGTTTCGCTGGACGTTGATCTCAGTGGCCTCAAACAAGCGGGTAAAGTGCATTTCGTCGCGGACATGCTCAACGAAAAAGGGGCAGTGGAGAAGAGCTTCACGGCGGACGCCGCGGTAGAGGCTAAACCAACGCAGACTGTCACTGTCTCTTGGCCCTGGACGAACCCGCGCCTGTGGGACGTGGATCAGCCGAACCTATATACCCTCCGGCTGACCGTAACGGGAGCGGGTGTGGATGACCAGTATAACCAGGTGTTTGGCTTCCGGGAGTTCTGGATTGAAGGCCGGCAATTTTACCTTAACGGCAGCGTGATCCACCTTCGGCAGCCGTGCTTTTACGACGGCCCGCTCGGCCAGGTTGGAGACAATTTCAGGGAGCTCGGAAACTGGAACCCAGACACCCGCGGTGATGACACAGACGCCGGAGCGGACCTCGACCAGGCGGATCACAAAGGCTATCTGGCAGCGGTATATGTCTTCGACGCCAACAAGTACATGCGGGATCGAAGCGGAAACCTTATCTGGAAACAGAACCAGCAGCGCGGCATGGAGCGCGCTGACGTGTGGATCCGTTACTACCGCAATCATCCGTCTGCGGTGATGTGGATCGCCGGTGCGAATTTCTTCAACAGCGCCGTCGATATGGATCCACGTAACGTCGGCCGCCACGGTTGGGCACAGAGCGATCCTCGCTGGCAGCCACTTCTGGCCAACGCCAAGGAGATGTTCACAGGCATCAAGAAACTGGACCCCACAAGGGTCTATTACAGTCACGAGGGAGCGGATACGGGCGACGTGCATTCGGCAAATTGCTATTTGGACCTCCTGCCGCTTCAAGAGCGCGAAGAATGGCTGAGTGCGTGGGCTGAAAATGGCGAGATGCCGATTGCCATGACTGAGTTTGGCACTCCAGGGGAATGCACGTTCCTTCGCGGGCGCGATGGCTTTGGCACCAACATCACCAGCGAGCCTCTGTTGACCGAGTTCACCGCCATTTACTTTGGCGTAGACGCTTATACCACGGAAGGCTCAGAGTATCGGCAGTATATTCATAACCAGTTCCGTGGGGGAATGCTCTACAAAAGCTTCCAGGACCATCTGGATCCATTCGCTGACAACCGCAAAATCCAGGCTCTTTTCCGTACGAACACCTGGAGAAGTTGGCGCACGGCGGGGCTGCCCGGAGGCCTGCGCACCTGGTCGTGGATACAGGACGAACTTAAGGAAGTTAACTTCCCGACGCTGGCGTGGATCGCCGGTCATCCAGAGGCGTACACCGCCAAAGACCACCATTTTAGTGCCGGACAGAAGTTCCAGAAACAGATCGTTCTGATTAACGATATGCGTGAGCCCCAGGTTTTTGAAGCGACCTGGGTCGTCACCGTCGGCGGGAATACAGTGGGCAAAGGCGAACTGCACGGCAGGCTGGCGATTTCGGAGATCTGCAAAATACCGATCGAGATCCAGGCCCCCCATTTGAAGGAGGGCAGCAAGACGGACGGCCAGATCACGCTTACCGCAACGATCGGTGAGGTAATCCACCACGATACCTTTGCGATTCGGGTCTTTGGCGCACACCAAATGGCCGAGGGAAAAATCGCGGTTGTGGATCCGGGCGGCCTGACCAGCAAGATGCTGACGGACCTGGGCTATACGCCCGAGGCTTGGAATGGCGCGGCGCCGTTGGTAGTTGTCGGACGCAATGCCTTGAAGGATGATCCCGCGCTAGCCGCCAGGTTGGAGCCCCATGTGCAGGCAGGCGGCCGCGCTCTGATCTTCGCACAAGACCCGGCTTGGATGACCGAAGCCCTCGGGTGGCGGATCTGCCCTAAGGTGAGTCGGCGTGTCTTTCCCATTCCCAATTCCCCGGTCGCCCAGGGGATCGATGCCGACGACCTGCGTGACTGGACAGGCAGCAGCACGCTCGTTGCGGCATACCCGGAATACGTTGGTGATTACCACAGAGGGAACGAAGGCGATCAGCCCTATGCCGGATGGCATTGGGGCAACCGTGGTGGGGTCACCAGCGCGGCTATTGAGAAGCCTCACCGCAGCGGCTGGACCCCGCTGCTCGAATGCGAGTTCGACTTGGCTTATCCGCCACTGATGGAGTTGGACTACGGCAAGGGACGCCTGATTGTCTGCACGCTGGACTTGGAAGATCATGTGGCTCTGGATCCAGCGGCGCGGCTTATGGCCGAGCGCGTTATGGATTATGCTCAGCACGCGCCCTTGGCGCCGCGAGTCAGCAAGGTTGTGTATATCGGCGGCACTGCTGGAGCGGCGTGGCTGGACAGGATTGGAGTGGATTATCAGCGGTCGGACACGTTGGATGCGGACACCGGGCTGGTGCTCGTCGGTCCGGATGCGGCTCTTGATACAGCCGCACTCAACGCGTACTTGGAGCAAGGCGGCAGGGTATTCTTCTTGCCCTGTGCGCAGCCGAATGGATGGCTTGGAGCCACATTGAAATTAGCAACTCCCCATTTCGCGGGCTCTCTCTCGGTGCCTGCCTGGCCTCAAGCAAAAGGCCTGAGCGCGTCCGATCTTCGGTGGCGCACTTACATGGATAGTCCTCCTTGGATCTTGAATGACGGCGCAGAGATCGGGGCGGACGGCCTACTTGGCCGCAAAACGGTGGGAAAAGGTGTTGCAATCTTCTGCCAAGTGGATCCGGATCGATTCCACGCAGACGAACAGACGTATTTCCATTACACACGCTGGCGGTCCACTCGTGCGGTAGCCCAGCTCCTGGCCAACCTTGGCGCCAGTTTCCCTGTAGACAGTCGCATATTCCAGCCTCTCGACACTTGGTCCCTAAACTTGGATGGCACGTGGCAGATGAAGGTCACCCTCAAGCTGGCCCCGGCTGCCAATGACGCCAGTGCGTATGTCGACCGCGGCGTCACCCCGGCCGCCCAAGCATTGGTGGGAGAGGTTGTGCCATCGAATGGGTGGACACTCGTGACATTGCCCCAGATGGTGCCGTTTTTCGCCGAATACGATGGGGAAGCGGTATTCCGCAAAGAAATCGTCGTGCCTCAAGAAAAGGCAGGCAAGAGCTTGATTCTCGCACTCGGGGCGCTCGCTGATTTTGACAATACCTACTTCAACGGCGTTGAAGTAGGACACACGGACGTGAGGATGACCGAATGGCGAGATGCGCCGCGCAACTACGTAGTACCTGGGAAGCTGGTTAAGTCCGGCAGAAATGTTATCGCAGTGCGGCTTTTCAATCGCTGCGGCGCGGGAGGCTTTGCGGGGAAGATCGGTCTGCCCACGGCCCCGAACGGCGATCGGTCAGGCCATGACAGCACGAGCCCGCGAGTTGGCCTAGAGATGTCTTTGAGACGCCTGCCGGAGGACGCACAAGCTCTCGGTTGGTATTGCACAGACTATCGCACTGACTTTCCTATGGGTGACAATCCTTACCGCTATTACCGTTTTTAGTTGGGTACTTTTTCAGCGGAGGTGACTCCAATCCTTGACGATATCTAGGTCCGGCGCACGATGGCTGGCGGGATGGTGCGATAGATGGACAACTCATATCGTCTTGCTCTGTCACCGTCGCTTCAGCTGTGGAGGGAAGTTCCGCAATAACAATGTGGAAGTGGAAAGAAGGCCGATCTCTGTCAGCCGATCAAGGTGCTCCCACCATAGTGCCCCTATGGCATCACTTCCGCCGATACGGCCTGCATTGCACTTTCTATTACGGTAATCGACGCATTGTCTGAGTTTTCGCCCAATCTTTGTATTATCGTCAAATGTGCGTTCGCACGAACCCTCAAGATGTTTCGAAACGCACGATACCTTCGCCCACAGTTCCATGCGCGAAGCGCGATCGAATATTATTCTTCTCCTAAGCCGTCTTATTCTTTACTTGGCTCGAAGTCGACCTCAATCTCCGTAATTGGCTCGCTATGTTCGCCCTGGCGCGATTGGTAGGCAAATAACCAGCCGATTGCCGGCTAGGTCGGCTCCCCATCCGATCGGCACCGAGTCAAGCTCGGCCGTCATCACCTTCGGCAAGACTTTGCCATCGACCCTTACCGTGACGGCGGTCGCCGTTCCATAAACCAACAAATAACTCATTTCCGGAAGGTTCTCAAGTGTGTCCAAGAAAGACTCCCAGCCTTCAATTGCACACCCACCTTAGCCATTTCGCCCCGCGCATTGAGCATGGACACGCTTTCGTTTTCATTCGGACGAGTTACAACCAGCGAGTCGACCCGGCTCCCGGTCATGCTCTTACCAAATTGCAATTCTCGATTCAGTTGCACCGGAATAACTGCCCCCGGTCTCAAATAAACAGGAATGGTGTCCAAGGGGGCGTTAACTTTTAGCTTGGCCGGTCCGGAGACCGTTTTGCCATCCCACAAACTCGTCCATACTCCCCCGGAAACACTACAGTTCTATGAGTGTCCTCAGTAACCACGGCGCAACCAATAGATCCGGCCCGAACATGTATTGGTCCCAAAGAGCTGCAAACTGTGGTTCCTTAGGAAAGGTCACCGGCATGGATCGCATGATGGAAATGCCCGATTCGTGCGCAATTGCAGCGGCATTGTAGGTATAATTCAACAAATTTTCGCGGGTCCAGGCAAGGAATTTATAGTTCGTCACCGCTGCTTCGCCGGGTCGCGTGGAGCCGTGCCATGTGGGCGCATTAGGGGACTGAAGCACCCGAATTGGAACCAGCGCATATATACCGCCGGCTGCGGAAAACCAAAATATCCACCGAGGTCGCTGCCCCAATTGGAGTAACCGCATGCGCACAAGTTCAGCGCACCGGTCAAGACGTGCTTGAGGCCGTTAAAATTCGCCGGGTGATCGCCGGCAAATTGACCAACCCATCTTTGCGTACCAGGCGCAGCCCCTCGGGCATACAAGATGAAATCATTCCCGCGTTTCTCCCGGAACACCTCGCTCACCGTCCGCTGATAATCATAGTAGTAAAAATTGTGCATCGGCTCCGTGTTGGCCGTCGTAAAAGACCGCGCCATCCGGTGTCATGTCGCCAAAGTCCACCATGCTTCCGGCCTCGCCGAGGTCTAACGCCTCTCTCAATGCCCGTCGGCAGAGTTCCAAGGCGTTGGGGTTTGTGAAATCCACATAAGTGTCACGGTGGTCGGGAGCAACGTCCCCGTTTGCGAAGCGCAGATAGGGGAGTTCAGCCTGCTTAGTTCCGGCATGAGCTGTTGCTGCCGAACGAGCGGAATCACCGGGTAAAAATAGCCCAGTACCCTGACCCCGCGCGCCGCCATGAACTGATTCAGTTCCGGAGAAAGAGCGGAAGGACCTTCCGCATAGATCGCGGAATGCGGAATATCCAGCTCTGCAAAACGTCGGGCGACGCTTTCCTCTTCCGCGACGGCATTGTGCAGTTGGCCGCTCGCCCAGGCTTCGCCTCCTCTGCCCATCCACGGTTCAAAAACCCATTTGGGCGGCAGTGGCACCCTGCCGGTCAAAGCCGTATAAGATTGCAACGCCTTCTGCGGCGCACCAATCCAGAAGTAATAGTCGAATATCGAACCCTGCTGGGTCAAACGATATTCATTTGAATCCGTCTTTCCGATGTCTGCTCTTAAACGATAAGGCGAATTGTCAAAAACCATATAGGCTTTGGAACTGTGGAAGATTGGCAGAGCCTTATAGGTCGTATTCGCAAAACCCTCCCCGTTCCCAACCCAGTCATCCGTTCCCCAAAGCGTCAACACGTTTCCATTTTGATTAAAGTGATCGTATTTCTCCCCGAAGCCAAAGATAACCTCATTTGCATCGAGACGATTCCTGAAATCCACCGCGACGATCCTGCCATCCGAACTAAACCGGAAAGCCAGGTCGGTGGCCTTGATTCGTATCACCCGATTTCCAGCGGTATCGCAGAAAGAAATCGAAAACGGATCCCGTTCGATGACAATCCCACCATCGGCGGTTTCGATGGAACAGGAGTTTGAGTTCTGAGTAGCTTTTAGCAGCAACAAACCATCCGGTTTCCAATAACCTTCGTCACTTCCATAGATTCTTACGCCTCCCGTCGATGGCAGGGCAAGGCAGGTCAACTTTCTGGCCGCCCACCACGCACCGCATCAGCAGCGTTCTGCCCTCTACTTCCAGGCTGTCCGCGCTTGAGATCTCGGTTTCCATTCGTCCTTCAGAATGTCCCCCGGAGAGCCATCGGCATACCACCAGCGAGACACCTTATCCAGCTCGCGCAGATAAGTGTCCAGCATCTGACATGCCCGCTCCGGTTCATTCTTCTGCAAAGCCGCGTTCACTCTTTGCCGGATAAGAGACAGCGTCATGTCATTCTTCAAAATGCCCCACGCCCTTTGGTACGGGACGAACCCTTCCTGTGTCATCAGGTCCATCCACCGTTGCGTGAGATAAAGCCGCTGCGCCAAGTTACTCTTATCCGTTGCTGTGGTTAATGACGATTCCATCGCCCAGATTTGTTCGCACATTTCGACGGCGGGATAGGTCAGCATTGCAGGCCTTTGCCAGCGCAGTATGCCAGAGGGCAACTCGCACAGGCTGCTCTGAGCATTCTTGGCTGCTTCCGTACCCGAAAAGTGAGTCTCGATAAGAAGATCAGTCGGCAAACATTTCATTTAAATCGATAGCTACCGGGCTACTGAACTCGCCATCGCGCCAACGAGTCCGCATTGGCAGAAAGCCGAAATGGCACTGAGGCTTTCCTCCCAGTGTCTGCCACGGTATTTTGAAAAACACGAGCCATTCATCCGCTTTCCTAGTCACACTCGCTTCAAACGCATTGATATTGCTGGAGCTGACCAGAGAATGACGAGCGGCCGCTGCTTCATCCGCTTCAACGTTCTCCTTTGAGCTCAACAACCGGTTACAGCCGAATTTCAAGCCCTGTGGTGTCGCCGCAAATTGGTAATACGAGGGATGCTCGTATCGGGCTGAATCAGAAAGTCCATTTCGTCCGGATAGGGAGGCCAGTTATTTGATCCAGACGGCAGACCTCGGAGCGAATGCCAATTCGCATCTGGCCACCACCAGATTCGCGTAAGAAAAGGACATGTCGCTTTCCTGACAACGAAAAGCAACCAAGAGCGCATCACTCGTGTATGCAAGGCGACATTCGGTCGGTGTCGCCGGACGATTCTCACCGGCGACGCGATAGAATCGGTTCAATACAAGGGTATGCTCGTGATCCGCAAGCATGTCATCGAGCGAGGGAGACTTGCTCCATGGCGACTTGAGAACGACTGCATTGATTCCCCACGTCGACTCCAATCTATCGCGATTTAAAACCTGTGCCATCAAAGGTGATTGATAGAGATTCGCTCCGTCTGCCTTCAAAACTCCGCCATACACCCGGCCAGAGTCCCGATTCCAACTGCTGAGTGTTTCAGAAACGTGCGTCTCTGCATTTCATCCCCTGCTTTCGGATATGCCATTCCTGGCGAGCGAGAAACTCTCTGGATATGCCTTCGGTACAAGCGCTGGCCTTCCATCCACCGACGGCTGACCCCTGAACCGTCTATCGCCTGTATGCGATAAATTGCGCCATTTGTTGGTCTGCAACGTGGCTCGCTAGGCCCCAGCGTACATTTCGGAATCCCAAGTCACTTTCAAAACCTTCTACACAACTACCCTGGCCATTTCAGATAACGGTGGAGAAACTCGAACGTCCCAACGCCGTGAATCGTGTGCGGGCCATTGAAAAACTCCATCTCGGTCCTTTTGCCGATGCCCATCTTGTCGTAAAAATTGCGCACGTTGGCGTATTCATACGAAACCCATTCATCAACTCCCACTGGGTCATCGTGACCTCGCTCAACCATAAACGGCCGCGGCGCCATCAGATCGGCGAGGTCATCGTAGTTGAGGATGTTCGCAAAATTGAATTCGTACATGTCATATTCCTTGGTTAACATGTAGCTTTGCGGCGCCAATACGTTAGTAGTCTTCCAAACCCACTCATTGAAATCCCCCGAACAGATTGAGAGCGCATAACGGTCAAGAAGCGGGGGAACTCGAACCGCAGTCTTGCCGCCGTAAGATAAGCCATAAAATCCGATCCGATCCGGATCGACGAATGGCTGGGTGCTCAGCCAGTTCAGCAATTGCTCGTTCTGGCCAAGAACAAATGAAAACAACGCTAGTTTCACTGGGTGGCCCATGCGCTGGATAATGCGAAAATTATCATCGCCGATGGTAGGATTCTGTGGGGCATACGTCACAAATCCTTCGTTTGCCAAACTGGCCGCAAAGTGGTGGTAGAAATGCGAATCGACCTTCGGATCTGAAGCTTCGATCGGTCTGCCTTCTAGGCCGGTCTGACATACTACGGCGGGTCGACGCTCACCGGGCTTGATATCTTTGGGAATGAGCAGCACCCCGTACGCCACAACGTCTTGCCAAACATCAAGCACGACCTCGTAGCCCCTGAACTTTGGCTCATCCAATATGAGACGGGTACGAGGGCTAATAGCAAGAATGGGCGATGTTACCCGTCCGATCACTTCATCCCATATGTAATCACGATAGAATTTTGTAGACTTTTTCCAGTTCTCAATGGATGAGGTGTTGGCCTTTTTCCAGAACTGCTTCCGAGCGTCTGGCGACTTGCGAATCAGCGCCTGTGTAAAGTCCACCATCTGGTTGAACTGGCGACGCAGCCTGAGACTCGGATCGTATTTCCTGCTGGCATCCAGGGACGGCATTCTACCTGGCAAGAGTGGGCGATCCACACCCACAGATTTCAAGAATGCCTGGATCGCCCTCTCCGAACCCGGCAGCCCGTTGCCGCCTTCGCTTGCAATGAATTGCAGTTTCCCTTCCGCCTGCAGTCCCGCAAAGATCGGTCGCGCTCGATCGATCTCGCTTTTCGCCGAATCTATTGGTGGCGTGGTCAGTGTCCCGTTCGGACAAGCAAACGGCTGGCGTCCTTCAGTCGCCGGTGGGGGAGCAGAAACCTCCGGCCCTTGGCTTGCTTCCACAATCAGCGTGCGCGGAGCAATCATACCGGCTAACTCAGCGTCCCCAAACTCCCGGACAAGACCCCATACATCCCGATAAATGGGCTCCTTCCAAACTCCTTCGCGTGCCTGGAAGTATCCGCTGACTACCGTCGCGTCGATCCTTGTATCAATCGCCGCGGCATAGAGCGCTATCAATCCCCCTTCGCCGTAACCCATCACCCCTATCGGTAGTCGTCGTTCATTGTTTTCGAGTTCAAACCAATCGACAGACGCCAGCACTTTCTGAACTTCGTACCCGATAATATGGCGCCCAACTTCAAAGGCCATCCGATAAATCCACTCCCGATGTGGCATGTTCGTCATGCCGATGCCGGGGATGCCCGAGAAAGTATCTTTCCGGTTGATAATCATCGGCACAATGACCTCGCACCCGTTCTCTGCGAGGCGCCGCGCAAATTGCGCCTGCGGAGAGATGCCCGGTTCCAGTCCTGCTAGACCCTCTGGCGTCCAGTCGGCATCTGGAATCGCCGCCACGCGCGCCACCGGCAGCCCCGTAGGTTGGAGCAGCAACCCTTCCGCCACCAGGCCGTCGGAATCAGCGGTCACACCTTCAAAAACCGGCCAGCGTATGGCATACACCTTGTAGCCTGAACCTTCAGCGATCCAAGCATGAGCCCCAGGAGTTGCTTCTAGTTCGGGAGCCTGGGCTACGATTCGTTTGTCAATGGCTCCAATGATCTGCTGAAACCTTTGCCGGTTAGGCGTTATCGATCGTTCATAGCGATCAGCGGAGGTATAATCCCGGCTCCACAGTTGTGCTCGGCCCATTGCCTGCCTGTCTGTTTCGCGCATCAGGAAACGGTGGATCCCGTCCACCATTTGCATGGCCAGATCGCCCTGCGTGGTCAAGGGCTCAGTTCCTGTTAAGACCGATTCTGTAGCCCCGGACAAAATTGCGCCTGATGTCTCACTCCCTGCACCCATTGTGTTCTCATAACACGGTTCCCCAAAAAGCTGACTTCCGAGGCCAATGCCGAGAGTCGCCGTCGTGGATCGACTTATAAATTCTCTGCGATTCATCTTGATTGCTCCATACACAATTACAACGTTTTACATGACATCATTTGAGTCGGCACGACGGATGTCTACTCGCTTGCACAAGTTGTTGTTAGGCAACTCAATATCATGTGGTAAACCCGACATCCCGGTCAGTTAAAAGCATTGCTCCAGCCGCTCTCTCGCATCTCCAGAACTCCGCAACCTCAAAAAGCCCGTCAAATGATGGAGCCTACAAATTCTTGCTAAGGCCCCAAACAACAAATGCGTTCGACTGAGACTCAAAGCTCATAGAAATTTGAACCTCCGCGTGGGAACAATCGCCCACAAAAAACTGACAGAACACCTACCGACCGAATCCTCATAAAGGCGGGGCTGGGAAACCTTTGAATGCTTCTCTGTTCGATCTTTAGAGCAATATTGTGATATATCAAATACGGATGAACTGTCAACGAAAAAATGATTTTTTTTCGCATGAGATTGCTTAGAGGAATCTATAGAAAAAATTGATTTTGCGTCACTTCACAAAAAAGATTTTCTGGTTGCTATAACGGCGGCACGCCGCTCATACGGCCGGCAGCTTCGCCGCTATTTTCCCGCAATCGGCGCGCCGATGGATCGCACAGGTATCTTTGCGAGATAGCCGCAGTTCTGCTTTGCTCGTCGCATGTTTCCAAATGCCATGCTTCTGTTGCACAAAGCGAGAACCTCGCCATGAGTTGGAATGATTTGGCGTCCGCGATGTATCGCAATTGAAGGGCCGGTAACCCATCGTCATTGGGTGCAGATTCGCTGCTCAAAATAAATTGACATATCAGAAGTGGGCGACGTAATCTGATTCAACCAGTTTGAGTGGAGCGCCGAAATGTGACCACATGCTGACCTGAGGTTTGCTCCAACTCTGGGATCGATTATCTTGGGCGCAAGGCTCCATCTCAACAAGACCGCCTGACAAACGGCGATTGAAAGAAAAGGAATTGACATGGGACATGTACCGGACCCTTCGCAAGCGGAGTTAAACCGCCGAGAATTTGTACGCCTAGCTTTAATGAGTTCCGCACTACTCGTGAGTTCGGGCCAGTTGCTGGAGGGAGAGGAAGCTGACTCGCGTTCAGTCGCCTATTCCGGTGTTCTGCGAGCATTGCCGCCCGGGGCCGTGCAGCCTGAAGGGTGGCTGCGCACATACCTGGCAAAGCAGGCATCGCAATTGGGCTCCAAGCTACCGCAGGTTTCATGGCCGTTCACAGATGCGTATTGGGCCGAAGAGCAGGAAGGTGAAAGTTGGGCGCCCTGGGAGCAGAAGGGGTATTGGATCGATGGAGCAGCACGCCTGGCTCTTGTGCTTCAGGACGAAGCACTATTGGCGCAGGCCATTAAACCTATCGAGTACACGCTGTCCCATGCTGACACCGAGGGGTATCTCGGGCCCGAGTTCTTCCAGGACCCTAAGGGTGATTTCCATCGTTGGCCGCACACCGTCTTCTTCCGTGGCCTGGCGGCTGTTTCGGATGCACGCCCCGTGCCACGAGGAGTTGCAGTCAGTCGAATCGCAGAAGCCATGCGCAGGCATTACTTATCGGATCGCGCGGACTATGGAACGCCGATAAGAAATGTCACAAATATTGAAAGCATGCTGTGGTGTTATGAGAAGACCGGCGACTCGCGCCTGCTGGCGCTGGCTGAAAACGCATGGCGCGAGTATGCGAAAGTCGCCGCCGATCCGATCCATGGAGACCTTTCGGCGCTACGGGTATTTGCCGGTACACCGATCAACGCGCATGGCGTAACGTACATTGAAATCGCGAAGCAGCCCGCGATCCTGTATATGTATACCGGTAAGGATGAGTACCTTAATTTCGCGCTCGCAGCGCAACGCCGTATCTTCGATCACCACATGCTGATCTCTGGAATTCCATCTACCTCCGAGTACTACCAGACTGTAACTTCCTTAGATTCGCACGAGACATGCGATATCGCCGACCACACATGGTCCTGGGGGTATTTACTGCTGGCTACCGGAAACGGAGTTTGGGCGGATCGCGTGGAACGGGCCTGCTTCAACGCTGGGCCTGGTGCCATCAAGAACGACTGGAAGGCTCTACAATACTTCTCCTGTCCCAACCAGTTCCTGGCAACTCTTAACTCGGACCACAATTGGCCCATATTTGAGGAGCATGGTGGGCGGATGATGGCCTACCAGCCGAATCCCGGCCAACACACCGCATGCTGTGGTGGAAACGTCCATCGCCTCTTTCCCAATTATGTGATTCGCATGTGGATGAAGAGCAACAACGGAACTTTAGCCGCGGTTCTCTACGGCCCGTCAAAAGTCAAAGCCACGGTGGGGCCTGACAACCAGCTCGTTGAGATTGTGCAGAGTACCAATTATCCGTTCGATAAACAAATCCAATTCACAATCCATACAAGCCGGGAGGTATCCTTTCCACTCGCGCTCAGAATTCCAGGCTGGTGTGATGCGCCACACCTCACCGTTAACGGTGCGACAGTTCCAGTTTCGCAAACGCCCGAAGGCTTTGCCGTGCTACATCGTAACTTCAATTCCGGCGATGTCATTACCCTAACTCTTCCGATGAAAGTTGCGGTTACTCGATGGCCACAGAATGGCATCGGGGTTGAGCGCGGCCCGCTTGTCTATTCGTTGCCAATCAAGGAGAAGTGGACCACGAAGGTAGAGCCGAAATACACAACGCCGGAGTTTCCTAGTTGGGAGGCCATGCCGGCCAGCGAGTGGAATTATGGCTTGGCCCTTGATGTGGCGAAGCTGGAGAGTGAAGTCGAGGTGAAAACCGGACCGTTTGCATCGGATCAGATTCTCGATCCGTGGGAGAATCCTCCCATCACGATTGCTGTGCCGGCCAGAAAAGTCGAGGACTGGGAGTTGCAAGCCAACCCGGACAACACGGCTCAAAAGTTCACTCCATGTTTGCCCGATCTGACCATAAACAAGGTAAGTGAGAACGTGGAACAGATTTCTCTTGTCCCCTATGGCTCGACCCAACTGCGGGTCACGATTTTTCCTGCCCTGCAGCCTAAAGGAGCATTGTGAGAGCATCATTAACATGATGCGCGACGGTCTTGGAAGTATATTCGTGTCCTTTAGCGAAATTGACCAGATGCTCTTCAAATGGCGATTGGATGGATCTCATTCAACCGGCCTAGAGAGCCCGCTTCGCAAAGGTGCCAGATGGTCTCCACTTCCCCCGGGCCGCTCGCCTTGGAACCTGGGTGCTTCGCTCGCCCACAGACAAGCTCTCCGAAGAACGTAATACGCTCTGCGATACGTCAATTCTCTAGCTTGTACGAACTTACGAGGTCTTACGCTGCCATCGGGGTCCTGTAAGTATTTGAAAAGTCTAATGTTGGTTGATTGACACGGTGGAGGTCAGCGGTTCGAATCCGCTCGTGCCTACCATATCCTTCAATAAGATAACGCTCTGCGATAGAGCGAGTGCGCTCAGTAATTCCTGCCCGCTCTGCTGGCCAGTAAGCCGTTTCGTTTCAGCGCTGCCCTGCCAGTGAGGTAGCTTCTATGTACTGGAGCGGAACGAGTTGGGCCAGTCTCCCGGTCCAACCATGAGGCTGTGAAGTTTTAAATTGAATTGTTGAAGCGCAGGCTTCATGTGACAATGAACCTCGATTTAGAGCAAGAGGCTTTATGTCCATTCGGCTGCTGCGCCGTTTTCTGTCTTTCTGCGTTGTATCAATTTTTCTTTCGACCGCCTTCGCGCAGTCGGCGTCACGCACTCCTTCCAGCGTGTCGATTCCTGTAGTCTTCGAACAGAACCAGGGTCAGGCACCAGCCACCTATCGTTTTTTGGCTCGTAACACAGGCGGGGAAGTACGCTTTACCGACAGCGGTCCCGATTTTCTGATCAGCGGCAGGACGGACCGGGCCATCATCCGTCTTCGCCCGATTGGCGTTGTTGCAGCAACGCGGGCTGAAGGGAAGCTGCCGCTTCAAGCAAAGACCAATTATCTGATCGGACGCGATGCTTCACGCTGGGTTAGGAGTGTCTCTACCTTTCGAGAGGTAACCTACAGCAGATTCTACCCAGGGGTGGACCTGCTCTTCTACGGAAGTAAAGACCATTTGGAGCACGACTTCATCCTCTCGCCCCACTCTGATCCATCTAGCATCCGCTTTACGCTGACGGGCGCGGAACGGCTTGAACTCAACAGTTCGGGTGACCTTGTGGTCTCAGCGGCAGGCGAGAAAGTCATCCTCCAGAAGCCCACCGCCTATCAGGAGATCGACGGCAAGAAGATCGAAGTAAAAAGCGCCTTTCGCCTCGATCATTCTCAACCCGAATCGAACTCGGTCGTTTCATTCCAACTCGGCCACTATGATCCAGAGCGGCAGCTGATCATCGATCCGGTGTTCAGCTTTTCGACCTATCTCACCGGTACCGGAATGGACAGGGTGACTGCTGTTACCACAGATGCAACCGGCGATATCTACCTCACCGGCTCCACTAGTTCGTCCGATTTTCCCACCCAAATTGCCGAACAGCCTCAATTGGGATGCAATACCTCTGCTCCCGCAGGATGCCAGAATGCCTTCGTTGTCAAACTGGACCCAACCGGACACACCCTGCTCTTCTCGACATATCTCGGTGGCTCGTCTCAAGATTCCGGGGCTGCAATCGCGGTAGATACCAACGGAAACGTCATCGTCGCCGGCGTCAGTGAGTCTTCGGACTTCCCCCATGCTGGAGCAGTCCTCTCACCTTCGTGTCAGATCAACAACAGTTGCTATTTTCTCGCATCTCTTAAACCAGATGGATCTGCACTGAATTATTCAGGGCAGATCGGAGGCGCCGAGGGCCCCTATACCAACGGCACCGACGGACGCCTGGCAGTCGATGCGTCTGGAAATGCTTATCTCGCAGGAGTTACTGATAGCTCGAACTTTCAGATAACCAGCGGCACCCTCGTGCCGAGTATTGCCGGTTATCCCAATACAAGCACCTTTGTTCTCAAGGTTGACCCGACCGGGAAATTACTGTATTCCACAGCGGTCCCGGGGAATGCAGCGCCAAATCCATTGGCTGCGTTCAATAACTTCTTCTTGCCGACAGGGATTGCCGTTGATTCGTCGGGGCAGGCAACCGTATCGGGAACCGGTGGCCCTGGGCTTCCTACAACAGCCGGGGTAGTTGCGGCTGCCTTCCCGAACGCTGTCACGAATGTGGAGGACCCTACTGCAGGATACGTTCTGCAGTTGAATGCCACAGCGTCTGCTATTAACTATGGGACCTACGTGCCGGGCACGGATACTCTGGGTGGGATGACAGTTGATAACAGCGGAAATCTTTATCTTACTGGCAGTACCAGCGAGACAACGCTGCCAGTAAGCGCGAACGCATATCAGAAGAGTCCGGTCCCGGGACCGAATTGCACCTGCAACGACGGATTTATCGTGAAGCTTAATCCTCAGGGAACGTCGATTCTGGCTGCAAGCTATCTTGGTGGCACTCCGTCTCAGGGAAACGAAGGCACTTCATTCACAAGTATTGCTCTGGATAGTCATTCCAATGTGTTCGTCGGTGGGGCAACGGGTTCCGCGAATTTTCCCCTTCAGGACCCATTCACAACAGAGTGGGAGTATTCGAGCACTGCATGGGAAATGGTTCTGGCCGAGATGAGCCCCGATCTTAGTTCGGTCAGTTTTGGCAGCTTTCTTAGCTCTACCGACGGCAGTTACCCGGGATCTATGTTCTCTGCGCTTACCATCGATCCCAACGATAATCTCGTTGTCGCCGGAACGACCTACGCTAGTGATTTTCCAACTACGGCGGCCAGCTTACAGCCTCAGCCACCACCGCCAGCGAGTCCCAATGTTGGTACCATTCATAGCTTTGTTTCGAAGATCAACATGGCCACGCCGGCGCCCTCGTTCTGCCCGAGTGCATGGAGCGTTGGGTTCGGCCTCGTCCCCGCGCAGACCTCCTCCAGCCGGACGTTGAATGTCACGAACTGCGGTAACGCACCACTGGACTTCAGCACGATGACGTCTTCAGTGCCCGCAATTACTGCGACGCAAAGCTGCGGATCGGTTGCACCTGGAGATGTATGTGCCGTTACGATAACCTTTACTCCCACGAATAGCAGCGCTGTTAGTGGAGCCGTCAACTTCGCCGACAACACAGTGATCTCACCGCAGATCATTCAGGTGAACGGCCAGGGCAAGGCGCCTGATCTGGAGCCAGCCTCTAATCCTCTTTCCTTTGGGAATCTGCTCGTAGGGACTCAGGGACCGGCTGTAAGCTTGTTGGTTTATAACAAAGGGAACGCGCCTCTCACAATCAGCAACATCTCGATCAGCGGCAGCGGATTCTCCATTGCAAAAGACGGTTGTACGGGAACATGGCCTGCTGGTTATATCTGCGTAGTGAGCCTTACCTTTTCTCCGCCAACTTCTGGTGTTCTTAGCGGATCATTGACGATTACTTCGAATGATCCTGTGCACGGTCAACTGCCCGTGAGCTTGACAGGTACGGGCGACAGTGTCTACGCGGCACCTGTGATCGGCTCGATCGGGACCGCATCAGGAACCACCCAGACTGTCCAGATAAACAATGGTCCCGTTACCCTGCAGGTCTCCGGAAGCAACTTTTATCCGGCGTCAATCGTTCAGGTCAATGGGGTCGCCCAGCAGACGACTTTCGTCAACAATGGCCTGCTGAAAGTCACCATCGCTGCATCGTCGCTCACCACTGTTGGCGAGCTGCCACTTACGGTCGCAAACCCTGGCCCCGGAGGCGGTACAAGCGCGGCAGCCACCCTGACTTCATACAACGTACTGCCTCTCACGCCGTCGTTCCTGGTCTCGGTGCCTTCGACGGGAATGCTCTATGCCTCCATTCCTAACTCCACTATCGTTAATCCAAACACTGTTGTTCCCATCGACGCAGCAACTGGCACTGTAGGAACGCCCATCCCGGTCGGTCACAATCCAGTGTTGCTCGCTGCGTCCAGCGATGGGAAGTATCTTTATGTCGCACTTGCAGGCGACCAGACAATCCAGCGAATCAATCTGCAGACCCAGGTCATCGAGCGGACCTTCCCTTTCCCCGCCAACATCTGCACGACCTGTGGTCCCGCCGCTCCCGTCGATCTTCAGGTCGTTCCCGGTAACTCTCAGGAGTTAGTGCTATCGCAGGGCAACATGCTCACGCTCTACAACGATGCAGGCATGGTCAACTATGTCCCCGGCACCTATTCGTTGTATTACATGGCTCCCTTTAATAGCATCGCGTTCGCCGGGAGCCCACAGAGCATTTACTCGCTGCCCTTCACCATCGTGCAAAACTCATTTTTCGGTACAGTCACTATGGATGGAGCCGGCCTCCATTACACGCCGGTGACAGGCACAAACTATGGCGGGAACAATACCACTGGCAGTCAGGTGATCTCCGATGGAACTCTTCTCTACACAAACTCCGGCGAGGTATGGAGCCCTGCTACAGCTAACCAGGTTGGAACTTTTCCGGTAAAGACCTACTACTCCACCGACGGCGACCTTACGCTCGACACAGCACTCGGTGAGATTTATGTCATCGGGTTCCAGCCCTCTGGCAATGCCTCCTCCTCCGATGTGCTTACGGCGTACGATCTGCATTCGCTCGCAATTACGGGGACTTTAGCGTTCCCGCAGATTAACGCTACTAGCCTGACCAACCTCGTTCGCTGGGGATCGAACGGGTTCGCCTTCGTCGGATCCGGTAATGTTTACATCGCCCTGAGCAGCATAGTTTCACCGCAGGCTGCCACTCCCACGATCAGCTTCAGCATTCCTGGCCACACTTTCGGAGACGCACCCTTCCAGATCACAGCGACATCCAACTCGACCGGCGCCATCTCTTACTCCGTTCTCTCCGGTCCCGCCACGCTTTCGGGTGCTACGCTCACGCTCACCGGCGCGGGTACTGTGTCGGTGCAGGCCAGCCAGCTCGCAGCTGGGTCCTTCAGTGCCACTGCTCAAAGAGCGAGCTTCACCGTTGCTCCAGCAACCTCGACCCTGACCATCACCTCCTCGTCGAACCCGATCCTGTTACAGAACCCACTTACCCTCACCGCATCCACTGCCTCTACCGCGACCGGTACAGTTACGTTCATGGATGGGACTGCGGCGCTTGGCTCCGCTACCCTGACCAACGGCGTGGCAGCGTACACTTCGTCCGCCCTCGCCGTGGGATCCCACGTCATCACGGCCTCTTACTCCGGCGACGCCAACTTCCTTCCGACTACTGCCACTCTTACGGAAGTTGTGCAGGACTTCACCCTCGCAGTCGCCTCCAGCAGTTCTCCTTCGCAAACAGCGCAGCGGGGCGCCGCAGTCACATACAACCTGTTGCTCAATCCCTCTGGCGCCGCATTACCCACGGCTGCGGCCCTTACTGTCAGCGGCTTACCCCCGGGCGCGACTGCCGTCTTCTCTCCTTCCACCGTCGCTGCCGGCGCTGGTGCTACCCCGGTCACTCTGACAGTGCAGATTCCGGCAAACCTTGCTGAACATAGGGGTGAGCGCACTCTCGGCGGAGTCGCATCTCTCGCCTTCGCATTGCTGATCATGCCGTTCATCCGAGGCCGCAAACTTTGGTTCGCGCCACTTGCTCTGGTTCTTTGCTCAGGCCTGGCTGCTTTACTGCTGCTGGGATGCAGCAGCTCTCCCAGCCCATCGAAGCCCGCCGCTGAAACCTACACGCTCACTGTTACAGGCACTTCCGGAGCAGATGCCCATACCACCACACTGACACTGATCGTGCAATAGACACGAACCGACGCTATCTTACTTGTTATCGCAGCGAAATCAAAAAACAGAGCGCCAAGCTCGGAAAGCAACAACTTCAGTTATGCGATCGCCAACCTCAGCCTTGCTCTGCACGATCTCCCTGGCCGCTGCGGCAATCCTCTCTTTCTCGTCCGCAGTCGCCGCACCGCCCGTCTCTGCTGGGTCATCAGCTCACTCGACAGCGTTTGATCGGGCACTTCCACTCACTTTCGAGGAAAATCGCGGCCAGGCAGGCGAAGAGATCCGCTTTCTCGCACATACTCCCGTGGGTGAGCTCCGCTTTACGGCGGATGAGATCCTCTTGCCCTGTTCGTCGGTCGACGGTCCCGTTGCACTAAGCATTCTTCAAAAAGGAACCGCGCATCTACAAGCCGAGCAGCCCACAGGTGGCGTTGCCAACTACTACACTGGAAAGGATCGAGGCATTGGATCGAGAGGGGTTCCGCTCAACCGCCAGATCCGCTATGCCCAAGTGGCGCCGGGGGTAGACCTCGTCTTCCACGGTGAAACCGGCAGCCTTGAATACGATCTTGAAGTGGCTCCCGGAGGCGATCCAACTGCCGTAGCGCTTCAGGTAAGCCATGGCGGTTCCTTTCACCTCGAAACCGATGGCTCCGCAACGATCCAGGTGACAGGTGGAAGTCACGGTTGCCAGAGTCTCCATCTGCTTGCGCCTAGCGCCTTTCAAACCGCAGAAGGCCGCACCACGAGAGTAGGCAGTCGCTTTACGCTGGATGAAGCAGGTCACCTCGCCTTCGAAGTCCGCGATTACAACCGGGACCTTCCTCTCACCATCGATCCTGTCGTCAGCTACACCAAAATTATTGGCGCCAACAACGCCACTACCATCTCCGCGCTGCGGATAGATTCTGCGGGAGACGTCTTCATCACAGGCGAAACCATGGCCACCAACTATCCCGTCGCCGGTTCAGGCGTGGGAAGCATTGGCTCCAGCGGCAGCCGGCAGGTCTACGTTACCAAGCTCGACCCTACCGGCACTCAGGTTCTCTACTCCACCTATCTTCCAGCTCCCGGCTTCAACTCTGCCGCCGCGATCGCGCTCGACGCCTCCGGCAACGCCTACGTCGCAGGGGTTGCCGGGAGTTCTGGCTTTCCCACTACATCGTCCAACCTTGGGACTTGCTCTAGCTTCTGCAATGCCGGCTTCGTCGCTAAGTTCGACACCACCGGGGCCATGATCTACTCCACTCTCATCGGTTCCGGACAGCAGTTGCCCACAGGAATTACAGTCGACAACGCCGGCAACGCATATCTTGCGGGTCTTAGCGCAGACAATGGCCTCCAGACCGTCAATGCGTTTCAGCCCGCCTACGGTGGCGGGGTCTGCACCAGTTGCGGTGGCGCTTTTTTTGCCAAGCTGAATCCCACCGGAACAGCCTGGGTCTTCTCAAGCTACTTTTACAGTCCCGGCCAGATCAACTCAGAGACCCTCGCCACCTCCATCACGCGTGATTCAGCGGGAAACATCTACTTCGCCGGGGACGGAGACAGCGTCCCGCTCAAAGGTTCCTTTCAGTACGGGACGGGCGGCTCTTTCGCGGCCGAGTTCGCTCCCGATGGGAAGACTCTCATCTTTAGCACCCTCCTCGGAGGCAGCACTGTCCTCCAGCCGGACACAGTCTCCGCTCTCCAAGTCGGTCCCGACGGCACGATCTATCTCGCCGGCTCCCAGATCGCACAGGATTTTCCCTACACGGTTAGCGCCTACCGTCATCCGATCTATCCCGTCGGCTATGCCCAAAGCAAACAGTACATCTTCGCCTCGGCCATCAATCCAGCTCACACGGGCTACACCTGGTCCACTTACCTCGGTCAGGGCTCAGTCTCGTCGACTGCGATTGACGCCGCGGGTAATTTCTATGTCGCCGGAGGTTTTGGGCGTGGCTCCGTTCTCCTCAAGAATGCACTCGCGGCGGACACTACCGGCGGAGCCTACATCCTCGAGTTGGACCCCACCGGTGCTCTCGTCACTGCAACTGGCTTTGGCGGCCGAAATGTCAGTCAGGTCCCGTCCGGAATGGCGGTCGATTCCGCCGGCAATATCTACGTCGCAGGATCGCCAAACGGAGCAGGCATTTCATCAGCGATCTTCGACCCAATCAACGTCGGCACCGGGGCCGCCTATACCGATCAATCCAGCTTCGGCTACAACACGTCCTACGCGACCTTCAGCACCTTCGTAGCGAAGATCTCTCCAGCAAACCAGCCTCAGATCAGCCTCAGCTATTTCGGGCCCGTCCTTGCGTTGCGGAACGCTGGAAGCGCGGATCTTCACATCGCCAGCATCCAACCCGGCAGCACGATCACCTCAGTAGGCAGCACCTGCGGATCGACCCTGGCCGCAGGAACGTCGTGCTTTCTCACTCCCCTCAGCACCGCCTCCAGCGGCTCTCTCACCATCAACAGTGATGCGCAGCCGGCATCCCAAACATTCACTCCGTCCAACCTCATCAGCTCGCCCGGACCGATCGTAGTCGTCGATGGCCGCCGGCTCAACTTCCCGCCCCAGCAGAACGGAACAACCAGCGCACCTCTTCCGTTGATCATCTCCAACGTAGGCTCGGCCAACGCGACCCTCACCTCCATCCTGACCTTCGGCACCTTTACTCAGACCAATAACTGTCCCGGCAGCCTCGCCCCTCAAGCCTCCTGCACGGCGATGGTCACAGTCAGCCCAACCGCTAGCGGGGCCGGGTCCGGTGACATCGGTGTCGTCTACGATAATGGCCTCCGAACGGACGTCTTCGCCAACTTCACCTCGAACCCAACCGACGGCCCACTCCTGCTTTCCAGCGACGGTTACGGTCTGGCCTATGGAAACGTCCTGCTCGGCACGACCTCTCTGCTCCGCACCGTCACAGTCACTAATAGCGGCACATCCCCGGTTACGGTCAATCCACCAACTCTCTCCGGCACTGGCGCTTCAAGCTTTGCAGTTTCTGCCAACACTTGCTCCGGCATCCAACTTCAACCGGAGGCAAGTTGTGTCATCGGCCTGGTCTTTCAGCCCACTGCGGTTGGCCGTCTCGCCGTCCCTCTCCTCGTCACGGGCGGAGGCTCATCCCTGACCATATATCTGGTCGGCACCGGCATCGTCTCGCCCACTCTCTCCGTCACACCAGCTTCCGCGGACCTGGGCAACCTGGTTCTAGGAGCGTCGGCTACGCAGGTCTTCCAGGTTTCGAACAATAGCGCGGCCGCGCTCACCCTTACCAGCATCGTTGTAGGCATGGCCGATGGAAGCACACAGACGGATTTCAGCCAGCAGAACAACTGTCCCGCGACTCTCGCCTCGCAGACCACTTGTACCATCACCGTCACCTTTGCACCCTCGACAATAGGTCTGCGCAAGGGAGCGGTAAGCCTGCTCGTCAACGGCGGCGTTCTCAATCAGACCCTCTCGATTACCGGCACGGGTCTTCCTGTTCTCGCGGCGACCCCGTCCGCGCTCACCTTCGCTTCGACGCCGGTGGGTAGCTCCAGCCTGCAATCTGTCACCCTGTTGAACCAGTCCGCCGCCGCTCAAACTTTTACCCTGGCAGCTACCGGTTCCTTCTCAATTAATTCCACCAGTTGTGCTTCCCCGCTCGCGGCCGGCGCGCAGTGCGTTGTTTCCGTCGCATTCCAGCCAACCTCGGCCGGCCTTCAAACCAGATCTCTCTCGGCAACGCTGGCCGGTGCCTTGCCTCCCGAAGCCGTTAATCTGACAGGCACCGGAACTGCGCCCATCGCAACCCTCTCCTCCAACACCCTGACCTTCGCCAGAACGGTCGATGGCGTGGCATCAGCCGCCCAAACCATTACTCTCACAAACTCCGGCAACGCTCCTCTTACCTCCCTCGCCCTCACCCTGTCCGGCGCAAACGCAGCGGATTTCACCTTTACAACCACCTGCGGTTCCGGCGTCGCCGCCGGGCAGGCCTGCTCCATCGCTGTCGTCTTCAAGCCGTCTCTGCCCACGACTGAGGGTGCCACACTTAGCCTTGCCAGCAACGCTCCGGGCTCGCCCGCCTCTGTCACGCTTTCAGGAACCGGCGCCGCCCCCGACTTTTACATCACCACTCCCTCGACATCGGCCTCAGTCACCGCCGGCACACCAGCCACCTACAACCTTACGATCCAAGCTGACCCCGGACTCACCGGGACCGCTACCTTGGCCTGCTCTGGGTTACCCGCTTACGCCGCCTGCACCTTCGCACCCGCCAACATTTCACTCACCGGTAACGCAACCTCGGTCCTTACCATCACCACGTCGCAGACGCAGACCGCTGCAGTCGCAACTCCAACGATTGCACGATTTGAAGCGGTCTCTATGGCCGCACTCTTTCTTATTCCCTTTGTGCGCCGCCGTCCCCGTCGTGCGCTGTTCGGATTCCTTCTTGTTTTCGCCCTGATGGGCTTAAGCGGATGTAGTTCCTCCCCCAGCGCGGGCACTTCCCCTCCAGAAACCCATCTCACGCCGAAAGGAACATACACCGTAACTGTGACAGGGAGTTCCGCCACAGTCTCCCACAGTCTTCCGCTCACGCTCACGGTCCAGTGACGAGCGAGCGCCGGGTATGCAGACTGATGTCGATGGCGGTAAGCAGTTTTTCGTTACTTGTTGAGGCAGCATGAGGCTGGCGTGAAGACGGCGGGTTTGTGGCGGGATACGGGATTAATGCGGCGACGTTCTACCAATGGAAGTCGAAGTATGGCGGTATGGAGTGGCCGAGGCGCGGCGCCTGAAGCTGCTGTTAGCCGAGCTGAGTCACACTGACGATCAGTGAAATGAGCACAAAACGGGCACAGAAAGGGCACAAAACTTTGTGGCTCTGGTGGCTTACAGAGGCTTCTACAGCGGCTGAGGCCTCGTAAGTCTTTATAATGCCTTTAGTTATAGGATTGACACGGTAGAGGTCAGGAGTTCGAGTCTCCTCGTGCCTACCATATTTTCAACAACTTACATCAAAATCTGGGAACAGATACCCAGTGCGTGGGGAACAGTATGGGAACACTTCCTCCCTCACTGCACCGTTACCTGTTGCGGGGCGCGATTGGAACAGCACATCCCCAGCCTTGCTCGAGGCCTGCCTTTTAGCTGGCGTCAGCGCACGCGTGTAGATGTTCATCGTTGTGGTGATATTGGCGTGGCGCATCAATTCCTGCACCACCTTGACGTCCTCTCCGTTTGCCTTGAGTAGGGTTGAGTAGGTATGTCGAAAGGTATGCCAGCCTACCCGCTTTGTGATCCCCGCCTTCCTTGCTGCAGGTTGAAGGATCTTCGTGCGTAAACTATCCGGCCAAACCGGAAGCTTACCGAAGGCCCGCTCACTTCCGAAGACCCAGTCCTCGTCGTAGCCGAAAGGACAGACTCTACGCCAGGTCAGCAGCCCCTCGACAGCGATCTCATCGAGCGGCACCGCCTGCTGCGAGACCTCCGTCTTGCAGCGACCGATTGCGCCATCGACAAACGAGCGCAGGACATTCATCGACTTGTCGATGAAATCGATGTCCTCCCACTTGATGCCCAGCACTTCGCAGACGCGAAGCCCCGTCGTGGCGCAGATAATTCCGATTGCCCGTTCACGGTCCGGCAGAACCGCAAAGAGCGCCCGGAACTCCTCCGCCGTGAGAGTATATGGAGCTCGCGTCCGTTTGGCGCTGGAATCTTCCCTTGCCGCGCCAACCCTAAGAGCGTCTTTCGCGGCATATCCAGAAACGAAGCTGCTTGCTGTGCACTAACAAATGGCTCCATCGATGAAGCGCTTGATTGGTTTTCCATCGGCACCTCAGTAGACGCTTAATGCATACATGCAGGGTAGGCGGCTCCGAAAACACCACCCAGAAAATATTTCCGCGCGGTTGCCAAGCAAACCCCCCAAACAAAGTTAGGAAGGCGCTTTGCGCGCCTATTCCCCACTTCGCGCCGCAAGGGTGGACGGCCCAGAGAACGGGCCTTGCGGAGTCCGTTCGGGCAAGCGCCGCCCGCGCGCCAAACGGAAGTGCGTGTTTGGCACTTGACGCGCCCGCCACTCCGGCCTCCCCACCCTCGCTCGGCTCGTTCTGTCCTGTCTGCCTGCGGATCGTTTTTTGTCTCGCTGCGCTGTGAGAAACAAAAAACGCCCACAGGGCAGACGAGGAGCAAAAAATGTCATATCCAAGCAACAACAACCGCAACAGCACAGGCCCACCTCACTGCAAAGCTCGGCGCTCGTCTTCACCGGAGTCAGCGCCGGCTACTCACTCACTCCCGGCGCACATCCGTACTCCGCCTCAGTCGTGCTTGCTAACTTTAGCGCCCAGCAGAGTCATGTCACGATCGCCTTCCACAAGACCGATATTAATGGCTCAGTTTCGACCACAACGCAAAACATCACGCTAGCTCCGCAGTCGTCCACGCAGGTATCCTTGGGCCAATTAGGAATAAAGGCCGGTGAGATCGGCTCGCTCATCGTGTCCAGCGATCAAGCCCCAGGCGACCTCATGGCGAAGATCGTTTCCAACTCCGATTCCGCTCCAAATCAGCTGGAACAGTTGGCCAAGGACTCGCTCAGTCACCGCAATGGAGGCGCACACCCCTGGACTGTGCAGGACAACGCGCGCTCAGATCTTGTTCTCTTCAACCATTCTTCGCGTACCGAGCCGTTCAACGTGCTCATCACGACCGAAGATGGAATCCAATGGACTAAACAACTAAGGCTTGCCCCCTTTGAGACCAGAACCGTCTCCACCAACGATCTCATCCGCAACCAAACCCCCGACAGCCACGGCCGTACCCTACCAATCACCGCATGGAGAGGTTGTCCATGACCACCACCTGGCCGGGCTGCAGCTGCGGATACAGCACCTGTTCGAGATAAGTCAGGAAGACCTCGCGATCGGTGGGAGCCTCTACCGTCATGGTGGCGATCAGACCCTGCGGACTCATGGCTCCGAGCAGGGTGAGCGTCCTTCAGTGTCCTGCGGGCGTCTTCCATCTCCTGGTAGAACGCGAGAGGCAGAAGCGATATGTCTATGCCAGATAGCTCTAAAAAAACCCGCGCAAAATAACTCTGAAAGTGACACCCCTGAAGTGGCGCCCCCGGTTCAAGCTGTCGTAAATTCGTACGTACCCGAGCCTACATGGCATTTAATGGATAACTCTTCTTCCTGAACTGTAAGTACGCCGGGAACCTCCATTGCCAGTCTTGGCGGCCACAGGTGTCTTCCGGTTTCCAAAATGACAAAGTTCTGCTGTGTGGGTTTGGGAATATAGATTGAGGCCTCGGTGTTGGGAGGAACGGTGACGGAGAGCGTGAATCGTTCCTCAGCACCCTTTTCCCAACGCGCCGTAATGAGGCCTTTCACCGTGGGAACTGCTCCCTCCGCAAAGGCGAGACCGCCGGTTACAGGCCGGATATCAAACGTGGCAAAGCCGCCGCTGGTGGGCTGAAGTCCAACGATATATTTGAGAAGGAGATAGGCCGGATACGAGGTCCAGGCATGGTTCACTTCAGCGCCGGGACTGAAGTGAAAGCTCTCCCAGCAGGCCTTGTTGGACTCCAGCATCGGCCGGTAGCGGGCTAGGTCTCGCACTACGAACTCTGCGGCTCCGGCGTTCAGCAGTCCGTGATAAAAAGCATCGCCGCCGTAGCCGCCGAGTTTGAAGTTGGCGGATTCAGGGCCGGCACCTTCGAAGATTGCATTAAGGATCTTCGATTTGGCTGCCAGCGGCTCCAAGCCAAAGCGCAAGGGCCACGCCGAAGCGAGCGGGTACATCTCCGTGCGGTCGGTGCGGGCAAGATAGTAATCGCCGTTAAAGAGGTTGGCGCTGATGCCATCTTTCACTGCCTCAGCCGCCTGCGCATACGCGTTGCTGTCGCTTGACCGTCCCAGCACGGAAAAGATGCGCGCGGCAATGCGCAGGTTCTCACAATATTGGCAGGCGGTGGCGACGTTCCAGCCGCCGCTGGGCATATTCCCGCCGGCATAGTCGGAGATACGCCATCCGGGAGGATTGAGCAGCTTGGTCCTGGGATCCTGATAGGTTTTGATCCAGTCGAGGAAGCGTGTCAGGTGCGGTGCCATCTCGTCAAGGAGTGTGGCGTCGCCCGAAAACAAGTACTGCTGCCAGAGCAGCATCGGCCAGTACATCGACCATTCGGCGATTTCGAACGCGGCCGCCGGGCTGCACGCATAGAAATTCCCGCTAGGCATTTGCTCTCCCGCATAATCGCGCAGCAGCTTGTCGACCATGGTTGTATTGCGGTGGTTGTAGAGCAGGACGTTGCCGACGTTCCAACTGTCGGCCAGCCACGGCGACTGTTCGCGGTCGGCGTCCACGCTGATGATGGCTTGCTGCACGTTCTGCCGCGCCGAGCGCTCGCACATGGTGTAGATGGAGTTCAAAAGCGGGCTGGAGCAACGGAAGCGGCCGGTCACGTCGGCGTCGCACCAGGCCCACATGCCGCGCACGTCTGCGGGGCGCAATCTTCCCGCGTAGCCGGTGATCTTGAGCACCTGGAACGACGTGTGGCGGCCGCAGTCCGCGTCCCAGGTTTCCACGCCGCCGCTGCACGTGTATTCGTCCCAGCCGTCAGGCTTGCGCTCATCGGTCATTTGAAAATAAGCTACGCGCACCACATCGCCGGGGAGGTTGGCGCGCATGGTGAGTCTGGGCCAGCCGGTGATGCAGCGGCCGAAATCGACCAGCCACGCGCCGTCTGCGCGGGTGATGCTCAGCGGCTCGAGCGCCGCCTGTTCGCGTTCGAGAGGCGCCATCTGCGCGAAGAGCCGGAAGCTGGACCGATCGACCACGCTCGCAGGAGCCCACTGCGAATCGTCAAAACCGACCGACCTCCAACCCCTGGGTTCGAGACGTGAATCGTAGCGGATTGCAGCGCGATTCTTCGCTCCGCCCGCCCCGCCGAAATACACTGCGTCGTTTTCGAGAAACGCCGTGTTGGCCAGAACCTTCCAGGAGGCATCGGTCCCGATCGCGGAGGACTCTCCGCCGTCGTAATCGAGATGCGCTTCCAGCAGGAAGGCGGGTTCGGTATTCACGCCGGAGTCGTGCCAGTTGCCTTGCCAATGGCCGATGGCGGCAAAGACATTCGTGCCCGTGTGCACCAGCGCGGTGATGTCATAGCCGTTGTATTGGCCGTAGTGATATGGGTCCGAGCGCGCCGGCCCACGGCCCAGCAGATCTCCGTTCAACCAGACGATGTAATCGTTGTGAGCTGAGACGTAGACCTTGGCCAAGCGGGGCTTGCGCGCCACGGAAAAAGCTTTTCGGAAATACGCGAAGTTGTTCACGTTCGTGGTCCCGTCCCAGATGTACTGGGCGGTCCATTCGCCTGGATTCAGTCCGGTATCGAAACGGGCAGGAGCGCTATAGGGGCTGGGCTTGCCCGATTGGTTCCATATCTGCACCTTCCACCAGAACGGTTTGGCAGGAGGGAGAGGTTTGCCAGCATATTCGACCGATGCGGAATTATTTGAATTGATTTTGCCGCTGTCCCACCAGTCTACCCTTCCTGCATCAAGGTTGGCAGGGTTGGAGGCGACTAGTATCCGATATGCGGATTGCATTTCACCCCGGCCATTCGCCGGAGATCTCCAGGTAAACCGTGGTGAACCGCGGTCGATCGCGAGCGGATTGCTCACACCATTGACGAGCAGGTCTATGGGAGCAAGTGGTTTCCTGGATACCGCGTTTGATTGCGAGCTCCCCACGGCGAAAAGAGCGGCATCCCCAACGTTAGCAAATTCGGCAGCTGCTTGGGACCGAGAGATCAACGTTGCTGCTGTCGCTTGCCCCGCAGCCTTGAGGAATTCCCGCCGCTTTAACATCCTTATGAGTCCTTTCGCGTCTAGATCTGCGTGTATGGATCAGGAACACGGCACGTGTTGGGATTTGCATCAAACAGGAGCGTTGGGTCGCGCAGCCCCAAGAACAACGTTTATCTGCAATGAACCGTCCGGTTTATCACGTCATCTTTTGTGGAACTCGATATCTACGGCCCCTCAATGCCTATGATCTCCAGGTAAAGGCAATTCATTCAAACGATTGCGCGTTGCTGTGTTTGCAGCCCCTCGTCGCTCCAGCGCTGCAGCCAGCACCATGTAGCTATCTACA
>Ga0207667_10001445_pt1 | contig 29774 bp, 18 predicted proteins | sample KBSCornC52_FD_184301 | JGI IMG/M metagenome (GOLD analysis project Ga0207667, IMG submission 184301) | Corn rhizosphere microbial communities from Kellogg Biological Station, Michigan, USA - KBS Corn C5-2 (SPAdes) (version 2) | ecosystem: Host-associated > Plants > Roots > Rhizosphere > Soil ...
GCTGGAGGCGATCTGCCGGATCTTCCCGGACGCCGACATCTTCACACTCTTCTATGATCCGGAGTCCGTACCCGCGCTGATCCGCTCGAAAAACGTCAAAGCATCTTTCCTGAATCCCTTCAAAAGGTTTTATCGTTCGCTGCTGCCAATGATGCCGATGGCACTCGAAGCGTTCGACCTTCGGCCCTACGATCTGATCATCAGCAGTGAATCTGGCCCGGCCAAGGGCGTGCTCACTTCCTCCACCAGCAAGCATCTATGCTATTGCCACACACCGATGCGGTATCTGTGGGAACTCTATCCCGCCTATCGCAATGAGTTTCACCAAAACCCGCTTGCCCGTGCCCTAATGTCGCCCATCGCAAGTTACCTTCGAACCTGGGACTATTCGACTGCCGCGCGGGTGGACACGTTCGTCGCCAATAGCCGCAATGTCAGGCATCGCATCTGGAAGACCTACCGACGCAAATCGCGTGTGGTGTATCCGCCTGTTCCGGTCGAGTCCTTTCATCACTCCGCCAGCAGCGACCATTTTTTGATGGTGTCCGAAATGGTGGCTTACAAACGCCTTAATTACGCCGTCCAGACGTTCGCGCGGAATGGGCGGAAGCTCAAGATTGTCGGAGATGGACCAGAATATGCCCGGCTGCGGAAACTCGCAGCGAGCAATATCGAATTCTGTGGCCGCGTCCCCGATCATGAGTTGAAAGAGCTTTATGCCAGGTCCACTGCGTTTCTAATGCCCGGAGAAGAGGACTTCGGGATGACCATGGTCGAATCTCTTGCGAGTGGTAAGCCGGTGATCGCGCTCAGCCGCGGGGGCGCCATGGATATTGTGGGAAACGGGTGCGGAGTGCTGTACCCGGACCCATTGGAGTCATCCTTGGAGGACGCCTTGCGCGCTTTTGACCGCGTGGAAAGCCTGATCGACCCGGTCCAGCTCCGCATTCGAGCATCCGCTTTTTCCGAATCCGTATTTGAGCGCGACTTTCGCGCTGCTCTGAACCGGTGCCGATCGAGGTGCACTCCAGCACGTCCAGGCGCCGCACGAGCGGAGTCGGCAAATCCTGAAACCTCAACCCGTACCCGATTGTTCGGATATCATCCACCGATTCTGGGCCAGCCCGAGTAAGAACGTTTACAACCTTTTCACAAATCTTTTACATCCCGACCACCTGGATTGCTGGTCTAAGCATGCATGGCCGTTCACGCTTACCGTGCACTGGCGTTAGCCTCGACGGAGTTCGATCGCAAACCCCTGCACACTTGGGATTTGCGGGCGGCGATTTGCGCCGTCGGAGTCCGCAACATCGAAGCCCACAGTGATGAGGCGTTGGTGTTTTTGTTGCGCAGCGCCATCGACCAACAGACTGTGGATGACCTGTTCGGCGAATTGTTTCGGCGCTATCAAGCGCGCGTTACGCAATGGTGCTTCCGAATTATCAAAGAACCGGATTCCGTTCCAGATCTAGTCCAGGAAGTGTTTTTACGTGCATTCAGGCGGTTAGCCACATATCGCGGTAACGCCAAATTTTCAACTTGGTTGTTTGTTATCACCCGCAATCACTGTTTGAACGCACTAAAGAAGCGCCATGTCGAGCCGGTTGAAGATGGGGAGACCATGCCCGGCGACCTTCCCGGCGCAGACGGGCAAGAAATACACTTGGCTATGGAAAGAGACCAGCAGTTTCGAAGTATGTGGCGGCTGATTCAGGCGACGCTGACCCAGACCGAAGTTCGCATCATGGCCCTTCACTATGGTCACGGGCTTCCTCTTGCGGTAATCACCCGCCAGATGATGCTCTTGAACCCAAGCGGCGCCAAAGCTTATATCGTAAGCGCGCGAAGGAAACTCAAGGCCGTATTACGCACGCCTGAGTCTGCAGTGGGATCGGAATCGCAGCGGAATCGCCGGGCCAATCTGGCCTGCGCCGCGGCATCCTGATCTGCCGCTGAAGTTGTGTTCCGGTATGGATCGGCCGGTGTTCTAAAGCATTGTGGTGCCCACATCTCGACTTAGCAGTCAAGCTACTTCTGCGGCTAGTGCCGAACGCAATGATCCTCTGCGCTCGGCCACTCCCCTTCCGCTTCAAGCCGAGTATTTCCCCATGGGGTACCGGCTTCAGATCGCATCCAACTCGGAACTTGTCCACCTCGTGGCCGGACGAATCTGGTCGCGCTACCCCCGCCTAGCGGACGACCCGGCCGTTCGTCTGAACATCGTAGTTACTCCCGACGAAGCGGCGCTGCCTCCCCGTGCTCCCATATTTCGGGCACGCGAGCACCTGTTTTCCATCGTGGCCGACCACCACAATTTCGCGACTGCGGATCTCCGGCTGGGTACCGGGTTCGCGAGCTTCGCTGAGAACACCTCCCCCGACTATCTTCGTTACCAATTCCTTGAGCCGCTGGCGTATGTACTGATTGCCGCGCGCTACTTGACGTTTACCCATGCTGCCTGCGTCGCGCTCGAGGGATGCTGCGTACTTCTTGCCGGTGATTCTGGGGCGGGCAAGACCTGCCTCGCTTTCGCTTGCGCGCGCAAAGGTTGGACCTTTGTTTCAGGAGATGCAACTGCAATCGTTCGGGGGCGAACCGACCACAGGGTTCTCGGAAGGCCGTTCGAAATCCGGTTCCGCGAAACGGCTCGCCAACTGTTTCCCGAGCTTAATATTTACCCACGCGTCATTCGGCCGAACGGCAAGGACGACATTGAGATCGACCCGCGCGATTTGGGGCTTAAATGCGCTATCGAAAGCACCGCGCGCCACGTGGTTATTCTGGAGCGCTCTCACCGCCCCATTCCCACTATCGCCCAACCCCTGCCAGCAGACGAAGCGTTCCGCCACCTCGAGCAGGCGATTTGTTTCGGTGATGAATCGAGCCGTGCGGAGCAACTGGATTCTCTGCGGGAGCTTATGGCGCTTCCTACTTCTCGGTTGCGTTTTTACGACCTGAATTCCGCCGAGCGCGCACTGCGGTCGCTCGTCACGAGGCGGCGCTAGGTGTCGTCCAGCCTTCTGACCATCGTCCGAAGCCTCAGCCTAGGCCAAGATCGGAGAAGCGATCTTGTTGGCATTCCGGCTTCGCAGTGGCACCGGCTGCTCGCGCTCGCGGACCGGTCGCAACTTACGCTTCCGTTGGGAGTCCGCTGCATGCGCGAACTTCCTGAATGGGTCCAAGCGCGGCTCGCTGGGAATCTGCGAAACAACGCGATTCGGCATGAACGAGTGCTTGAAGCATACCAGCAGGTAGCCCAAGCGTTGTCCTCGGCAGGCGTCGACTTCATCGTCCTGAAGGGGCTGGCGCAGTGGCCGAATTACTGCGACGACTTGCGCCATCGCCCGCAGTACGATTTGGATCTCTATTGTTCTCCGCCCAGTGTTGAGCTTGCCTTCGAAGCAATCCGATCTTTAGACTATGAGCCATTCGGCCAGCGAGGAACAATTACGATCGATCACCTGCCGCCGATGATCCGGATGACCGGCTGGCGTCCTCGGGGTGACTATTACGACCCGGAAATGCCGCTGACCATCGAACTGCACTTCCGGTTTTGGGACAAGGCCACCGAACGTTTTGCCGTCGGCAGTGATGACGGCTTTTGGACGCGGCGAATAAGCCGCAACATTCAAGGCCTTTCGATCCCTACGCTCGATTACGTTGACGGGCTTTCCTATACAACATGGCATCTGGTACGCCACCTGGTCCGCGGCGACGTTCGCGCATATCACGTCTATGAACTGGCGCACTTTCTGCACCGAAGTGCCAAGGACGACGCATTCTGGGGGACCTGGCATAATCGAAAAGCTTCCGCGTTAGTAGAGGCAATTGCATTCCGCCTCGCTATCGATTGGTTTGAATGTCCGGTGCATTCAAGCGTTCAAGGGCTGTGCGACTCTCTTCCGGCCTCTGTCAGGCGCTGGTTTGAGCTGTTCGCGTCGTCACCGCTAAGATCGCTGGAGCATCCCAACAAAGATGAACTGTTCCTGCACTGGTGCCTGTTGAACGGGTGGCGCGATCGTGTGCAGGTTGCCAAGCGGCGGATTATTCCCCTTCGTTTCAGCCCCGTGACGGTGGATGCGCATGTGCCTTCGCCCGATTTGCGGCTTCGGCTTAAGCGGCGTGTGTATGGGAGCTGGTTTATGGCGCGGAGAGCGTTCCATCATGCGAGGACGCTCGCGCCGGTGATGTGGAATGGTGTGCGTTGGCACAGGGCGCTTGGGAAGTGACAGCATTGGAAATCGCGACCGACACGTCTGTGCGGAATCGCTCTACTCTGAATCGGGTTTTCCACTCCTGCCGTCCGTTGACAGCGAGCCTACCTCGCAATTCAGGATTTGCGGCCAGCGTGCGAACCAGCAATGCCAATTCCTCCGGCGAGGAAGACTCTGCGAGCAATCCGCTATATCCGTCGCGAAGAAGTTCGGGGATTCCGCCTGAAGGGTAGGAAACCACGCACGTTCCTGCGGAAAAGGCTTCGAGGATTACTCTAGGACTCGCATCGTGGCCAGCGGAGGGCACAACCAGAACGTCGAGATCGTGGAGAGTCTGCGACACGTTGTCCGTCCACCCTTGGAGCTCCACCCCGACCGCGCCGATCGCTGCGCGAATCCCCTGCTCGTACGCGACATCGGAAAACAGCGAGGAACCAATTATGCGGAACAAGACCTGCGTTCGATCTGGAATCGCGGCTGCGACGCGGAGAAAATCGATATGGCCTTTCTCCGGAGCGATGCGTCCCAGGATTCCGACTCGAATTGGGCCTCCGCTCGAGTTCCGCGGGCAAAAGCCCTGATCCGCAACGCCGTTATAGACTACCTGAACCGCGTCTGCGCCAAGCAATCTTTTCAGCGGCTGAGCTGTAAATTCAGAACACGCCAACACACGAGCCGGCACCCCGCGTAGAACCGATCTGGCGATGCTTCGTGAATATCCTTTGTCAAGAAGGCTGTGCGAATGAAACAAGACCGGCACGCGGACCCGCCACGCGGCCGGCAATACTCTAGGCCCGTTCACGTAAACAATATCTGCCGGACGTTTTCGCATCACGTGGCGGAGAAGACGCGCGCTGCGTATCACATCGACGCCGAAACGTAAAATGTCGGACGTGGTCTTAGCGCCGTTGGAGTAACGAGCGATCGGAACACGTTGTACAGGGAAACCGAGACCTCGCGCGAAGTCGAGGAGCGGACCCGCGCCGGGAGCCATCACCTCCGCTTGCCAGCCCAGACTATGGGCTTCAAGCAGCACGTCCCGCAAACAGAGTTGTGCGCCGCCGAGATCGCTGAACTGATCGACGAACAGGATTCTCAAGCATCCTCCCGCGTTAGCCGCGCGGCTGTACCGAGCACCCAGAAGTACACCGGCAGAACCCGCCAATAAGTAATGAGATCGCCGGATAGCATCTGGACTAGTTGTCCGCACCAGAAGCAGAAAATCCACTCACCAAAGAACTGCGCTTGAGGCCGGGCTGAACGCCGGGCGAGCCATCCTGTCCGCAGGATCACAATGTTCAGGCCGATAAACGCGGCCAGGCCGACGATGCCCGTCTCTACCAAAAGTCCCAGATAGGTATTGTCAGCGATGACCCTGCTGCCTACGAAGGTTGAATAGGGCAAGGTCTTATAGCCAATGCCGAAAACCGCGTGCCACGGTTCGCGAGCCAGGAAATCGTACAGCACCTGCCAATGCCCTACGCGTCCGGAAAGGACCTGGTCCGGCGACTGGCCGAAGAAACTGAAAGATCCTAGGAGGCGGCCCCAGTAGTTAGCGGACAGCTTGGGCGCTGCGAGTTCGATGGCGCCCGCGGCAGCTACTAATGCTACAAGCAAGACCATCAGTGATCTGCGGGGCCGGCCTCTATGGATGCAGGCAAGCACCGCCGCGGCCACACACACATTCAAAACCGACGCGCGAGAGTATGAAAACAGCAGCGCCCCTGCGAGTATTACGGCTCCCAAATGCGACGAGGCGTGGGATAGCGGAGTCTCCTGGCGGCGCCTGAATAGACTCACCATCGCCATAACCAGGAAAAAAGCGCAGAAGTTCCCGAGAGTGCTGGCTTCATAGAATAGTCCCTGAGCGCGCCGGAACACGCCCTCTTCGAGGTACACGAATTGGTCCCCATAACCTGCAGGCGCGGGAAACTGGAAGTAGAAGTCAGCGCACGCGAAGAGAGCTCCGGCTACCGCTAGCGCGAAAAGAAATCTTGTAATCCGCAACGGCGCCGAACCTACAGGCCCGGCATACGCATAAATGAAGACGAACACGCTCATTCCGAATAGAACCGCGCGTGCCAGGCTTCCCATGGCGATTTCCCATCCCGAATAGAGGGCAGCGAACGCCAGCGATTCCATGAGTATGGCCATGAAGATTATCAGCGCCACAATAACTGGATGGCTCCAGGAGCGCCACTCTCGTATCCACACAAGACTCGCCAGCAATCCCAGCAGCGCACACACTGGAGCAACGTGGATCCCAGAGTTGCCAAGCGGAAATGGCAAGGGCGGCACCACCAACACAAGAAAGAAGAACAGCGCCAGCCAGCGGGAAGGACGCAGTAGTATCCAGAAGAACAGACCAGCTAATAGTGGAGGGATTAGCAGCAGGAGTCGGGTGGTGGTGCTGGGCATCAGAGCGATGACGCCGCACCACACTCCCAGCGCGATCGCGGAAACTTCCGGCGCATTCGGACGCCGTAGTTCGCGGAGTCGACTCGTCACCGGAGTGCGTCCGAGTGCCTGCTGAAGATTGGTTCGCGCTGTGTGTCGCGCACTCGATCGTAAGCGAACCGCATTGCAAGATACCCGATGGATGCCATCAGAGATAGCGCAAAGGCAACGCCCAGATTTAGGGGTGGGTTCGGGAAACTGGGGCGCTGCGGAACGATCCCGGGATCGAGAACTTTGAGCCGAACTCCGCGAGCCGCAGAAGTGGATTTCACATCGCTTAGCTTCGTATTTTCCACCTCCTCGTCTGCCCGCGCCGATTTCAGCTCCGCATCCAGGGCATCCCGTTCCCTTCTCAGGTTTTCGAGTATCGAGCTTTTCGAGGTCAGGGTTTGCAGCAACTGACGATCCTGATTCTCCAACTCTTGAATCTTGGCGCGCGTGGAAACAATTTCGAACTGTGTCCAACCCGCCTGGGGCTCGCCCGCGCCGCCGGGTTGAGGCGCCTGTTGCTGGCCCAGGTAATTCGCCAATTCGGCTCGTGACCTCGCCAGGTCCTTCCCGACCTCCGACCTGAGTTCCGCCGTGACAAGGACCTCCTTATCAAGCGCCTCGACCGGTGTCGTTTTAGTGAATAGGTCTTTAGCCGATTCCGCCGCCGCCCGCCGCGCTTTGGCCGCGTCGAACAGTCGCTGCGGTTCCTTTGAAAGATCCTCATCGGTTTGCCGCTCGAGAGACGCATTAAGAGCGACGGTGTGTTCCGCCATGTATTGCGCAAGCATCTGAGCATCCTTCGGATCGCTCACAGTGGCGCTGATGTCGATGATCGTTGTACTGGCAGGCTTGGTGACCTCCATGATCCGCCGCTTGAGGGTATCGGTGCTGGCGCCTGGATATCGCTCGCGTAGATGCAAGTCATTGAGGGCGTGTTCGAAGAGAGTGTCGCTGGACGCAAAACGCTCGTAGGTCTTAAGGGACTCCAGGTAGACCGTACTGACGGCGGTAGCCGCCCGAGGATCGTTCCCCCCCGGCGGCTCTATCAAAATGCTGGACGTCGCAGTATAGCGCGCTGGCAGGAGCAGGCTGACGGCTCCGGCGATCACCACCGCGGTCGCGCAAGTTATCGCGACCAATGCCCATCGGCGCCGCAGATAGCGCGCGAATTCAAGTCCTTCTGACGCGTTACGCATCTGGTTACGATGATCGAAATACTTCCTGGGTACTTTCTATAGGTTTGACAGTGGGCAGGGCGGGAGAGAACACGCTTTTGGGCCGAGAAAGTTATTGCCCCGCCGGGGCGGTGGTTGTAGTATCGACTCAGCCCAATCGTGCAACAAACAACTCATTTGTGGCCGAACTTCTTTATTGCCGGTGCGCCTAAGACGGGCACAACATCCCTGTATCATTACTTGAGACAACATCCCCAAATCTATGTGAGCCCGGTCAAGGAGCCATGCTACTTCGCTTCTGAAGTCCGGCTGGAAAGCTTCAGCCGGGAGTTTGAACCCATCGCTCGAAGGAAGAGCGGGCGGGTGAGCCAATTTATCCAGGGGTCGATGAACGGTGTGGATCCCGGAGGAATCGTGGCGAACTGGGAAGATTACCTCGGGTTGTTTAAGAATGTTGACGGTCAGACTGCGATTGGCGAAGCGAGCGTATGTTATTTATGGTCGTCTACGGCAGCAGTCAACATACGCGCGCGCATTCCCGACGCGAAGATCGTCATCATTCTGAGAGATCCGGCGGAGCGGGCATTCTCGCAATATCTGCAGTATGCAGCGAACGGGCTGGTAAGGCATTCGTTCCGAGAACACATCGAATGCAGCGCGCGTAACACCCGCCGTGTCTTTGACGCGCTGTATCCATTCCTCGAATACGGTCTGTACTACCTACAGGTGAAAACGTATCTGGAAGTGTTTCCCCGTGCCAATATTCGCATCTATTTGTACGAAGAAGCGTGGAGCGATCCCCTGGTATTTCTGAAACGGGTCTTCGAAGATCTGAATGTCAATCCCGAATTCACGCCCGATGTGTCCCGGCGAGCACTTGAGCGTAGAGCGCCAAGATTGCTCACCGGCCATTACCTGCTCGCCAAATCGGGAATAGCGCCGCGATTGAAATCCGTGGCTCCCAGGGCGGCTTGGGATGCCGCTAGATCTCTTCTGTTTAAGTCTCATGGTTCCCTGCGCATGTGCGCCTCCGATCGACGGTATCTTTGCGATTATTATCGCGAAGACATTCGGAAGCTGTCATTACTGCTGAACCGTGACCTTAAGGCTTGGCTCACGTAGCTTGGTGATTTGTGCCGTTTTTGAGGATACTCTATCTATTTGCAATCCAGGAGTTTGCTGTCGGCAAATGAAATCTGGCTGTTCATGTACCTCAAGTCCCAGTCAATGAGCCAACTCTCGCATTGCACCGACTATTTAATGCGAGACTATGGGATTTCGGCATTTTGAGAAGAGAGTAAGCTAATACTCAGCCCCTATGACAATTCGACCCCTGCCAAGCTTGACTGTATCTTTCCTCATTCTGGGACTGCTCCCCGCCTTCGCCGATACTCAGATCATTCCGCAGGTTGCCGATGGCGCCGGCTGGTCGACGACTATTGTGTTGGCCAATAAGACGTCCAGCACACAGTCTGTGACGCTGACCTTCATGGACACGACAACCAGCGCGATCAAGCCATGGACTCCGCCATTTCTCGAAAGTGTTTCTTTATCGAGTATCAGCCTGCCCGCCGGTTCGACGCTTTTCCTCCACACTCCCGGCACGTCCGCGACCCTGACGCAGGGATGGGGCCAGCTTGACGCACCTGCTGGAATAACGGGCTACGCTATCTTCACGGACCGTGCGGCGGGACCCGCGCAGGACGGCACCGCGCCCGCCGTTTCGGCGGCCAGCCGCATCCTGATACCGTTTGACAACACCTCCAGTTTCGTCTCCGCTTTCGCCGTGGCGAATCCGACCAACGCCGCCGAAACCGTTCAGGTCAATATTCGAACCTCGGACGGCACTCTTTCGGGCACTCTGCCGACCCTGCCCGCGAAAGGTCAGACGACGTTCCTCTTGGCTCAACAATTTCCTGGAACCACGGGCAAGAGCGGATTGGCCGAGTTCTACGTTGCGTCCGGATCCATCTCCATCATTGCCTTGCGGGCTAATGGGAGCGCTTTCACTGCCGCGCCCGTGTATCTCCAGAGCGGGAATCCGATCATCGGTGCTCCCAACACTTCGCAAACCTCCGCACCCCAGACCCAGGTGATCCCGCAGGTTGCCGACGGCGCAGGCTGGGCGACCACGATTGTCCTTACCAACACGGCGACAGGCGACCTGCCGGTCACCTTGAATTTCAAACAGGCCGTCCCGAACGGGGCCGGGGTGACGACACCCTGGAATCCACCCTTTCAAGACAGCTCGCCATTGAGTTTCACCATTCCTGCGGGTTCCTCGATTTTTTTGCGCACCCCCGGTAACGCGACGGATCTCTCTCAAGGCTGGGCGGAGCTGGTCGCCGATTCACGAGTCTCGGGCTACGCGATCTTCACGTCGCGGTCGCCAGATGGCCGTGCGCAGGATTCGACGGCTCCCGCGGTCTTGGCGTCAAGCCGGATTCTAGTGCCGTTTGACAACACATCCGGCTTGATCATGGCTCTTGCGTTGGTGAACCCGAATGCATCCGCCGAAACGGTGTCGGTCAACTTACGGACCTCGGATGGCACCACCAGCACCGCCACGGTGCCGGCCCTGCCATCGCAAGGGCAGATCACGTTCCTGATGCCGCAGCAATTTCCGGAAACCGCCAATAAGAGCGGACTGGCGGAATTTTACGTTTCTTCGGGTACGATTTCGATCATCGCGCTGCGAGCCAATCCGAGTGGGGCTGTCACCTCGGCGCCGGTGTTTTTCGAAACCGGTACACCCATCATTACGACGGGGGGCGGCGGCGGAACAGGTGGCGGTGGCGGCGGATCCGGCAACCTCGTGGCGGGCGGGTTTACGGTGGCAAAAGTTACCGTTACGCTCCCGAGTATCGGGACCACGACGTCAGAAAGCATCGGTGGCAATTTCTCTAGCTATACACAGGCCGAATGGCAGTACCCATTCTCGGCGCCAACTTTCGGGGCTTGCAGTGTGCTCGACATCACAGACCCTGCAAAACCTCCGTACTTACCGGATGCATATCTGGACGCCGGGACGATCACGGTAAGCGGACCCAATTTACCGTCCGGCACGATAGTACCGAAATCCACCCCGAACGGTCAGACCGGTCCAAGCTATCTCTTTAGGGCTGCAACCGGCACCACGCTCGCGGATGGTGGCACCTATACGATAAGTGGCAGTGGCGGCACGCAAGTCGGCCCTTTCACCGCTTCTGCGACCCTCCCGCAAAGTTTTACTGTGACGAATTGGGATGCCATCACCGGGATCAATCGCGCCAATGGGCTCACTGTCAACTGGTCGGGGACCGGCTTCAATACAGTAGTCATCACTGCGACGGGCCAATCATTGGCAACCACTGAGACCGTGACGGTTTCCTGCGTGGTGGCGGGGAGCTTAGGCACGTACTCGATTCCGCAGGGCGCTCTTGCAATGCTATTTCCCACCCAAGTAGCCTCGTTGACGGTGACCGCAACTACAGTCACGTCGGGAATCGCAGCACAACTTCGGACAACCGCACAAACCCTCGTTCCCAGCCTGGTGGGTGGTGGTCAAGTCAATTATGGGGACGTCGGGGGTCAGATCAGTGTGCTGAAGACCCTGTCGATACAGTAGCTCTCACCTGGGATGGAACGAGAACCGGATCAATACGCCTTTAGCGCGCCTACCCGAACCCCTTGCGCTCCATGAAACCCCATCCCGTTCGGCCACGCAGGACATCTAGAAACGCTCCCGCGCGCCAGATGGTAAGAAGCTGGCGGAATCCAAGGCTTTCGAGGACGCCCGAAACCACCAGCAGCAGCAGATCGTGCACCTTGGGATAGCGCCGCAGGGTCAGTTCCTCCAGCACCACCGATGCGACTGAAAGAAGCACGCCAAACGAAATCGAGGCCAGTAGAAAGAGAAAAGCGGTTTCATACGCGAAGAACCCGAAGGCGAGCCCCACCAAAGTGAGCACGTATCCCGTGAGTTCCACTAGCGGACCGAACATCTCGAATAAAACGAAATAAGGGAATGCGGCCATTCCCAACGTGCCATACCGCGGACGCAGCAGCATTCCCCGATGTGCCCACAGAGTCTCGATGGTGCCGCGCTGCCATCGGTTGCGCTGACGGCGAAGGGTGCCCAGCGACTCCGGAACTTCTGTCCAGCACACGGGGTTCGGCTCAAATACGATGCGATAATCCCGGCCCTGGCCGCGTGCCCAGTGATGCAGCCGCATCACCAGCTCCATGTCTTCACCCACCGTATCGGTACGATACCCTCCCACCGCTAGAAGAGCCGATTTCGAGAAGAGTCCGAATGCTCCGGAAATAACCACCAGGCAATTGTATGCGCTGAAGGCGACTCGTCCTCCCAGGAACGCACGCAGGTACTCGACCACCTGGAACCGGGCAATCCATGAGTTAGGCAGGTCCACTTCGGTCACGCGACCCGCGCTCACCTTACACCCGTTGGCCACACGCACAATCCCGCCCACAGCCAGCACCCGATCCGGATCGTAGAGGAAAGGACGGACGGCGCTCAGCAACGCGTGTTCTTCCAGGACCGAGTCGGCGTCTACGCCGCAAACCAGCGGGTAGCGAGCCACATTCAGCCCGGAATTTAGCGCGTCTGACTTGCCACCGTTTTCCTTATCGATGACCACCAGCGGAATGGGGTCGATCGACTCATAAACCGCCCGAATCGGATTGCTGGGAAGCGTGTGGTCAAAGTAGCGCGCCGACTTATAAAGGTGGAATTCCCGTATCAGCAGCGGCAGCGTATCGTCTGTGGATCCGTCGTTGATGACGATCACTTCAAATTCCGGATACTTGAGCGCCAGCATCGCCCGGACGCTCTGGCATACGCTGGCGGCCTCGTTGTATGCCGGGGCGAGAATCGAAACCGGCGGCATTAACGATGACATTTCGGCCGCGCGCTCCACCAGGGGATCATATTGGAAGAAGCGCCGGCGCAGAAGATCTACCAGCCCGGTCAGCGACAATACCATGTAGATGGCGCTGATGGCGAATAGGTAGAAAATCACCCAGCTTTCATACCAGTTTGCGGCAGTAAGCAGGGCCGTCCTCACCGGGAGCCCCCCGGCGCCAGGAGCGCCTTTTCCAGAACCTCCACGGTAACGGCGCGCGTCATATCATTGTCGGAGTTGGTGAAGGACCGGAGCCGCCGGAGCGACTCGCCCCCGAGCGACGCCAAAGCTCGCGCGATGTGCCCGGTTTCCGCAGCTTGTTCCGACATCGATAGCTTCGCTGCCAGGGTCGCCGTCAAGGACGACAAATGGAGCGATCCGCAAGCGCGGGCCGCCATGGCGCGAACGCGCCAGTCCACATCCGACAGTCCGGTCGCGGCCAGATTCGCGGGATCCTCCGCTGTGGCTAGCAGTGGCAGCGCCTTGAAAAATTTGATGCGCACTTCCAAATCCGGCGAAGCCGCCAGCTCCGCTGCGGAACCCACCGACTGGATTCGCTGCCGGCTCAGTACGAATTCGAGAGCCGCCAGCACCACTGTACGATCGGGAGATCGGAAAGTCAGAGAGAGATACTTCTCCAACGCGGGCGAGTCCTGGATCTGCTGGAACAGTACGATCCGCTGCCAGAACGGAAGTGCGGGCAACAGAGCGAAAACTTTCTCCTGTTGGATATCGGAGCCATGCGCGGCGAGAGCGAAGCACGCGGAGGCGCGCACTGTCTCGGCCGGATGCTGCAAAGCCTCCTCGATAGTCTGCAAGGAGCCAGCCTGCTTGAGCTCTCGCAATAAAGAAATGGCCCACACTGCCTGGCCGGGATCGGAGCCCACGACTTTCGCCTGCAGTAACCGATCCAGACCGGTCATCGGCAGCAAGGCCAGGACTCGCTCTCGCGCCGATCCCTTCAGGCTGGTTAGCGATCCTTCCCACACTTTCAGAAAATCCTTCCGATAACGCTGCGCATAACGGAGCAATTCGGCTTCTGGCTGGTTATTTAAAGCGAAGCCAACCATCTGCTCCGCGATTCGATCTGCCCGAAGTTGCGCGCGGTCAGCGAGCCGTACCCCGACCCACTTGTTCGCCAGCAGTCCTGCCGTTACCAGGAATAGAGTCGAGGACTGAACCACGACCCAGGCCAGGGCGTACCGGGAATAGGGATTCGCCAAGGTCAAGTGCCGGCCCACCATCAGGACCGCCCCCAAATACATGACGAAAGCAGCTAGAGGCATCAGCTTCGCCAGCAAGGGCCAATATCGGGAGTACAGGATGCGAAGCATATGTTGTTCAATGACGACGCATCAGACGGCGAATGCGAGACACCAATTCCAGAGGATTGAAGGGCTTGGTTACGTAGTCGTCCGCGCCCAGCTCGAATGCTCTTACAATGTCGTGCTCTTGCACGCGGGATGAGAGCATCAGTACCGGAATCGAACGGCTTTCCGGGCGAAGCCGCATCTGCGACAGAACCGCGTATCCATCGGCCTTAGGCATGTTGATATCGAGCACGGCGAGTCCGAAGCGCTCCTTCGCGAGCGCCTCGAGGGCCGCGTCGCCATCTCCAACGAGTGTTACTTGAAACCCCGATCCCTCGAGATTGCTCACCAGGAAGCGCGCGATCAGCGGATCGTCTTCGGCCACCAATATCCGGTCCGCGGACGCCCCGTTCCCCTGTGACGATTCTTCCCCGTTGTTCAAACGCAGACACGCACGCAACTGCAGATCCTCGGTGTTGAACGGCTCCCCGACAAAGTCTGCATCCAGAGAAGGTAAGCGTTCGAGCAGCGCCAGTTCGGGTTTGGTGGCCATCACAATCACCGGCACACGGAGTCCGCCCTCGCGAAGTTTCCCGAGAGCATCGAGATTGCCTTCCCAGAAGAACAAGTCCGCGTTGTCCGCCGTCGCCGGATCCGAAATCTGTTCCACTCGGCATCCGACGCTCGCGAATGCCTCATCCAGTTTGATCCCGACCTCACGATTGGTATAGGCCACCAGCCGCTTGCCACTTAAGGCCCCGTGCAAAGCGGCTAAATCTAAGGCGGTACGATCACGCGCCTCCTGCTCCTCCCGCCTCTCGCTCAACCCTTCCCGGGCGATGGTTTGCAGGTCTCGCCGGGCTCGCTCGAAATCCAGCTCTAATTGGTCCAGCAGTTCGCGGACTCCCTGCAGTGAACCACTGCGGACCAGCGTTCCGATCGACGCGCAAGTTTGCGCCATGTTCGTCGCACCCACTTGCGCGCTCGAACCACGCAGACCGTGGGCCAGCTCGCGCATGGCCTTCGCGTCACCGACGCCCAACGCCTCCCACATCTCACCCAGCCGCGGAGGTGTCGAGCCGAGGAACAGGTCGAGGAGTTCCTGGAGCACCGTCGGATTCTGGTCGCCAAACACAGATAGACAGGAGTGCAACATGTCACGATCGATGGACATCGGCGGAGGAACGGTCCCACCAGCGTTATCCCAGCGGCCGATGACCGCGGCCACGGGCCGTACCCGCAGAGGCTTGGCGATGTAATCGTTGATTCCCGCCGCTTCGCGCAGCTCACGATCACCGTGCGTGCTGCCGGATATCAGGGCAATCACTGGAACCCGCCGGGCAGCTTCTTGCGGCAAGATTCGGATTCCCCGGGTCACTGCATACCCATCCATCTCGGGCAGATCCGTGTCGAGCACGATCAGGTCATATAATCCCCGCTCTGCCGCCCGAAGGGCGTCGGGCCCGTTGCTGACCGTTTCCACCTGGTATCCCAGGTGCGTCAACATTCGAACCGCGACTTTCCGGCTCACCGAATTGTCGTCGGCCAGAAGAATGCGCCGGATGCCGCGAGGCTTCTTTTCGATTAGAGGCTGTGATGCCACAATTCACCTAGCGCCGGTCCGCCGGCCACAGGAACAAGCTTTCTCACGTGAGTCTATCGGCAGATTAGGGTATTTCGATAAGGTGTCCCTAGGGACCTTTTACCGACTAGGGGGTGAGGAGAATCCGTAGAACTTATTGATTTCCAGGATTTTCTGCTGGATCTGCTGACGGGCTACGGCCTGTTCAGCGCGCTCGATTGGACGCGCTCGGGGCGAAGGAGTGAGATCGAAGGCGTAATCACGGTACTCCGTGGCATCAGCGACGTACAATTGGCGTCCGCCGCGAGTCAACAGCCCGTAGACCGCACCATAGCTGCTGGCGACCAGAGAGGCATCGTTGGAACCCACACCAGCCGGATCCCCCGGCAAACCAAAAAGAGACCGACCGAAGACGGGATTCCGCTTGAGGGGACCATGTCCCAGTAGGGCATACAAGCTAGGGGTGATGTCGGCACTGAAGGCGAGGGATCTGGGATCGTATGTTACGTGGCTCCGGAGTTGCGCCGGCAGGTGAACGATCAAAGGTATCCGGAGGACCTCCGGGTTGATCGTATAGGCGTGTCCCCAATGGCCGTCCTCGCCCAGAGAGTCGCCATGGTCGCTGGTCAAAACGATGATGCTTTCATCGTATAAGTGCTGCTTCTTCAAGAACTGAATGAATTCGCCGAAGCAGGCATCCAACCGTTCGACCCGCGAGCTATACGGCGCATAAAACCCGTCGTAGGATCCGGTCCCGACCGGTTTCGCCCCTTCTCGCTGGATCACCGAAATATGGATGTCCTGTGGCTGGGTGTAAACAAATAGGGGCTTTGTGTCCGACGGGTCTCGCGAACCGAGGTGCTCCTCAATCTCGCTCAGCGTGGTGCACAGCCGGTAATTCATATTGGCGCGAGACTGGTCGAGCCCGCCCCAGTCGGACCCCACTATGGTCGTCAAAATACTATCCCTGCTCAATAGAACGTCGTAGTCGTCCGCCTTGAGAAGCTTTTCGAGCGAGTTCATCGGCGCGAAGGGTGTGACGTACTGTTTGTGAAGCATCATGCCGCCCACCCAAATGGAAGGCTCGGCCAAACCCGTGGCGCCATAGCGTGTGAAGGCATTGTCAAAGACGATCGCGTCCCCAGCGAAATCAGCGATGCTGGGCGTGAAACGAACGGCTGGATTGTAGGGCGCGAGGTAATCACGCCGCAGGCTGTCGACCACGAACATGAAGATGTTGGGCTTGGGACCGGGCGCCGCTTCCAGACGATCCACCAGATCGACCGATACGGGCGCAACCGAAATGGAACGCGGAATGTTCGTGTTTCGGGCAAGAAAACGGTAATACTCGCCGTCGCCATCCGCTGCTGATACGGCCAGCAGGTCACGAATCAGCCGGAATGATGGATTGAATCCTGCTTGCCGGGTCAGCATCCCGTCATTCCGCTGGTAGACGGGCGAGGCCTCCAGCGCCCGGAAACCGATTGCGGGGATGACGGCGATGGCTAGCGCAACGGCCGCTGGAATCCGGAATCTGGGCATCGGCAACGGTCGCCGGCAAAGCACCAGGAACGCTGCCAGCCAGGCGCCTCCCCCGATTAGTTTCTGCATCACGAAATTCGCATCAAGAGGTGCGATCCGGATGGTCACCACCACGGCGCACACGCCAATCGCTACCAGCGCCATAGCGACCTTCCAGGCCGGCAGCCGCGCATCCGAGGGAGCGATCACAATGGTCCAGAATGCGGAAACAGCTACCGCCAGGGCGGCCGCGTAGCTTTCCGCCAAGGGGCCCGAGAAGGTTGCCGATGACGCCAACACTCCGCGCACGATCAGCCACAAGAACACCGCCAGCATTCCCTGGATGAGAACCAGTTCCACCCGGCGCGCCCGGCGAAAGGATGCGGCCACGGCCCAGATCCATTGCATTAGGACAAATATGCCCATGGACACCATTAGGTGAGCCGGAAGACTCCACAACAGTACAAACGGTATTGAAGGGGCGCCTCCGCGCATCCATGCCACCGTGGCGGACAGCGTCGCCGCGACGATTCCGGCTTGCCAGGCGGCATGAAACCCGCGCGTCGAATCAAACGCAGCATCCTCCGGCATGGCGACCACTACCGGCTTCCACACCACCAGAGGCCAGGCCACCACCGGAAGTAAAGCTACCAGACCCCATATGTATCCGGAGAAGGTTCCACCTAGGCTGGGTAGCAGTGGATGCACAAACAATAGAACCGCGCCTGCCCCCAGGAGTCCGAATAGGACCGCCAGGATCCGATTGCGGCCCATCTCACCGGTCATGGTGGCGATCGCCGCGGCGACCACCGCCAAGTACAACCAGGCATGTAAATGGGCGAATACGGCCAACGGCCGGAAGACTTCCGGCTTGACCAGTTGTTCCCAGGTAAAGGGAACGTAGGTCAGCAGACAGTACGCCGAAGTCGCCACGAAGAACAGCAGAAAGCCGATGCGGGCCGCGATCTGCGCCGCGCGCATCATGGCTTCGCCCCGTTTGCCATGGATTGGAGTGCGGTGTTAAAGTCTGCATCGCCGGGCGCCAGGCGCGCTCCTTTTTCCAGATAGTCTCGCGCAGTCTGCGAGTCCCCGGCGTGCCAGGATGCCAGGCCGGCCACCAGCAACGCATCTATATTGGATGGTTCGCGGGCCAGCACCTGTTCGGCAGCTTGACGAGCCTCTTTGGACTTACCCAGATGAAGGTCGGTGCGCGCCAGTCCGACTTGCAGATCGACATAGTCGGGCGCAATCACCAAACCTTGCCGATACAGCTCCGCGGCACGCGCCGGATTTCCCTTGCGCTCCCAGGTCAGGGCCAAGTAGAAGATCGAGTCGGCATTGTCTTTATCCAGCTCGTAACAGTGTTCCAGCGCATGAAACGCTTCTTCCACGCGAGTCTGTTTCAGATATGCGATGCCGATCTGCGGGCAGGCTTCGATCGGTACGGGTGCGGATTCCTCGAACAGTTCCCAGGTGCGGGCTTCGTCCGCGGACCGCCCCAGACCATTGTAGATTTGCGCCAGATTTCGCAGATACGCATGGTTGCCAGGCTCGGCCGCAGTGAGCTGGAGCGCCGGTTCCAGGGCCTGTTCAAACTTCCTTGCATGGATCAGGCTTTCAGAATCGGCCCGCAAGAGACGCAATTGCTCCAGCTGGGGTTCTGAGGTTCGCACGCCCGACCCGGATCCGGGAGCCACAAACAGCGCCCAATAAATCACGGTCAAAGCGAGTGAAGGCAGCCCCACTCGTTTCGCAAAACTGGTTGTAGCGGACATCAGAAGCGGAAGTACGCCGTCAGGCTGGCCGAGTTGTGGCCGAGCCTGGACTGGTCGAGACGGTCTTCGAGACTGTGACTGCCCAGGAAGTTGAGCATCCATCGCCGGCTTAGGCGCCAGTTCAATTCACCACCGATCACATGCGATCGCAGCACCTCAATCTCGTTGATGCTCCCGCTCTCGATGGGCGCGGCGCCGGTGCCGTAGCGCAGGCCGAAGTAGCTGGTGTCGTCGCCGAAATAGCGTCGACCCTGAAATTGAAGCGAATAGGAATCGCCCGTGCTGTCTGGAGTGAGATAAGTGCGAGCCGTCACCAGCCAGCGGCCGTGATATTTGGATACCGAACCGGTATAGACATTGATCCGCGAGGCGAAGCCCAGGCTGCGCAGGCCGCCTGAAACCTCCATCCCGTGGGACAAACTTTGGAACAGCTCCGCGCCGAACCGGTTTCCCGGGTAAAGCTTCTTGTCCGGCGACCAGCCCACGTTCAAGTAGGCGTATAGGCCCTTCCGGAGCGTGGGGTAAGCGTCAATTTCCACCAGGCTGCTGTCCAACCCGAAACGGTTGGCGTGCGAGAAACGCGCAAACACCGGGCCGACGCCAGCCATTCGATATTTCAAACTGACCTGGCTCTCCAGCCAGCCCGGCCTCCCGTCGTTGAACCAGTCATACGATTGCACCACGGATGCTTCCCACTGGCGGCTGCCGTCGCGAAGATCGTCCCGCAGCGATCGGGCTTCCGGCTGATTTGGGTCCACGTCCAGCAATTTGTGCAGTACGTCCAACGCGTCGTTGGGACGTGCGAGATTATCCAGAGCGCGGGCCTGGGACATGAGCAGCGCGGTGTCGTTAGGACGCTTCGCCAGGGCGCGACGCGCGAGTTCCTCAGCTCTATCGGGATGATTGGACCAAAGCTCGACGTTGATCAGGGCCGGTAGCGCATCGCCGTGGTCCGGATAGCGCTCCAGGACAGTTTCCAGCTCATGCCGCGCCTGGTCGTATCGCCCTTCCCAGGACAGCACGATACCGTAGAACGTCCGCGCATCTGTATCCTCCGGGGTCTGCTGGAGATAGTCTTCAAGCAGAGTCAGCGCTTCGGTCCGCTGCTTATTGAAAGCGAGCTCGTGCGCCCGCTTCAGAGCGTCTTCCTGGCCTAGAGCAGACGGGACTGGCACGGCCCAAAGCAGCACCATGACAGGGAGCAATCGCCATGCGGTCTTGAGATCCATGTGTCAGGGAAATCGACAGAAATGCGCTGGTACTTTACTTGAAATGCTCCTGCTGCAATAAATGCAGAAAGGCGGTTTGGCGCACCCGAGTCCCAGATTGGTTCTCACTGCGCGGACAGGCATCTGCCGGGCAGGACAGAATCACACGGAATTTCTTGGCTCGTCAGCAGCTAGGGCCCACGCTGGGCGCCGTGCGCCAACCCTAAAGGAACTCTCGCAAATCGAGCGATGCTCCTCGACCTCAGCCTCCCGAAACTCGACGGGTTCGAAGTGCTTCGGAGAATCCGAGCGCGTGAGAAATATGGTCACGTCCCGGTGCGGATCATCACTCAGCGGAACTGTTTTTTATAAAAGAAGTCCAATGCTACGATCCCATTTTCCTCTCGCGTAGCAACGGCGGAGAATCGCGGCGTGAAGGCCCATTCCACCCGGATCAGCTGCGAATTGGATTGCGTCAAGTCTTGCGTATAACTGAACGTGATATCGGGCGTGACCTGCTGCTGAAGCGTTAAGCGAGCCTGCGGGAGCGCGGACCCAGTTGTGAACGTCGGGTCGATTTTCAGTTGGCTCACTCCGAATACTCTCTGCAACCGGTTCGCGAGCGGGTTCGCAATAGTCTGTTGCATCAGTGATGATTCGCCCAACTGAGCAATTGTTTGATCGGGAGGCGGAGGCTGGTGCGCGGCGATGGTGGGGTCGGTAGGCGTTTTGCCGGCAGCCAGCAGCGCCACGATCTCCTCGAATCTCAGTGGAGGATCGGAAGTGTAGGAGAGCTTCAGATCGTCCATTGGACCGGAAACACGCATAGTGACCTGCACGCCTTGCGCTTTAGTTTCAAATGAGATTGCTACGATCGGCTCGATCTTTGAAGCATTATAGAAACCGATATTCCCTTCATCGACGGTATATTGGTTGCCGAAAAAGACCAGTGTGCCCTGAGTGATGTCGATCCGTCCCGTCATCCCCGGCGACTGGGCCGTCCCGCGGAGCCTCAAATCGGCAACAGCCTGTATCGTTTGGGCGAGTGTCGTTCGGAAAATGGCACTCGGCGCTGTGCGGATACGAACGTTAAGGCGCATGTTCGAGAGCAAAGGCGACACTTTGGACGGCGCCGCTGGAGCGCTTACCTTGTACAGCATCGAGCCCAGGTCGCTCTCAGGCGCATAACTTACCTGCTGAATCGTAACGTCGCCGGAAAGGTTACTGCGTACGCTTGATCCTTGCAGACTCAGGTCCAGATCGCTGACGATGCTCGCGCCCTGGTAACGCGTTCGGATTTTAGTCCCGCGAACCTGAAGATTGTAATTCTGGTTGGCTCCGCTAAATGTGGCCGATCCTGTAAAAGAGGTATTCCCGCCACCAACACGCGCAGTCAGAGTTTGGATAGTAGCCGAGTTTCCGTTCAAAAGGATTGTGCCGTTGGCGTCCGAAATGCCGTTGGGAGCGTCAGCGACGTGCAACGATGCGTTCTTCAGTTCCGCCTTTCCTGTGATCCGCGGCTGTGCCAGTGTCCCGGTCACGCTTCCGTTCAAGGCGACGCTTCCTCCAGATTGTATGTCGCTATCGAGACTCTGTACAAGTTTGAGATCGACATTGCCATTTATCGTCAGATCGATCGATTTTGCTGCCGTGATCGGGGCACTTCCATTGATGGCGAGCTGCATCGAAGGGCCACTGAATCTCGCATTTTGCAGCCGAATCTCTTGGTTTTGGAGCGAAGCTGTAATCGGCCCTTGATTTTGAAGGGCGATGCTGCGTGGCGTTGAACCTCGCGCATCAGGAGCCTTCGTCGACACTTCCAAGCGGGATAGCTGGAGATTTGCCCGAAGATTGGGCAAGTCCATGATAGGTCCCGTGACATCCGCTTGCCCCTCCGCGACAGCGTCGAATTGTGCCGATGAGTTGGGGGATGGGAGGATCCCCTGGAAACCGGAGTATGTAACGTTCTTAAAAGTGAGCTTCGCGGTGATGGGGTAATTGGTGGCAAGCGTAACTTGCCCGTTCGCCTGGATGTCGCTTTTCCCGATGTCCGATTGCACGGTAAACGCCACAGTCTGTCCGCTTGTGTTAGCTTTGAGCGACGCGCTGCCCAAAGCTTTCCCGTTAACGACGAGAGCCGAGACATCGCCGTTGACGTCTCCTTTTGAAACCAGGACCTCGCGGTGGCCATCGCGCGTTTCCAGGGTTGCGGCGATATCCGCTGTTATTCGAGCGGCGCCGCCGAGCCCAGGACGGGCGTTCTGTAGATTGACGACACGCGCCAGGTCGACTCGAGCTGAATTCGCGCGGAGCTCGAAGTGGCCTCGATCAAAGTCATTAGCCGGGTGAGAAAAGGAACCGCTCAACTGTAGAGATCCCGCGGGCGTTATCAATGCCAGGCGGGAAACGGAAATCGAATCAGCTGTATAGGCCGCCGCGCCTTCGATCGAGTTGAAGGGTTCCTGATAAAGCGTACCGTTGGTCACCCGAAAATCGGCATTCGAACGAAAATCGCGCCTATTACCCGACACATCGGCCGTAGCGGACAACGTACCGCGAGCGGGAAAGGACTTTCCTGCGACCGATAACACCTTATCGATCGGCAAAGCGCTGATAGTGGCGTGAGCTGAGGTTGGATAGTCGGGAGCGAGCTGCGTTTGCCCATTCACCTGCAAGGTCGAACCGGCGAAATTCGAATCCGCGCGGAAGGTCACGTTCGAGCCGCTCGTGCGGGCCGTAACGTTTAGGTTTCCGAAGGATTCACGCATATCACGGAGCCCGATGGCATGGATATCGCCTGAGATCGAAGAGAGGCTAAACTCGGTTCCAGCAGCCGCGTTTCGTAAGTCTCCACTCGCTGCCGCATCCAGTTGAATAGTTCCGGCCAGGCCGGGATGCCGCTTTTGCGCAGTTTGCAGCTGAGCCAATGCGAGATTACTGCCGGTCACCTGCGCCTGGATTCTCCCGGTGTTCAGCGAATCAGAAGGATGCGCATAGCTTCCCTTCAATTCAAGCGTCGCTGCACCCGCAACGATCCGAGCCGATGGAAGATCGATCAGCCGGTCGGAGAACCTGATCGAGGCTTGAAGCGTGTCGAATGACTCCTGATAAAGGGTCCCACGCGCTACCGACAGGTCCGCCGTTCCTTGAGGATTGCCGATTGTGCCGGTGATGTTTGCTTGGGCCGTGAGTGCGCCCGCGGCGGGTATCGAGGATTGCCCTGCCAGAGCGAGCACGTCGGCCAGGTCGCCGTTGCGCATGCTGGCTGTCAGCGTCATGCGATCGTTTCCACTGGCGCGCCACTTATGCAAGCCGACTGAACCCGCAAATTGAGCGTCCAGGTTGCCGCGCGTGAGACGCCCGTTCTGGACGCTCGCGCCGGATGCCGAGGCTTGAAGATCCGCTTCCATGCGATCAAAATCCTGCTGGTTCACCGAAAAACGGGTCAGGACTGCATGCCCGCCGATCTGAGGCGCGGACAATGGTCCGCGGACTTTAGCCGTTAAGGTAGCCGATCCTCCCTTGAGAGTGACAGGCAGCGATGAAGACGGCGCGAAATCACGGAGGTTTCCTGAGACGATCCGAACATCAACCGTTTGGCCCAATACTCCGCTGGCATCCAAGCGGCTGTTCGGCAAAGAAAGCTGAACGCCTCTCAAAGGAATGTCGCCTCGAGCCCCGTCATACTCGGCCACAACCCGACCTGATACCGGGACGCCGGATGATTTACGTGCCAGCGCCAACTGTGCGTGCGCACCGATGGATTTCGCGTCTTTCAGGCTTCCGGTGGATGTGAGATTGCCCGATATGGTGCTCGCATAATCGATCCGTGTTCCCGTCAGTGCGCTTGCCAGCGATTGGAGGTCGAAATCCCTAAGCTGAGCGTTGGCCGTGAACCGGTCCAAATCTTTCAGATTGCCGCTCGCAACTATCTCTCCACCAAGAGCGTCGATGCGCAGCGTCCTTAAGTTGATCTGCCTGGGATCGGCGCTGGCAGCGGCGGCAAGCCGGATCCCCCGCAAGACGCGTCCGCTCTGGCCAAACGTTATGTTCGATCCGCTGACTTCGGCGTCTCCACTGTAATCGCTGGCGGATATGATTTTCCCGTGTCCCATTATCTGGAGATCCCCCTGAAGGGTTGTTCCATCCTTGTTTAATATCTGAGCAACATCTTCCAGCGATACTGAACCGCTCAGATCCGCCGAGGTAACTGGCGATCGCATATTGTCAACCGTGCTGCTCAGCGTAAGGGCCGATTTCCCGGTCGATATCTTCGCGTTGTCGATTCGAATCCGATCTCGTTCGAGCTGTATGGGAATTTCCAATGCAAGCGTCAGCGGATTACTCCCCGGTGGAGTAACGATCAGCGGATTAATTCCGAGCTTGCCCTCGTAGTGTTGGCCCAGTAAATTCCACCTGAGCGCGACCGTCAAATTGTCGCCACGCGCGCTGAAATCGGTTTTGCGTCCCGAAAGCTGAGCCAATCCATTCTGAATGTCGAAATGCCGGATCGCAAGATCGACAACGGTTGCCAGCGCGGAACTGTTGCTGGTTTTCTTCGTTGCCGGCGAGGGGATGTTCGTTTCGCCATTTTCGAGTACTATCACGTTCACGACAGGATGGTCGATTGTCAATGACTCAAGCCCAATGAGGTTCTTCCAGCCCGTGAACAGCTTGACCTGAAGGTCAATTGAACTTATTTCCAGGAACGGTGCCGTTCCTGGCGGCTCCTTGCCGTGAATGACGAAATGCTCAATATGAGCGCGCAACCCGCGCACGTCGAAGGTGAACCTCCCGATTTCTGCCTTGCCACCTGTCGAGGAATAGACAGCAGCTACAATCTTGTCGCGCACAAAGTTGCGGAAGCGATCCGTGCGCATGATGATTAAGCCCGCTACGACAACCGCGACGATAAGGCCCAGCAACGATCCACTGATTATGAACAGGAGTTTCGAACGCCGCATCATCGCAATGTTTCCTCTCGAAATTCGATTCGAGCGTCTTTCCGAGTTTGATCGAGCCAAGCCTCAAACTGCTGATTTGCTCGCTCGCCGGAAATCTCCTTTTCGATCTGGGAGCGCACATCGCTCGACGATCGGGCTTTTCCGAATTCGGCTGGGTGGGAACGGAAGTATTCCTCCACCTCTTGATCGCCTGCGGGACTTGCAGACGGGAATCTCTGATCGATGAAACGCAGGACGGTAAGCTGCCACAGCAGCGCGGCTTTCAACTCGCCGTCTGTTAGACCGTAATGCGTCAAGGCCTGACGATAGAGCGCGTCGTTGGGAAAACGATCTTTCTTGATTTGTGCCAAGAGCTGGTTGACTTCGCTGAGGGGCGCGGGGGATGTGGAAGCCGTGAGCAGGTCCTGACGGATCAACATTTGATCGATCAATCTGGCGGCGGACGCCTTGCGAGAACGAACGCTGAAATCGAGCTGCGTTTGGTTCAGGAAACTGACGACGCGAATATCGCGCTCGATATCGCTCTGCTTGATGGCTCGAGATCCAACGATGACTGAAATCCGATCCACAATCTCAGCTCGGGTGGGCGCCCAAAGCATGGAAACCAGCCAAAGCGATCGTGCCAGGGTTCTCATCAAAACGTCTGCCCAATCGAAAAGAAAAACTGAAAATGACTGATGCTCTGAGTTTGACCTTGGCAAGCCTGCGGGAGTTGTGAAGGCGGGAGGTTGGGGTTGCATTGAAGCAGGTCGTTCAGCGTTCCCTTAAAACCTACGAAACTGGGCGGATTGATGCTATACGCGAGATCAAGACGGATAGGGCCGACCGGCGTTTTGTAGCGGATGCCGAAGCCGACGGCATGGACCATGTAATTGAAATCCTGGAGATTGCGCTGGTGCACGCGGAAGGAGATGCTGCCGACGTTCTGGTAGACATTCCCAGCGTCGTGGAATAGCACTCCGTTGATGTTATCGCCCAACAGCGGAAATCTAAGTTCGAACGTATTGAAGAAGAGGGCGTTGCCGCCGAGTGGAAATCCGGTGGGCGTAGTCGCGGTCCCGCCCGGACCGGCAGGGACGCCAATGTCGCGCGGTCCGGCCTGATTTTCAGGGAAACCGCGATGCGATACGTTTCCGCCGCCGAAGAGTCTCTCGGGCAGGGGTACAGCGTCGGCATCGCTCAACCCCGCCACCGTCGCAAATGGAAGAATCGCGCCGAACGTGGTCTGTCTCGCGAAAGTGATGTTTTTGGTCAAGGGATAATAGGTGGCGTTTTTTCCGACAATGCGGAAGAAGCTGCGCTGCGAGCCAAAAACCCTGGAAGTCACCGCGACGTCGAGGGTGTTGTACAGCCCGCGGTGCGCGTCGGCAGAGTTGTCCCGGCGGTCTTGAACCAGATTCGCCGACAGGATCCCCAGCCGAACCGGTTGCAGAAGCTGGGGGACCAGCAGCGCGGGAATCACCACGTTGTTCGTGCTCACACGGCGATATGCGTAGCGGAACAGAATCGTGGTGGGCTTCGAAAGCTTCTGGGATACCTGAATCGACGCCTCTTCGCGCCGCGCTGAGAAGGTCGCTACATCGCGCGACACATCATAGAGAGCGGTAAATGTGATCGAGCGGCCATCAGTGTTTTGAAACCGGGGCCACAAATAGCTGAGCGCTGCCTTCCTCTCGATTGTGGACGCGATGGTTTGCAATGCGATTGTGTGGTTCAGTCCCCATTGATTCAGGCGCTTGAGGTCGATAGAAACGCGCGGACTGAAGCCCGTGGATCCGGCCGGCGCAGTTAAGTCGGAAGTGGTTCCGCCAATACGCGCGATTTCCGCTCCCACGCCGACATTCAGCGTATAGCGGTGGCCTTCATCGAAGTCGAAGAGGACGTATTTGTAATCCTCCGTTCCGCCAGGATTCTGTACCACCGCCTGAACGCTGGCGAAAGCGCCCAGGTCATACAGATGCCGCTGCGAGTTGAGGAGTTGGGTGAACGAAAGTGGTCCGTGATTGTCCATCTGCAGGTTGTTTGTGATATAGCTACGGCGCGTGGCCTTCAATCCGCTGAAGAGAATGTCTCGTACGAATTTTTGCTCGCCAGGTGTGATACGAAAAGTAAGCAGCACCTGCTGCGGAACGTCGGCAGGGCGAATGGCCGCTATGACAGCCGCATTCAAATAACCTCGGGAGCGGTAGAAGGTGACGATGGCAGCCTGGTCCGTCGCGATGGTTTCATCGCTATAGGGTTGACCATCGCTTGAGCTGATCAGGTTCAAAAGTTCCAACTGATCGGCATCGGCGGCGCCTTCCAGAGTCAGTTTGGAAATGAACCATTGAGCGCCTTCCTTTATGTCAATGGTGATGCCTATTTGGCCGCTCTTCCCTCCATAATTGCTTTCGACCGTGGAACTCACAGCGACATCCCGAAACCCGTTTCGTCGGTAGAGGATCGCGATGGTCTCCTCGTCTTTACGACGGTAGGCATCGCTGAATCGACCATGCCGGAACCGGAAGGAACTAGGTTGTAAGAACATACGCTCACGAATGGTATCGGTGGAGAAATAGCGATTGCCTTGGATCGCAACGTGCGATAGCTTCTGCCGCGCGCCCTGACTGATCACGTATTCGATCGTCAGTTGATCGTTTTGTACCGGCAACGTTCGATAAGTAACGTCCGCGTCGGGATAGCCTTGAGATTGGAAGTAGTCTTTGAGGTTGCGAGCGCCCTCGACCAAAAGATCGTCGTCAACGGCTCCCTCCTGAAACACCGGGACATAACGCTGTAGGAGCTTTTTTGACACTTTGGCTTCCACGGCCTTGATCTGGACTTTCGGACCAGCCTGAATATCGAGCTCGGGCTTGAGGTGACGCGTCTCCGGGTCATAATCCTGGCCCTGGAGCGTCACCGACGCGGTAAGCCGATCGTCCTTCTGATAGCGCCTCTGGATACCCTGAATTCCAGTGTTGGTCAGAGTTTCGGTAACCTGTCGCCATCGCCCTATGAAGCGGACACGCCAGCCCGTCGCCTTGAGGATGGTCGCATCGGGAAGTTTGGCATCGCCTGTGATTAGAGGAGCGCGGTAGTGGGCGCGATGCCCCGGGTCCACAGCAACATTGACATTCAATTGCTGCGTATCTGGATCTTCGGACGTATCCAGCTTGACGGTTGCCTCGTAAAGGCCATTGCTGACGAAGAGATGTTCGATCTGTTTTTGCGCAGTCGCCAGCATCTCGGGCCGGAAAGGCGTCCCCAGATCGAGCATCGTTGCAGAAACAATCTGCGCGCGGTTTGGCGGAGACCCAGGCCTGCCCAGCACGTCGATGTGGCCGACGAAAGAGGCCGCCCGCGTAGCGAACCGCACGACTACGCCATTTCCTTCGGAACGCGCATCCACCTGAATATCCTCATACCGCCCGGTCGCAAACAGCGCGTCGATTACATCGGCGATTTCGGATTTCTGAAGTGTTTCGCCCGGTGCGAGCGTCTGCAATCTGGCCAGATCGGCCGGGGCGAGTGGTTGTTGCGGCGGCTGGTATTCAATTCTGAGGATCCTCTCTCCTTCATGCTGTGGGCTCTGGCCGAATGATAGGAAACCCGTCATCACCGTCAAAAGGACAGCCCAAAAGCTAAACCGCTGGCATGCTCCTTCAATAGGCACTATCAAGAAGATTCAGAACGCGTTCAATTGTTTCCCTCTGGGAAACTGAAAAGGCGAACACAGGATCTCTTCAATGAATGCCTGCACCCCCTACTCGCGCGAGCCTCTCGGAGGTCCTCCGGGATAGCTTGGTCCGGTGGAATGCCCACAATGCGCCCAGGTTCGGTGCTTCTATCGCGTTTTATACCCTTCTCTCCCTGGCGCCTCTTCTGGCAATTTGCACAGCCATCGTTTCGCTGGCATTCGGGACGAAGGTCGCCCAAAGCGAGATTACGGCAATTGTCCGCTTATGGATCGGGGACGAAGCCGCCAAAACTATTTCCGATCTGATCATTGGAACCCAAAGGCCGTCGGGCATTTTGTCGGGAGCCCTGACTCTAGTGGTATTTTTCTTGGGCGCTTCCAGCGTGTTTACGGAACTGCGCAGCGCTCTGAATCAAATGTGGGACGCCCCGGTGAAAGGGAGCGGATTCGTGACTGACCTTATCCGGCAGAGAGCCTTTGCGTTCGGGATGACGATCGCAGCGGGATTGTTTCTGCTAGTTACCACTGCCCTTAGCGTGACTTTTTCGGTATTCGAGCGCCGGTTTGGAACTTGGTTGCCGGTCTCGCCCCTCCTTCTGGAGGCCCTGAACATGGGCGCGAGCATCTGCATACTTTTGGCGCTTTTCGCTCTTATCTTCCGCCTGGTGCCAGACGTACGATTGCCGTGGAAGCCGCTGTTTTTGGGCGCGGCAATCACGACAGTTTTGTTTACGGCGGGCCGCGCCGCCCTCGATGTATACTTCGTCAAAACTGTAGTTGGATCGGTCTACGGCGCGGCTGGATCGCTGGTGGTAATGATCGTGTGGGTCTATTATTCGGCACAGATATTTCTTCTTGGCGCAGAGATCACTAAGGTGTATGCGGATCAGCGATAGTCCCAACGCGCATTCGGCTCATGGTCCTTCTGCCGACTAGTTTTAGTTTTTTACCTTGGCCCTGCGCACGTTCTCTATCAAACTCCTTGAAACGACTCGAC
>Ga0207667_10001446_pt1 | contig 29773 bp, 20 predicted proteins | sample KBSCornC52_FD_184301 | JGI IMG/M metagenome (GOLD analysis project Ga0207667, IMG submission 184301) | Corn rhizosphere microbial communities from Kellogg Biological Station, Michigan, USA - KBS Corn C5-2 (SPAdes) (version 2) | ecosystem: Host-associated > Plants > Roots > Rhizosphere > Soil ...
TCCGTTGCGTTCGTGCAGGGCACGATCAACCGTCCCGATTGCAACATTGGCCAGCTCGGCAATCAGGCGAATCCCATGCCGCTCGCTTTTCATCTCCTGGGCTCCCCCCCGCAATACGCCAACTGCCCCATTAAGCATGCTCCCTGCCGTCCAAGTTGAGCGGCGGGGCAGGTTTCCGTGTACGTTGACGATACTATACTCAGGCGCTTTTGAATTACCCCTGGAGGGTAGCAAACTTTCATGTTCAACAACCTTCGCGTTCTCCTGTTAAACGTTCTCGCGGTGCCATTCTTTTTTCCTGTGTTTCGCTGGCGCAGAGCGGGCAAGGTCCGCCATTTGTCACTACCCGGATGCTTCACAACGTGATGTTTGGGGACGGACGGGCCTGGTTTTATTTCGTGTTCGGCCTGGGCAAATCAACTTTCAGGTCTGGCCCGGCGCGCGATTTTGGATTGAAGAAGCCCTGGGCAGAACCCTGCAAGTCCCGTCCCCTCCGGCGTGCAGGAATTCTCAATGATCATGAGGGGAATTTCTTAATCACATTCCATGAAAATCTCGGGAGGACCGCAGCGATTTCCCAAGAAGCGCGGCAGACAGTGCGGAACTTCCCTTAGAACAACCTCGGCGCAAAGTCCTTGAGGTCCCGGCGCCAAGTCTGCCACTCGTGGTCCGTGCCGGGGGATTCGTAGAACACATGCTGGATGCCCGCCTCCTGCAGCGAAGTATGCAGACGTAACAGTCCCGCCCGCATCCGTTCCGGTTCATTGGTTCCGACGCCGATCCAGAGCAAGTGTACTTTCTTACCGAATGCAGCCGCATCGGCAAACACCCCGTTGTAATCGGTCTTGGGATCCAGTTTTCGGTTTCCCAGCACCAGCATACCGCCAGCCCCGCTGAACCCTCCGATATAGGAAAAGAGGTCGAGATGATCGAGCGTCACCTGAAAAGTCTGCATGCCGCCCATGGAAAGTCCGGCCATGGCGCGGTGGTTGCGGTCTGAAATCGTCCGAAAGGTCGAATCGATGTAAGGAATCAACGCCTGGGTCACGTCGTCTTCAAAGACCGCCGACATTTCCTGCATTGCTTTCAACATTTCGGGTGAACCGAAGGGCTTCGCAGTGAAATCAGGCGCTTGCCCGGCACGTCGCGCGTAGCCATACGCCATCACCACGATCATGGGCTTGCAGCTTTTCGCTGCGATGAGATTGTCCAGGATGAAATTCGCACGGCCCTGCCTGATCCAGCCCGTCTCATCTTCGCCGGCGCCGTGCTGCAGGTAGAGCACTGGATAACGCACCTTGGTTTGACCATCGTAATTCGGCGGCAAATACACCAGCGCGTGCCGCCAGGAACCGGTCACCTTCGAGTTGTACCAGACCTCGCGCACCTGGCCGTGGGGCACGTCCTGGATCGAATAGTAGGTCGAGCCCGGCTCTGGAACTTCAACCGCGCTCGCATATTTGCCTCCACCAAAAAACGCCTGACTGCTGGGGTCACTGACTTCCGCGCCGTCGATGATCAGCGTGTAATAGTGCAGGCCGGGAACAAGAGGCGGCGTCGTAATGGTCCAGAATCCGTCGGGCTGCTTCTCCATGTCCGCCTTGGGACCGCTCCAAAAATTCACCCGGACCTTAGCGGCGTCTGGAGCTTTGACCCTGAGCTGCACTCTGCCCGCGCTATCCACCCGCGGATATTCGGCTCCCCAGACGTTCGTCGCGGCAGATTGGAAAGTGCTGGCATCCTGTGCCCAGCACAGCGTGGCCAACAGAAAAATCATCATTCCGGCTGTTTTCATAGTATTGTTCTGTCCTGAGTTTATGCGGTTCCAGCAATCGTTTGCTGTCGAAGGAATCCCTATCTTTGGCCGTAAGGTAAATGACATCGTGAAGCCGGCTGAGCAAACGAATACTACGCTCTCGGTTTGGCAAAGCAAAAGCTATATTTTTCGGCATTCGATATCTTATTTTTCGATGAATGACTGACCTTTTAACTACAAAAAAGGACACCACCGCTCCATGCGCACTTTCCTGATTCGTCTGGTTCTTCTGACCACCATTCTTGCCGCTCCTCTTATGGCCGCCGACAAGTTTGCTTTGTCGGTGGACACTACCAAAGCCGGAGCGAAGCTTGACCGCAACCTCTTCGGCCAGTTCGCCGAACATCTTGGTCATGGCGTCTATGAAGGGATCTGGGTGGGACCCGATTCCGCGATTCCCAATACCCGCGGCATTCGCAACGACGTCGTCACCGCTTTGAAAGCTCTAAAAGTGCCGAACGTTCGCTGGCCCGGCGGCTGTTTCGCGGATGAGTATCACTGGCGCAAAGGCATCGGGACGTCACGAGCCGTGACCCTTAATCCCAACTGGGGCGGGGTAATCGAACCGAACACCTTCGGCACCCACGAATTCATGGACTTTCTCGAGCAGATCGGCGCCGACGCGTACCTGTCGGTCAACGTCGGCTCCGGCACTCCTCAGGAGGCGTCGGAATGGCTGGAATACCTGACTACCGCGCAGCCGACCACGCTGGCGAAGGAGCGCGGCGCCAACGGCCATCCTGCTCCCTACAGGGTGAGCTTTCTTGGCATCGGCAATGAAAGCTGGGACTGTGGCGGCAACATGACTCCCGACTACTACCTGGATCAGCTCAAGGATTACAGCCGCTTCGTCAGGAACTTTAATCCAGAGCAGCAGAGCAAAGCGCAACAGATGCTGAAAATCGCGGTGGGCCCCGGCGGCGATGGGCCCCGTTGGACCGACTGGACCGAAGCCGTCATGAAAGCCTATCAGCATCACTCGTGGAGCTGGGACATCGACGGCCTTTCCCTGCACAACTACACGGTAGTGAATTGGGAGAACAAATTGGCGTCCGTCGGATTCGGAAACCCCGAGTACGCGCAAGTTCTCCACTCTACGCTGGACATGGACAGTCTGATCAACAAGCACTCGGCCATCATGGATAAATATGACCCGGAGAAGAAAGTGGCCCTGGTGGTGGATGAATGGGGAGGGTGGTATGCCCCGTTGCCCGGCAGCAACCCCGGCTTCCTGGTCCAGCAGAACAGCTTGCGCGACGCTATCCTGGCGGCGCTTAATCTGAACATTTTTGCACGTCATGCCGACCGGGTGCGCATGGCCAACATCGCGCAGATGATTAATGTGCTTCAGGCCATGATCATGACCGACAAAGAAAAAATGGTCCTGACACCCACCTACTACGTTTTCAAAATGTATGTGCCGTTCCAGGACGCTACGTTTGTGCCTATGACATTCGACGCTGGAACCTACAAACAAGGCGCCATCACGCTGCCTCGGGTGGACGCCATTGCGGCCCGGGACACAAACGGCAAGCTATGGCTGGAAATCACCAACCTTGACCCCGATCAGCCTGTGGATATTGAAACCAGCCTGACCGGGATCACGGCGAAATCGGCAAAAGGAGAGACCCTGACCGCCCCGAAGGTTGACAGCGTCAACACCTTCGATGCTCCGAACACCGTAGTACCGAAGCCGGTCTTCGCCAAGGTCGTCGACGGCAAATTGAATCTGAAGCTTGAGCCGAAATCGGTCACCGTTCTTTCGGTAGAACAGTAAGGCTAAATTTCAGTAGGAGGTTCAGCGGCATTCGAAATTGTTCCCGTCCTCCGTATTGCCTTGTCCCTTGTATTGGGCGTGTTTGGGGTAGGGACACAGAGGGCGGCTGCGACCAGGAAATGCTTTGCCGGTCGTCATTACTGCCGTGGGAGCCTTGCTCTTCTCCACCCAGTTGACCATCGCGCCCAGGAGATCGAAATGATCAAGACCCGGGCCTCCGCCGCAGTGCCCCATTCCTGGAACAAAATAGAACTGGCTCCACTTGGAAATGGCTTCCAGACCGCCGTTGGCAGCCGCCATCTCCTTGTAGTACTCGAATGTGTCGAGGGGAGAGAACCAGGGATCGCTGTCGCCGTGGTAAAAGATCAGCTTGCCGCCATGCCCGGAAAACGTAGTCAGGTTGGTGGACATCGAGTCCACCAGTGGCTGGGCATTCGCGAGCGCTTCCTTCTCGACGTCCACTTCCATGGCGGTGGTTGCCGGCCCGAAAATGCCGGGCCCCGGCGAGACAATGCCACGGATGGGAGCGCTGGCAGTGATGCCTGTGTCATACAGGAAGCCGGGATAAACCTGGACGCCGCCCTGCGTCTTTGGCCCGCCCACAGCCTTCTTGATGGCAGCGACCTTTTCCGGACTCAGGCACGACTCGCTCTTCCCTTCCTTACACGTCAACACCGCCGGATCAAAATCGCAACCGAGAGGATCCGAGATGATGCCGTCTGCCACCCCGTCCTTTGCATCACACGCTTGCAGGAGCGCGCTACTGATTATGTTGCGATCGGCATCGCTGATAGCCTGCGCGATGATTGGCTTGCCATTCGCGTCTTTTGGCGCAACCTGGTTGAACGCGACCGGGATCCACTTGCCGATCGCCAGGTTGGAAAGTCCGGTGCGCATGGCGGGATCACCCGAAATAATTCCGTCAAACAATGAAGGGTAGCGTTGCGAAAGAATCATGCCCTCGCGGCCGCCCGTGGAACATCCCGAGAAATACGAAAAAGCCGCCGGCTTCCCGTAGTATTGCGCGACGAGTTGTTTGGCCAGAGTGGCGACCTCGGCGTTCGCGAGATAGGCGAAATCCAGATACGCCTGCTGGTCTTTCATGAAACCGAAATCAAATCCGCGTTCGCTCTTATGGCCCGTATCGGTGCTGACTACGGCGAACCCGCGCATAAGGCCGGGCGTATCTCCGGCAGCATTCAGTCCGAGCGGGGGAAACACTATGCCATTGCTGCCGGCTCCGCCCTGCATCAGGAAATCGCCGTTCCATTGATTGGGGAGGGCGAGCGCAATGTTGATGCCAAAATTCTCGCCCCCAACTCCGGTGCGTCGATTGATGACGGCCTCGACTCGGCAATATGCAGGTATGGGATCACTGTGGCCTGGTCCGTAGAGATTAGGCACGGTGGTTCCATAAGGAATCTGTTCGGCTTTCGTGATTTCGGCTTTTATGATTTCAATGCTCGCAGCTTTAAAGCCCTTCAGGGCGGCACATGAGTTTGTCTGCTGGGCGCGCGCCCCAGTGCTCAGCAGGAGCAGGATCAACGCCAGGGCTTGCCATGATCTGGGTTGCAATGTTGTCCTCACCTTCCTGTGTGGTCGCCGATTATCGCAGATTCGGCATCCGGCGAACTCCCTCAGCAATGGCTTCGTTCAGTTGTTTCATGAGCAGGCTATTCCGGGAGCAGCTGCGCGCCTTTCACTTTAAAAGTCCCGGTCACTGTCGGTGCAACCGTGTTCGGCTGGCCTCCCCCGATTGAAACCGAATACGTCCCCTTCGCGATGACCGGCTGGCCGGCTGCGGTTACCATGCTCAGGTCGCGTTCCTTCAACTCGAAGCCGATCTTCTGCGATTCGCCTGGCTTTAAGTGAACACGCTTGAACCCGCGCAGGGCGCGCAGGGGCGCTCCCGCCACGTTCGGAAAACTTAGATAGAGCTGGGCAACCTCGTCTCCCTCGCGCTTTCCGGTATTAGTGATGGTCACCTCCGCGGTCAGTGGATCGCCAGCTTTGAGCGCCTTCTGCGGAAGTGTCAGGCCGCTGTAAGAAAATGTCGTGTAGCTCAAGCCATACCCGAACGGATACAGCGGTTTGCCTTCGAAATAGCGGTAAGTCCGCCCTTTCATTGCATAGTCTTCAAACGGCGGAAGTTGATCGATGCCGGTATAGAAAGTAGCCGGCAGGCGTCCGGCGGGATTGTTCTTCCCCGAAAGTGTCTCCGCAACCGCCGCACCACCTTCCTCGCCCGCATACCAGGATTCCAGAATCGCGTTCACATGTTTTTGGGCCCAGTTCACGGCGAGGGCGCTTCCGTTGGCGAGCACGAGTACGACTGGCTTTCCCGTGGCCGTCACCGCTTCGAGCAATTGCTGTTCCGGCTTCGGCAGATCAATGCTGGTGCGGTCTCCCCCTTTGAATCCTTCCTCGCTCACTGCCATCTCTTCGCCTTCGAGCTGGCTGGTGATTCCCATCACCGCAACCACCACATCCGCGTTCTTCGCCACTTCAATTGCGGCGGGGTCCGGTTTCGGATCGTACTTCGCCCAAATCAACTGCGCCTGTGTGGGCCCGGGTTTCGTCTGCCGGTACCTGACTTCGAAGGCCGTCTTCCTGCCCTGCTCCAGATGAATGTGTCCAACCTTGCTTTGCGACCGCTCACTGTCCAGGTACTGCATCACCAATGGTTTGCCATCAATCAGCACCATCGCGAAGTTGCCGCTGGCGCGTACGCCGATGCTGTAGTCGCCGCTTTCGTTGACCGTGAGAAACCCTGCCCACTCCACCGATAAAGGATAGGTGCCGGCGGCTTCTTGAGGGACATTCTCTGAATTCAGGTCAACCGTGCTCACAGTGCGCGTGGCTAAGACAGGGCCCTGGCCCGGATCCACCCCCGAAGAGAACTTCGCGGTGAGCCCTGGCTGACCCTCCGCATTGGTCAACGCTGACTCTGGAACCAGTTCTCCATCGGCTCGCAAAAACTGTGTCCCGGCAACAAAGTTGATTTGCGCTTCCGGGAACTCCGCTTTCATGCCATCCAAAACGGAAACGATATGGGTTGGACTTCCGCTGTAATTGCCAAGCAGATATTTTGTTTGGTCTGCCAACGGACCCACCAACGCGATTTTTAGTTTGCCCTGCTTGAGTGGCAGGGTGCCGTCGTTTTTGAGCAGCACCATGGACTCGCTGGCGATGGTCCGTGCCAGCGCGCGGTGCTCCGCGCTGTCCAGTTCTCTTTCGTCAATCTTCGTATATGGCACCATCTCCGGCGGATCGAACATGCCCAGTTTCATCCGCGCCGTAAACAGGCGTATCAGCGCGGTATCGATCTCGCTTTCCTTTAAAAAACCTTGCTTGTATGCGTCATAGTAAGGGCGGTAATCGTGATCGTCCTTGACTTTGGCGAAGTCGATGCACTCGTTGTCCATGCCCCGCTGAATGGCGAGCGCGGAGGCCTCGGGCTGGGTCTTCGTAAAGTGATGGTCACGAAAAATGTTGACGACCGCGTCGCAGTCGGAGACGACGTACCCTTGAAACTTCCATTTGTTTCGCAGTTGGTCTTGCAGCAGGAACTCATTGACGCACGCAGGCTGCCCGTTGATGCTGTTATAAGCGCACATCACCGAAGCGGCCTTGGCTTCGGTCACGGTTGCGCGAAATGCCGGCAGATACGTGTCCAGTTGATCATGTTTGCTGACCATCACATCCGCCTTATGGCGCGTGCTCTCGGGCCCGCTGTGGACCGCGTAATGTTTCGGTGTCGAAATGGCGCGATAGTATTTCGGGTCGTCGCCCTGCATGCCCGTAACGAACGCCACCCCCATTCGGGCCGTCAGGAATGGGTCTTCCCCATAGGTTTCCTGGCCGCGTCCCCAGCGGGGATCGCGAAAGATGTTGATGTTTGGGGCCCAGAAGTCGAGACCCTGAAAGATGTCGCTGTGGCCGTCCTTAATCCCCTCCACGTACTTGATTCGTCCCTCAACGCTGGTCGCAATAGCCATCCGGTGAATGACATCCGTATCGAACGTCGCGGCCAACCCGACCGGCTCCGGGAATGTGGTGATACCGCCGTTGTTCGCTACGCCATGCAGCGCCTCGCTCCACCAGTCGTAGTCCGGCACATTCAGCCGCGGAATGGCACGCGACTGGTTCACCAGCTGCGAGACCTTTTCTTCCACCGTCATGCGGTGGACCAGATCGGCGGCGCGCTGCTCGGCCGGCAATGAAGTATTCAAATATGCGGGCTTTTCGGAATTCTGTGCGTTCAGACCATTGAGGGCGAACATCGGCACAAAGAGGATGAGTACACGGAAGTTAAAAGGACGCATGGAATCTCCGGGTTCGAATCGAGTTTAGTGTAATCGTTTACTTGCTATGCATCTACTTTGGAAATTACGGTACTGTTCGCCGTCTCCGATGACCGACTGACTCCAGAGCCGAACTTCTTTGCTGTCTGGGCGTACGCTGTGTACGTTCCGCCAGGTCTCTCCTCCTTCCGTCACACATGCGACATCTCAATAGTTGACACAAGTTGTTCCTCATGTGAAATTTGAGGCCGTCGCTGGCGCCAGACCCGATTTACCAAGGGGACTTACTTCGGGCATTGTGCCGAACGGACGAGGAGCGCGAGCGTTTTCGCCTGCGCGTTGAATTCTTGCGGGTCTCTAGCCCAGGTGCCGATTCAGTTCGGGCGTGGATTTCATAGGCGCGGTATACTTTCGGGCGCAAGTTCTCTCGCCTTCGAGTTGGCTTCCGGAGGAGTGATGTTTCCCAAAATTAAAGCAGCAGGTCCTGCGGCGTGCGCCATTGTTCTCGGCTCAGCTGTTCTTCTAGGTCAAGTTCCGCAAGTTCAAAAGGCACCGGGGCCTGGAGTCTCTTCGCCTGCAGATACGGGGACGAGCGCTGCCGATGGTTGTGTTGAATGCGAACTGCCGATCATCCTGCGACAGACTGTAGAAGCGGGAAAAACCGCCGTGGGAACAAAGGTGGAAGCGCGGCTGGTGATGGCTACATTGATAAACGGCGCAGTGCTTCCGCGGAGCGCGGTGATATCGGGCGAGGTAACCGAGTCGGTGGCGAAATCAAACAATTCGCCGTCGCGGCTTGCGATTCGGATGGATTCGGCGCAATGGAAAAATGGCGAGGCGAAATTCAAGTTGTATTTGACAGCGTGGTATTATCCGCCGGCGGCGCCGATGGCGCCTCCGGACCTCTCCTATGGACCGCCGGGCGACAGAAGGAATTGGGGCGGAGTCGATCCCACCGTCGATACCACCGATCCACCGAATCCATCTCAGCGGTTGTCGACTCAGCAGGACAATGGTGTGAACGCGGGTGCGCCCGGATCGATCATCTCGAGCAAACGGGTTCTGATGAAGAATATGAAGTCAGTGAGCGGCGCCGACGGCTCGGTTGTTCTTGTTTCTTCGCGCTCAAACATCAAACTCAACAAGGTGACAACGTATGTCCTCGCAATTAATGAATTGCTTCCTGTTAAGTAGTTGGCCGACGACTTGACTCCATATGGACTGGACTCTACGGGCTTGGCGAAACGCTGACTTATGCGTCGCAGCGGCTGCTGACGAGGCACTTACTGGCGCGAGAATTCCCTCGGAACCGAATTTCGCCGCGCCCATTTCCAAACGAACGTGCGCCTTTCTCAGAAGACTTTAAGCGCCTCCAGTCGGGCGATGAGAAAATAATTGGCTTTAGAAACGAATTCGAACACGATCGCCGTCGTGGAGTTGATTCGAGGGATAGAGGATGACTTGCTCTCCAGCGGCAATTCCACCCAAGATCTCCGCTTCGGCTTGATTTCTATGACCGATCTGAACGGTACGTTGACTTGCGCGTCCCCTGTCCACGACAAAAACGCTCCAGCCATTACGATCGCGAAATGTTGCGCTTCCTGGGACTTTTAAGACTTCCGAAGCTTCCCAGGTCACGACACGCGCCTCCACGCGATACCCGTCTCCCAACCCGTCCGGCGGGTCAATGAAGTCTGCAATCACGTTAACGCGCTTTTCCTCTACGCCCAGAGCAGAGATTTTTGTAAATCCTGACGGCTCTACCAACCGCACCTTTGCCTGCAAAGGATAATTCCCGCCCCAGGCTTCCAGAAATACAGCTGCGCCGGGTCTGATGTTGACAGCATCGGTGGTCAGAACATCGGTGACGACCTCAATCTTCCCAGGGTCACCGAGTACCACGACAGGTGAACCTGCCTGGACTATGCGCTCGCTTTTCTCAATGACTCGCAAGACCCGCCCTGCGACGGGTGAACGCAAATCGATTATTTTGTGTCCCTGGACTTTAGTTTCGATCCCAACCAGACCCGCGCGCGCCACCTTCACCTCGGCAGCAGCTGCCACCACGCTGAATCGGGCTGCTCGTAGCTCTTCTGCACCTGTGATTTCCACATTTCTCGCTTCTTCCAGGGCTTGCGCGGAAATAACCCTTTCGCGTCCCAGTTGCTCTGCACGGTCGCGGTCCCGCCTGGCTTGTTCGTAATCGTGTCGAGCGTGCTCCGCTCGTGCATCCGCCTGGCGTTTCCCCGCCTCTGCGGTCTCGATACGTCCGAGGACCTCCTCGCGCTGCTGTTGATTTAGGGGAAGAGGCTGAATCCTGGCCACGATCTGGTTTTCCGAGACTGCATCTCCCTCTTCGAGATCAACCCGGAGCATTCGACCCGGAATGGGCGCCGCTATAACAAACCGGTCATGGGCTCGCGTTTCTCCATCCTCATCAATGGTCACGCGCATGGGGCCACGCGTGGCCTTCGCGACCTCTACGAGAACCGGTGTAGGCCGCAACAGGATCCAGAGAAGCCCGGGAACCCCGAGCACAACGCCGATGATAAGAATTTTGCGACGCAATCGATTCCGTGCCACATTACTCTCTCGTCTTTAGAACTGCCACCAAGTCGAGACGACTAAGTCTCCGATAGAGCAAGACTCCGGTTCCTACAGAAGCCAGACCCACAATCAGTGCGGCAATAAAATATGTCTTTGCGTTAACCACCAGGGGCATGCGGTACAGGTCTGTCTGCATTGCCGTGGTCAGCACCGCGCAGAAACCGTAACCAATGAGAAATCCAAACGGGATCGACGCTAACACGAGGGTTGCCTGCTCTCCCAACAGCATGAAACTAATCTCACGCTGGCTAAAGCCGAGGACACGCAGTGAGGCTAGCTCGTGTCCGCGTTCGGAGAGCGCAACTCGCGCGCCATTGTAGACCATGCCGATGGCGATTACGGAAGCAAACAGATTCAGTGCAGCTGTAGAGATGCGCAGACTCTCCGCTATCGTGCGATAGAAGCTCTCGATCATGGCCTGTCGCACGGCGACACCCGCCACGGCTGGCGTTCGCTTCAATTGAGAATATAGGGCTCCCAACTTCTCAGCGTCCACGGAGAGATATGCGCCCGAAATGGACGGGCCTTCGTGCAGCATGCGGTTCAGTGCGGAAATGTCCATGTAGGCTGAAAGCCCGATCATTTCATCCACCGTAGCGCTGACGGCGACCTGCCGTACCGGACGCTCGCCTTCCAGAATTTCCACGGTGATGTTCTCTCCCGGCCTGACTCCAAGCCCTTGCGCGAGTTTGCTGGTGAGTAGTACGCCTTCCGGCGGAATGCGCGCTATGTCAAGATTCTGTCCTACTACCCGTCGAAGATCGGCATTGGCCTCGAGCCCCAAAAGCCCAATGCGTTGTGAGCGGTGCCCGAAGCGAAGGCGTGCGGGCACGATTCGGAATGGCTCCGAGCGCAGCACGCCCGTCAAGTGGTTGACATCGTAACTTGCTTGCTCCCCGTGAGGCTCAACCAGAGAAATTGTTACGTCATCTCGCTGAGCGGTCCGGAATTGTACCTGCACCAGATATTCGATGGCGTCGAAAAAGTAAAAGCCCACGATCAGAATCGCGACTGCGAACGACATCCCCACAACCGTGAGAAAGGCTTTCCACGGTCTTCGTTCCAGGTTTCGCAGAATCATGCGAGTAGAAATGGATAGCAGCCGGGCAAATCCCAGACGTTCGGCAATCCCCTCTTTGAATTGGGGCGGAGATTCGGGGCGCATCGCTTCTGCCGGCGGCAGTGCAACAACGGTTCGAAGCGATAAGAGCGCACCCAGGCATGCAGCCAATGCGCTAATCATGATGCTCCAGACTATTAAATCCGTGCTGGCGACAAACTTCAGTTCGGGGAATCGGAAGAAATTCTGATACATCCGGGCCAGGCCCCTACCCAGCCAGACTCCCAGAGGTAAGCCGATGGAAGTCCCGACCGTCACGGCGACCAGAGCAAGTTTCAGATAATGAAGGCCAACTGCCACATCCGAATAGCCGAACGCCTTCAACAAACCGATGTTGTTTCTCTGTGTGCTTACCAGTCGAGACAAGACCACATGAATGAGAAATGCAGCAATCCCCAAGAAAATGGAGGGCACGAATATTCCGGTAATGCGGTCCTGGGCTATTTCATCGGTCAGAAACCGATGCGAAATTTGATCTGCGCGGCCGTACGCTCCCAGACCGCCGTAGGACTCCAATATCTTATCGAGCCTTCCTATAACCTCCGCTTCATTCGCACCTGGAGCCAGCGCGAGCGATATGTCATTGAAGCCACCCTCCATATTGAACAATGGTCCCAATGCCTCACGGCTCATCCAAAGTACGCCGAACCTTTTGTTGTCCGGAAAGACCTCAGCGCCGCGGATCTCGTAGACGTATTCGGGCGACAAGGCGATGCCTACGACATGAAGACGTTCCCAGCGGCCATTGATGACTGCTGAAAGTGAAGAACCGACCTCAAGACCATTGGCGCTTGAAAAGGCTTCGCTAACCAGTACTTCGTCGCGACGCCCCGGCTCGATGTATCGCCCTCGCCGCAGGAACAGATCATTCAGCATTGGCCCTGAGCGTTCAGGAATAGAGATCAAACGTCCGACCGCGGGCTCATTCAGCCCGGGAATATCGAGGTTGACCTCAACCACCACCCTGGTTTGGACTACTGCAACTCCTGGAATCGATTCAATCTCAGTTGCCAGACTGTTGGGTGCTCGCTTTAGCTGGGCAAAGACATCGGCAAAGTGGAAGCGCGCATATTGCTGTTGTTGTGCGCGCTCAACTGATTCGTAAGCGCCACGCATGGTCACATAAGTGGCGATACCTGAAGCTACAATCAGGGCCACCGTCACGACCTGGCCACGCATATGCCAGAGATCGCGAAACAGTTTTCGATCTAAAGCGCTCAGTCGCATCTCACCATGCCAATTCCGCTGGCGAGACCCGCCGTTCATTCTTTTGAATTTCGGCGATCATCCCACTGCTGATGCGTATCACTCGATCCGCCATGGACGCGATTGCCGCGTTGTGCGTAATGACCACGGTGATTGTTTTCAGCTCCCGATTTACCTGGTCAAGAACTTCCAGAACGATCTTCCCGGTCGCATAGTCGAGGGCGCCCGTGGGTTCGTCGCAAAGGAGTACTTCCGGCCTCTTCACCACTGCCCGCGCAATGGCCACTCGCTGCTGTTCGCCGCCCGACATCTGTGCCGGGAAGTGATGCAATCGGTCGCCAAGTCCCACCATCCGCAAGCATTCCTCAGGATCAAGCGGATTCTCGGATATCTCGGAAACCAGCGCCGTATTTTCCAACGCCGTCAGACTGGGAATGAGATTGTAGAATTGAAAGACAAAACCCACGTGTTCACGCCGGAAGCGGGTGAGCTCTTCTCGTGTGGCGGCCGTTAGATTGTGATCTCGGTAGTGGACTTCGCCGCTGGTCGGCACATCGAGTCCTCCCAGGATGTTCAAGAGCGTGGATTTACCGCTTCCGGAGGGACCCAGCATCACCACGAATTCACCTGGTAACAAATCGAGTGTGATGCCGCGAAGCGCTTCGACCGTTACATCCCCCATGCGATAGATCTTGGTGATTTCGTGCATGTGGAAGACCGCATCGACAACTGCCGGACTTGGCTGCCTGATCATCGCGATGCCGATACTCCCTTGTCTCCCCCGAATTGTAACTACTGGGCGATTCCGCTCACAGTTTGCGGGGGCGCAGAGCACTGTTCCTCGATCGGTTGTCCCGGCTTGTACTCGAGTTTCTTGGGAGGTTGGCATCCTTCCTGTCGCGTGATCTTGAGGCTGGACTTGTTCAATTCTTCCTTTTCGCGCTCTCTGCGATTGGAGCCAACTCCTTCTTCATCTGTTCGAAAGTAGAAGTCTGAACCATCATCTCCGGCTAGTCAGGCAGGAACATGATCTCTCGCCGGGTGTCTACCATCCTCTCGTAGAAGGGAGGATGCGTCCGGAACCAACTCGCACCATTCACGTATCCCTCACGTGTGGCTACTTTGTCAAAGAACCTGATGAAACCGCCTGGATCATAACCGGTGTCCCAGGCATATTGCACGCCCAGCTGGTCAGCCTCAAGTTCGTAATCACGGCTTACTCGCAGAAGCTCCAAATTGAGGGCCGATCCGAGACCGTAGAAGCCATACTGCAATGCGTAGTAAGTACCAATGCCCGCAACGCCGCAGTCAAAATCATAGCCGTAATCTGAGCTGCCTGATAAAAAATCCCGGCAATCGTGGCCCGCTTCATCAGCTTGTTACCATGGCGCGCGGCACATTTGCCATTTCATGCGCGATGACTCCAGCCAGTTCCGATTCGTCTTCGGCGGCTTCGAGCATGGGGAGGGGGTGGAACTGTGCCTGAGCGTGGGAGGAGACACATGCTTGCTGATACCAGCAAGTTTCGCCAATCTCTTTCACCTACGTAACCGCAGGCTGGAATTCTTTGCTTGCCTCCAAGGTCATATCGCGCATCCCGAACTCGATGCCGATCTTCTTGAGGAAGTCATGGGGTGGCGCGCCACCGGCAAAGATCCACACGAAATCATTGCCGATTTCCTGGACTGAACCGTTGACGTCCAGGGTGACAGCCTCGGGCTTGAATTCTATCGGATTCGAGTTAAACAGCACTTTGACCTTGCCACTGTGGATACAATCTTGGATACGTTTCGCATTGCGTTCCTTGAGACGGATGAAGCTTTCTTTTCGATAGGAAAGCGTGACCTGATTGCCCTGCTGGTGGGCCAGGCCCATGGCTGCTTCAACGGCGCTGTCGCCTCCCCCTACGACAAGGATTCTCTTATTAATGTAGTGATCCGCCTCGATCAGACGGTACATCACCTTGGGCAGTTCCTCGCCTCTCACACCGAGTTTTCGCGGAGTTCCGTTTCGTCCCAGGGCCAGAATCACCGCGCGCGCGCGATATTGAGCGTTAGGAGTCATGACGGTGAAGATGCCGTCCGCTCCCTTCCTGATGTCATCTACCTTCTCCCCGGTGACCGCATTGAAGTCGGAGCGGTTTAGAACCATGTCCCAAAATGCAAGAAGGTTTTCCTTTGACAGTTCTGTCTTCTTGAACTTTCCATACATGGGAAATTCGACCGGGCTGGTCATCACAAGCTTCTGGCGCGGGAATTTGGCGACCGTTCCTCCGATCTCATCGCGCTCCAGGGTGAGGTAGTTGAGTTTGTTTTCGATGGCGCGCAAAGAGGCGCTGATTCCGCCGGGCCCGGCACCGACTATCAACACGTCGTACACGCCGGGAGTTGTCTGAGCTGCGGGCCTTCCTTTGATCCGGTTCGTAATGGTATCGACACAATCTCGTCCCTGGTTCACGGCATTCTTAATCAGAGCCAGGCCGCCAAGTTCGCCGACGATAAAGAGGTTTGGGATGCTGGTCTCGTACTCGGGCGTGAGGTAGGGCATGTCAGCGCCCATACTCGGAGTCGCCATCACCATGGTGATGGCACCCACCGGGCAGGCTTCGGCACAGAGGCTGTGACCGATGCATTTGTGTCCATTCACAATGACGGCCTTGCCCGCCAACATGGCGAGTACGTCGCCCTCGGGGCAGACGGAGGTACAAGTCCCGCAGCCGATGCAAGAGTTTGCGTCGATATGCGGATGCTGGCCCTTGGGACCTTCGGAATACAACTGTCCCTTTGCCGCCGCCTCACGAGCGCGCGACTCCCTCTTCTTCAGGCTCTTCAGATAGCCGAGAACGAAAAGCCCGGTGACGGCCGCGGCAATGAGGAAGGCGAAGAGTGAATCCATTATGAGATTGTCCTTAAAAGAAACCCATCATCATGACCACGACAATGTGAATGATTGCCAGCAGAGCGAAAGAATAGCTGAACGGTTTATGCACCACATGCCACAGGTGAAATACCTGCTGCGAGCGGGATAGAAACAGGATGCGCTTCGCTGTGGCCGCCTCGGCTCGGGCGGTGGAGACCGCTCTCTCCAGGGAAGCGTGGCGGGTGCGCAGGAAGCCACCTAGCGTGGTGAACCGTTCGCTGAGGGCCAGTGCCCGCCGGCGCAATTTGGCGATGCGGAAGGCACGGCCGACATCGAGCACCATCATGTATCCGAGCGCAAAGACGATAGACATCTCCTGCACCCGCTCCGGGCTGGGCAGGCGCAGCAACAATCTCAGGTCCTCCTCCGGCAGCAGCCTCTGCTGCTTCAATTGTTCGGCCAGCCCGGCCTGGACATCCTGCAATTCTTTCGCCGACATTTCCGCCGAGTTCAGGCGCCGCGGAATCTGGGCATAGAGATATCTTCCGATGACGCCGCTTAGTGAGACCGCAACCATGATCCAGAAAGCCATGCCGGCGAATCCACGGAACTTGAAGGCGGAGTGCAGGGCGATGATGAACGGTGCGGTCAGTCCGAGCAACACGTGGATATCCAGCCAATGTTTGGAGCTGCCTTGCCGGGACAGCCAGGGCCATTTCTTGCGCAGTGGATAGACAAAAATGGCGAGAAACATGGTCAGCCCCATGAAGCCAAGTTTTATCCCGATCGCGCCGCTGGGCCGCAAGAGGTGGTGCTTGGGTGAAAAAGGCCGGTCCGCCGAACCGAGTGTGTAGTAGTCGAAGCCGTAAACGGCCAGGCCGACGATTACGGCGATGGCCAGTACATAGCCACAGACGAGGCGAATGCGGTGTGCCCTCTCCCCACTGCGGGCCGGCATGGTAGCGGTTGCGACGGCGGCGTTAGCGCTCATTTGTTTGCGACCTGTTCCTCGGTATCAACTGAGAATCTCTTGTAATCGGTGAAGCGATGGGTGTTACGCCAATGTTGGCGTGGTGTTTCCACTTCCACCGTGGCCTGCGACGGAAACCAGTAGGTCTCCTTCATACCGCGAAATGGAACCGGCGCGTATTCAACTTCCGAGCGCAGGGTTTTCAGGCCGACATCCTGCATGGAGTCTCCGATTTCGGCGACGATCTTAGTGATCACTGCTGTTTGCGGATCAACCCACGCCGTGCCCGAGACTTCAAGCGGGTACTCCTTCCCGCGCAGTGCCAGGGCCGCGATCGAACGAGTCCCGCGAACATGCTGGAAGGAGATTTTGCTGAGGAGATGGCCGCCCACCAACTCGTCTCCCTGAGCGGTGAAACGAAAACTCCCGGCATAATAAGGATGAAAGACCAGAAACAACGTAGCAAAGCCGTTGGTCACCAGCAGGGAAGTGTTCTTCTTGTCCATCTTTGCTTCATGCACTGCCAGGCGGGATTCGTCCAGGCTTAACTCCCCGCCAGTGTTGGTGAGAATCACCAGATAATCGTAGGTGGATTCCTCTTTGAGTTCGACCTTGTCCTCTTTGCCCAACTTTTCCTGGGTGACCTTTTCGGTGCACTTTACCTCCGAGAACTGGCCCAGAAACTTCGAAACCTGCTCGCCGGTGCGGTTCAGCAGGTCATCCGGATCATGGCCGGCTGCGACGGCAGGATGGACTGCCAGGCATACCAGCAGAAGTACGACGATTCCCGCTCCACCCGGCCGCTTCACGAGTTGGCTCTGCCGCCTCATTACTGATGTTTTCCCCTGGTGTCAAAGCGGTAGCCGAGCGTGAACATCCACTGGTCGTAACTCAACGGGCCGCGGTTGATGGTGAAGCCTCCCTGGGCGAAATAGTGCGCCCCTATGGCGAAATCGACATTCGTATTTACGAAGCGCGAGCGGTCATCAGTAGTCAGCAGAGAACTGAATGTTTGATCGCCAGCCAGCACTTCGAGCCGGATGTCGTCCGTGAAGCTTTTCGAGAGCGAAAACGCCCGGTACGATCCGCTTCCAAACGAGCTGTTAAATCGCGAGTAGTGTCCGTCCGCGCGCAGGCCCAGCCACGGCAAGTGGCCGAACGTGATGCCATACATCTGGTTCAGCGAGGCCTTGGCATCGCCTGACCGGTTGCTTTGCCCCAGGCTGCCGTAAACAAAAATCTGTTTCACCACTTCAACTCGGGCGCCCGCGCTGAAGCCCTGAAACAGATACTTGTCCAGCAACCCGGTGCCGATCAACTGGGGATCAAAGGTAGGCACGTCACGAAAGTAATTGTGATTGAAATCGATCTCCAGCCGTGGATGAGGCTGGATGCGGAATGTGAGAAAGCTGCGGCTGATCCCGGGACCGGGAGCGGGAACGGCCGGGTTTCCCGCGGGACTGTCGGCCTGCAGCGAATGATAGATCGACAAATATCTTTTGTAGGAGAAAGTGTTTTCCAGAAACACAAATGGCCTGTCGATCTTCCACTTCAAGGTGCTGATGCCGAAGCCGGTCGTGCTGGTGTAGTGGAAAGCGTCGAAGTCGCCGCCCTGAAAGTTGACGAAAGTACCGCCAATGCGCCGGTCGGGGTTGTAATTCCAGGATGTGGGGTCGGGAGTTGAACCGGCGAAGATGCCGGCGGTGATCCCGGAGGACAGCTTCCGCCCGAAATATCCGCCGTCAATCGTGTCGAGGCTGCTGGCCCAGGGCAGGTAGAGCCGCCCGAATCCCGCCACCCAGGCCGAGTTCGGATTGTCATAGGTCATGCTGAGGTGATAAGTGCGGTTGATCAGGTCCTGCAGCGTTTGCTGGCCGGTGGAGGAACGCGCGCTCAGCCGTCCGCGCCAGTAGCCGCTGATATTCCAGTAGGTGCCGTTGAGGCGGGTGATGTCGGCGCGCAGCACCATTCCGAGGTCTGAACTGGTCACGGAAGAACTGCCGCGGCTGACCGTTCCCATGTAATCGAGACCAATGCGGCCGCGAGCGCGATTTACGGAAGGCTGGGGCGGTCTCGGCACTTCCGCGCGAGCTTCTTCTTCAAGCGGGTCTCCTTCGGTGAAAGTTACAACCGCCGGGTATTTCCGCGTTGCACTCAGCGACCGCTGCTGCACCAGCGCCTGCGCGTCCGCGGAAGACAAGTAGGCCAGGTCGCCGGGCTTTACTGGGCGTTTGGGCAGATGGATATCGGTTACGGCCGAGGTTTCCGCAGTCGCAGTTACTTCGAGTTCGGCGACGGCGCGAGGGTCAGCGGGATCGGCCGTCGCCCCCTGCTGGGCGGGCAAATCGCTGTCCCTGATTTCCAACTTCATGCCTTCAGTCAGACCCGAACTGCGGCCGCCGTCCAGGTAGGCGACGCCTTCCGCAACATATTTCACTTTGAAAACAGTCCGCAGGTTGGGATCGATGTTGCGCAGCGCGAGCAAGGGAAGATCGGCAGTTGGAGTCGATCTGTCATTAGCGTTTTGGCTAGAGACCGCAGGGGAGTTCTCTGGCACGGATGCGGCGGTTCCTGGCTCGGGTTCCGGTTCGGCAACGTCAGGGGCCCCAGGAGGCTCGGTCGGCGGCGCCTGTGCGGTTTGACTCGCGGGTTGTGTGGCAATTGCTGCTCGCGTCTGCACATCCACCGGCTCCGATGAGGGGCCCACGATGGCGCCGGCGTTTCCCTGGGTGCTTGCAGTGGATGACCCAGCTTGGGGTTGCGCCGGAGGTTCAACCACCAGCCTTGATGTGCTGATGGGAGTTTGACGTGGGTGGGTGGCTTGGGATAAGGCTTCGAGAGCCGGTTGTGGCGCTTCGGCCGCTACGGCGGCGGTGCTGACCGGACGGGGCCGCGATGGAACGATGCGGGACAGTTCGTCCGCCGTCGGTTGAGGCGCGGGCGGTGCAGTATTTTCCTGCATGGCTGTTTGGCCATTCGACGTCGAACCGGGCGTAACCACTACCGTTGGGAAGCCGCTGTCGGCGGCAACCCTGGGCTGGAATGTGCCGGGTGTGGTGGTCACGCCGCCCGGCTGGCGTGAACCCGAAGCGTTTGCGGTTCCGCTCGCAGACGATGACTTGGCATCCGGAACATTTCCTGTACCCGGCGATCCCAATCCCGGGAAGACGGTGCCTTCCTGCAGGCTGGCGCGATCAGGATGCGAGGCGTTCGGGCGTGAAGATGCGCTCGCGCCGGCTGAACCGGCTGCACTGCCCGCTTGCTCTTCGGGGAACTTGATGGGCGGTAAATGGGGCGGTGGCGGAGGCAGTCCCGTGGCCGAGTCATTGCCAGTCTCCATCGGAGGCGGGGTTGGGCGGCGGCGAAATATCCCGACCAGGCCGCCGGATACGCCGGCGGCTTGCGCGCCCTGTCCCGAACTCGCAATGGCGTTCGGCGCGGGGCTGATGACGAGCGTGACCCGCCTTCCCTCAGACTGCAGACTGTACGGATGTGCCTCGTCCATCTCCACCACTACGCGGGTGATGGGAGGGACTGCGCTGTTCAAGCCCAGCCTCACCCGGCGAACACCTTTGTAGTTCACCGAAAGTTGCTGCTGCTTCGCCCCAGACAATGTGTTGGGCAAATCAAGCACCAGCCGGCTGGGATTGGTTGCCACAGTCACGCTGGGAGCGGTATTGCTGGGTGCGCTCAGGGTGATTTCCACGCGCAAGTTATTGGCCGGATCGCGCACAACTCTCAGATCCTGCACCGACACTGCGCCCGGAATCGTGCCTTGTGCTGCGGCCCACGATGCCATCATGAGCAGCAACCCGCATTGTCTTCTGGCCCACATTGTTCCTACTTCACCGTACTGTCTGTTTCAAATCCGTTCGCCCTACCCCCCGGCCCTTCCGTTGCGATGGCATTGGTAACAACTCGGACTGCTGTACACATATCCGTTCACCCCGCGATGGTTAGAGTCAGTCTGGGTTTTGCCATGGCAAATGGTGCAGGAGAAGACCGAGTAGTCAGAGGCGTTGGTATGGCACGCGGAACAGACTCCTCCCGCATTGCCGTGGTTGGTTGGGAACCAGGTGTGGTTGAAGGTTGCTCCCGTCCACGCGGTTGTGGTGTGGCAGGTCTGGCAGGTGGTCGGGAAACCTGCCGCCGTGTGATTGGGATTGGTGGTGGTCTGGTAATCGGTCTTGTGACAGGAGAAGCAGTCAGTCGGTACCGATGTGTAGTTGTTGTTCACGTGACAACTGGCACAGGCCACGGTGGTGTGCTTGCCGGTCAGCGGGAACGGAGTGTTGTTGTGGTTAAACGAGGACGGAATCCAGGCGGTCGTGTTATGGCAGACGTCGCACTGCTGCGGAAATCCTGACTGCACGTGATTGGGATTGGTGGTGCCGTTAAAATCGTTCAGATGGCAGGTGGCGCAGGCCGTGCTGTTCAGGCTGTAGTTGCCGTTTACGTGGCACTGCGAACACTGCAGCGGCAGGTGCGCCCCGGTCAGCGTGAATCCGGTCGATGCGTGATTGAAAGTTGCATTCGCCCAGGTAACGGTCGTGTGGCATGAGTCGCAGGTTTGCGGGAAGCCGGCCTGCACGTGATTGGGATCGGTCGTCGTCTGGTAGTCCTTGATATGGCAGGTCGAACACGCGCCGCTGCTCAGGGTGTAATTTCCGTTTACGTGACACTGAGCACACGGCAGGGGGACGTGCGCCCCGGTCAGCGCGAATCCGGTAGTCGCGTGGTTGAAAGTGGCGCTTCCCCAGGACGTGGTGCTGTGGCAACTCTGACAAGTCTGGGGCAGCGCAGCCTGCACGTGGTTGGGATCGGTGGTGCCCTGGTAGTCCTTCAAGTGGCATGAAACGCACGTGGTATCGGTCAGGTTGTAATTTCCATTGATATGGCACTGCGAGCATTGCAACGGAACGTGTGCGCCAGTCAGCGGGAAACCCGTGGTCGAGTGATTGAAAGTGGCATTCGCCCAGGACGCTGTGCTGTGGCAGGTTTCGCAAGTCTGCGGCATTCCAGCCTGCACGTGGTTGGGATCGGTGGTGCCCTGGTAGTCCTTCAAGTGGCACGAGACGCAGGTGGTGTTGGTCAGGTTGTAATTTCCATTGATGTGGCACTGCGAACATTGCAGCGGGACGTGCGCGCCTGTGAGCGGGAAGCCGGTCTTAGCGTGATCGAAGGTCGCGTTTGTCCATGACGCGGTAGTGTGGCAACTCTCGCAGGTTTGCGGCAGGCCGGCCTGCACGTGATTGGGGTTAGTTGTGCCCTGATAGTCCTTGAGGTGGCAGGACACGCACGTAGTCACAGTCAGGTTGAAGTTGCCGTTTACATGGCATTGCGTGCACGGGGTGGTGACGTGCACGCCGGTCAACGGGAAGCCGGTCTTGCTGTGATCGAAGGTGGCATTGGCCCACGAAGTCGTGTTGTGGCAGGTGGCGCAGGTGGTGGGGATTCCGGCCTGCGCGTGATTGGGGTTGGTTGTGCCCTGAAAATCCTTCATGTGGCAGGAAGCACAGTCGGTTGGAGTTCCGGCAAACTGTCCGTTCACGTGGCATTGGGTACAGGCCACGGTGGCGTGGGTGCCGGTCAGGGGAAACTTGGTAAAGGTGTTGTGATCGAAAGTCGCCGGCTGCCACGCGGCGGTGGTGTGGCAGCTCTGGCAGGTCTGCGGGAATCCCGCCTGCACGTGATTCGGGTTTGTCGTCTTCTGGAAATCGGGAAGATGGCAGCCTACGCAAGTTGCGGGCGTGCCCGCGAACTTGCCTCCGACGTGGCACGCGGTGCAATCCAGGGGAATGTGCGCTCCGGTGAGCGCAAACCCGGTAATCTTCAGATGGTCAAACTTGGCGCCGGACCAGGTGTTCAGGCCGTGGCACTGTTCGCAGGTGGTAGGAAAACCGGCTGTCACATGTTTTGGACCTGTGGTGGTTTGATACTCCTTGGCATGGCAGGAGTAACATTGGGTAGATAGGCCGATGAATTGTCCCGTCGCTGCTCCTTTGTGGCAGGAGGTGCAGTCCAGCGCCGCGTGGGCCCCGAGCAGAGGGAAGCGGTTCTGGTGCTGGTTGATCTGTTGCACGGAGACCTGCCAGCCCTTCACGCTGTGACACTGCTCACAATTTGCGCCGAACTGGCGCTTATGGATGTCGGCGTGGCAGTCGGCGCATTGCTTACCCACGTTTGTAAATACACGCTTGACGTGGCATTGGGTGCAGGCCACTCCTTGATGCATACCCCGCAATGGATAACGAGTCTGGTTATGGTCGAACTCGGGCACGCTGCGGATCGGCTTCCATCCGCTCAGGGTGTGGCAATTCTGGCAGGGAATATTAAGGGGGCCGTGGGGGCTACGGGTGTTTGCATAGGACTGCGACTGTCCCCAAGCGGACAGGACAGAGACCAGCAACACCAACGCGACAAACAGGTATCCCCTCATCGCCGAAGCCAACGCAATGCCGCCTAAATCGGATTCGACCGCCCCAACCACAAACAACTGTCTTATGCCAAGATGCAAGTGCGTGTGCAATTAGTTGTCCATTAGGTTAGAGGGCTACGTGCGGTGACAAAAGTTACATAAGTGTCTGTTCAGAGGGCCAATTCGGGCAGTCTCCTAATCTTGCCGGCCTGGTCCATCCTGGTCCATGTACTTCTGAGTAAATGTAATTTTTTCGAAAAGAGAGCAGGTCTTGCGGGTCCGGTTATTTTTGTGCCGGAAGGTTCGAACCGTGACAGGTGGCGCATTCTTTGGGCGTGGGCTTGTAGAAGAGCACGGGTTTGCCTTCGACGACGCGAGTCAGCTTGTGGCATCCTTCGCAGCGGACGTTCTGGTGCGCCCCCTGCAGGGGAAATGCGGTCCGTTTATCGTGGTCAAACAGCGATGGTTTCCACCGTCCGCTGTTGTGGCACTGGGCGCAGGGCGTGATTCCACCCTGGGCAAATTGTCCGCCGTGGATGTCCTGGTGGCATTCCTCACATTTCGACGGAGCGGCCTTGAAGTCCACATGGATCAGACGGGTTTCCTGGTTAGGTGGCTTATGGCAATCCATGCAGGCGGTGGCCCGATGCGCGCCAACCAGCGGGAAGGAAGTTTTGGAGTGATCGAAACCTGAAAGTTCTTTCCATGATCGGGTCGAATGGCAGGCTTCGCAACCAATCGCGGTACCATCCGCGCGGACCTGCTGCATACGATCCCTAAACTGCCCTTTGTGCGGATCGAGATGGCAACTGGTGCACGAGAGTTCATTCCAGTGGTAGAGAATTGACTTCGGCTTGAAGGTATCGCTCTCTTTGTGGCAATCGCCACATGGAACCGCCACATGGCTGCCGGTCAAAACGAACTTGGTCTCTTTGTGCTGTGCCAACGAGAATGTCGAAGGTTTGTACCCCTGCAGATTGTGGCAGCGATCACAACCGTTGAAATACGGAGCGGCGGCGAACTGTCCCGCATGCTTGTCGGCGTGGCAGTCCGTACAGCGCTGGAACTTGATCTTGAACAGCGTATCTTTCCCGTTGGGAGCGTGGCATCCCGAGCAGAGCACTGCGGCATGTCCGCCCTGCAGGGGATAGGCTGTGGCGGCGTGGTCCTTTACCGTGAATGTCGAAGGCTTGAAGCCTTCAACGGTGTGGCAGGAGGCGCACTCGCCACCGCCCGCACGTTTGGCAAACTGTCCCTTGTGTGGGTCTGGCTGGTGACAATCCATGCACCTTTGAAAGACCAAAGGCTTCTTGAAATTTCCGTTCGCGTGGCATTGTGAACATTCCACCGTGGCATGCTTGCCCAATAACGGGTATTTGGTTGTCGAGTGATCGAAGCGCTCACTGACCGCCTGGGTTGACACCTTCTTCCATCCGCCGGTGTTGTGGCATGCCTGGCAACCCTGGCTGAAGCTTCCGCGATGCGGATCAGAGTGACAATCGGAGCATTTGCCGAATGCGATTCCCGTGTAGCGAGGTTTGTTGTCCGGTCCGGGCGTATGACACTTCTGGCAAGTAACCTGTGCGTGCAACCCAGTCAGCGGGTAGCGCGTCTTCGAGTGGTCAAACTTTCCCACGCTGACCGTCTTCCAATCGTTGTAGCTGTGACACTGGAGGCAGTTCTCGCCCAGCCGTCCCTGGTGCTGGTCCTGGTGACAGGTGACGCAGCCCGTGGAAACGCCCAGGAATGTTTTATTCAGATCTTTGACTTTGATGGTCCCACGCTCGGACTGGGAGACATGTTCAGCAGTGTGACAACGATTGCAGGCCAGCCCCGAGTGTTTGCCCTCCAGTGGATATCCCGTTTGCTGGTGGCTGAAGGTGCGCGTGTCCCACTTGATTAGCGGAAAATCCTCGCCGTTATGTTCCGAGTGACACTTTACACATTCCTGACTGGAGTTCGCGTTCAGGTTGTAAGAAGCGTGCAGCCCTTTTCGCGACGCGATACGGGACGCGATTTCGCCGTGGCAATCGACACACTTGAATGTGGCTTGGCCGCCGCCCAACTTATGACACGCGGTGCAGTTGCTCGTGCCATTGAGAGATTGGTGGGGACGCGAAAGAGCGCCTGGAGAGATCTGTGCTACCGCACGACCCGGAAACCACATTAGCAGGACGATGAGGAAGGGCAGGTACAATGACGGTGCCAAAGGGTGCCGTGAGTCAGAAGGGCACAGTGCGCAACGGGCGGATGGCCATTTCGAGAGGAGCAGACAAACTTTACTGCTCCAACAGGCACGCTTCTCATATAGAAGGAATCCGTCCCGCATTCCAGATGTCTGCTCGAAGTAGACGCTTGAGTCTAGCACGGGAAATCAAATTATGAGACACACATCAAGCACGACAGGTCCCGTCTGGCGTGGGCAGAAAGGGAATCCGGATTATCGTTTGCGGTTCCCCGCGCATGCTGGCGCCTCCAACACGCCGTGAAACGCATCTTCTGGCGCGGCGTCCGTTATTCCTTTCCCGTTGTAGCCAGGATGTTTTGCGCAGCGGCCCGGGTCCAGCTACAAATGGCGGTCACGTCCGTCGTACTGACCTTGGCACGCGGGTGCAGAAGGGTGTAAGGAAGGCCGGGCATTTCGCCCTCTGATACTTCCTTGCAAATCTCGGATAGCTGTTTCTGCTGCACCTCAGGCGGGTAACCCGCCCACTCCGAGAAGTTCAATGCCTTCCGCCCCCGATTTACGTCCGAAACCACTAACCACGAAACCGGAGCGACGTGGCTATACCAGGGCCACACGCTACGATAGGAATGACAATCGTTGCAGGAACGCTCCAAAACTGCACCCACCGCGGCATCTACCGGCCGATTTGCGGAAAGTTCGCGTTTCGGATCAATCGAGGGATTTGTCCTGGGCGGCTGAAAGAATTGAATTGCCACCAAAATAAATACGAGCAAGACAGCAAGTCGCTTTAACCAGGCTAACATTCTTTCTCCTTCCGTAATGATCCGCTGAGAACCGACGGGCGCCCACTCAGCCTACTGACCCCCGGATGGCTTCTTTTCCACTTTCGTGAGCGCCAGACTGAAGGCATCGCGATGGGACATCTCGTCCTGGCGAATTTCTTCGAACCGGTCCGCAGCGGCCTTATCCCCGGCTGTCTTTGCTTGCTCCGCAAATTTGCGGTACATAGTGTCAACTTCGTAGGACTCGCCCTTGATTGCATCCTTCAGGTTATCTGCGTCGCTGCCCACTAGCCCCGCGAGCTCTGCTTCCTCTGCAAAATGCTGAAAGCGTTCCGTCTTAGCGGCCTGTGTGAACAGATCTGCCAATTCGGTATTCCCATTCCGTTGCGCTTCCTTGGCATACAGCAAATACTTCGCATACGCGAACGCCTCACCGTGCATGGCGGTCGACAAATTCGCTTGAGTAGTCGCATTCAGACTGCCTGCGCCGCTGGCGGTCAGGTTCCCAATCACGAACAGCAGAGCACCGCCAAGTACCAGTCCAACATATAACTTGGTCTTCATGACGCCACCTCTTGTAGGATAATTCGAACAGCAAATCCTTCAGCCCATCCTTTGCCGTTTCTAGTGAATTAATACTCCTTAGTGAAGGCGATACCCGGTGGGCTCGATCACCCTTCCAAGTGACGATGATCACAAACTCTTCAGGAATTGTGAGTTATAAACAACTATCCTTGAGATGAGGAAGCTTGCGTTGACCGACGAGCACAAAGCGACGATCGCGTACTTCTAGAAGGAAATCGCAGTGGTGCCACAGATCCCGACGTACGCGTGCGCCATTCCGGCAGGCTGCGCACAGAGCCGTGATCTTCACATGCACGAGATAAGTCTTGCCGCTATCTGGTATTTCTACAGTCTTTGCCGTATCGAACCCTACTAGATGATTTTGGTAAGCTCCGTTGCGAATCGAGGGGCAGCTATGGACTTTCAGAGCCCTGTCGTGTTGGTCCTCATCGCGGCACTTGCGTTTCCCGGAATCACACACCCAGTCACGACTATCCGCAGCCTTGCGCTTGCCGCCACTTTGTCCATCGCTGCCGCCGGAGCCGAAGCCCTGCCGAACCAGTCGGCCGCAGCCACACCCACGAACGTCGCTCGTGTTTACGTCCAGACCGCAAAAGGGGTGATTGTTTACACCACCTCGTCAACCGGCAAGCTGACCATGGTGTCAGGCTCGCCCTTCAAGAACACCGTAGGCTTGATGATCGGCATCGCCGGAAGCCACTTCATCACGGTGGGCACCCACTTCATCCATTCTTACGCGATCAGATCCCCCGGTGGGATCGGGGGGCAGGTGGCGCAGATCAACACGGCGCTCTACCCAGCCGGGGAGTGTGGCACTACCCTTGGGGGCACGATCGACCGCACTGGCACCGAGGTGTACATCCAACAGGGAACGTCTGATTACGCCTGCAATGGCTTGCAGTCCTTTAAGATCAATGCGACCACCGGCGCATTCACGTTTGACGGGGTCGCGTGGAGCTTCTGCGGCACTGGCGGCTGCGCCATCCGAAGCCCCCTTGTCGTTGCCGGGAATAACGGCCACGCCTATACCTTCCGGGAGTCTTATTGTGACAACGGCTTCGTGGCCTTTTACCGCGACAGATTAGGGGTGATGAACCTCGACGACCCCAACATCACTTTCCCGCCGCCTACCGGCGATGGGGGCGATTATTCCACCGTCTCTATGGCCTCCGACAACCAGAACGTGCCCACGGGCCACATGGTGGTAGCCCTTCAGAAGAACTATGACTATCCCTGCGGCCCCTCCTTGCCGCCCGTGCTTGCCTCTTATACCAACGACTACTACGGGAACCTTTTCTACAACGGCGCTAAGCTCAGACCCGCGGTCTACCCGGAGTCGATGGTGATCAACCCCCAGGGCAATCTCCTGGCGGTGAGCGGGGCCCATTACGATGAGTCCATGAAGGAAGTGCCGGGTCTTCAGGTCTTCCACTTCAACGGACGCAATCCCATCACCGGGTACTCCAATATTCTTACCAAGGACCTCATCAGCAGCGTCGCCTGGGACAAGAGCTATCACCTCTACGCCACCAGCCGTGCCACCAACAAGCTGTATGTCTTCACTATCACGCCGACCTCCGTCAAGCCGGTCGCGGGATCGCCCTTCACCCTAAGTGGCCCCAGCACCCTTGTGGTTCGATCGTTGTAGGGCAAGCGATGGGAAGAGCGGTCTGCGAACCATGCGATAAGGCGGAAGTCGCCCCATGAAATCCCTGGTCGATCCGGAAGGGAATCACTGATCTGTGTATCAGTCTAAGGGATCATTCGTCAGAGTCGAAGGTTAAACGGCCTATTAACTGGGCCTTCAGAAGATATGGCGGAGAGGGAGGGATTTGAACCCCCGATACCCGTTAAGGTATGTCCGCTTTCGAGGCGGATCGTTTCAACCACTCACGCACCTCTCCGGAAAGCAGTCGTCAATTTTCGGTCTTCAGTCGTCAGAAGAGTCGTCGGTTGCCAATGACTGAGGACTGCCGACCGACGACTGCTCCTCCCGCCGCCGGCGGAAGAAACTCTGTAACAACTCGGCACAACGTCCCGCCAAAACACCGCTGCGGACTTCCATGCGGTGGTTCAGACGGGAATGGTTCAGGACCTGCATCACCGACCGGATGGCGCCTGCCTTGAGGTCATCGGCCCCGTACACCAGGCGTTTCAGCCGGGCATGAACCAGCGCGCCGGCACACATGGCGCACGGTTCAATTGTAGCAAACAGTTCGCAGCCTTCCAGACGGTGGTTGCCGAGGGCGGCACCGGCTTCTCGCAGGGCGACGATCTCGGCGTGGGCGGTGGGATCGGAATCGGTGAGGTTGCGATTGCCGCCGCGTCCAACGATCCTGCCGTCGCACACGACGACTGCGCCCACCGGAACCTCTCCCGCATCGAGCGCTCGCTGCGCTGAGCGCAGAGCTTCTTCCATTAACAGTTCGTCACTGGTCGCTTCGCCGGTTGGGGAAGGAATTTCCGTGCCGCTCACCTGCTTACTCCACCGGATGCCGCTTCAGCACCGACGCGAGCAGTGGCAAGTCCGGGCGCAGCGGCTGATTTACAAAGATATATTTTCCGGCGCTCTCCGCCAGCAGATAGCTGGAATCCGGAGGCAGGCGGGAGAGCGCGTCCTTGCGGAATTCTTCCGGAACAAAAATGAATACCCGCTCGTGACCGCTCCAGAAGGCGGGGAACTGTTTATCGTCCAGAAACGTGGGAGGCACGTCGGGATAGTTCGAACCGATTTCAAGGTTGGTACCAAAACGCCCGTTGTAAATCCATACGTGGCGGTGAGTGTAGAAGGGAATGCTCGAGCCCGAATTAAAATCGCCATACTGCACGATCTGGTCCTGGGGACGCAGGTAGGGAAGGATGGCGTCGGCCAGCGCACGCGAGGACATGCGCGGCTCGAACCGCTTGAAAGCCCAGTTGGCGGCAAAGAAAAACAGGGCCATGGCGAACGCCAGGGTGAGCGTGGCGGCGAAGTTCTTCCAGCGCCGACGTAACAGCCACGCTCTGCCAAATCCGATAATAAAGATGAGGATGGCGAAAACCGCCGGACCGCGCAGCGCGGCAAAAGTTTGCGGCGTCAGGTCGAAAATGTGCGCCATCGAGAGCCGGTAGGTGTCCAGGTCGTGATATTGCAGCAGGTGC
>Ga0207667_10001447_pt1 | contig 29765 bp, 20 predicted proteins | sample KBSCornC52_FD_184301 | JGI IMG/M metagenome (GOLD analysis project Ga0207667, IMG submission 184301) | Corn rhizosphere microbial communities from Kellogg Biological Station, Michigan, USA - KBS Corn C5-2 (SPAdes) (version 2) | ecosystem: Host-associated > Plants > Roots > Rhizosphere > Soil ...
GGGTTACTACCGCTCTACGCGATTCGACTGGTCCGGGGCCGTCAACAGCCTGCAATACAAAGGACACGAGTATTACGGCATCTGGTTTGATGGAGTTGATCCTAAAGTTATCAACAAAGACTTCCCGGACGGAAAAATTGTGAACGGCCCACCCGGCGCGCTCTACGGCCCTGTGGACGAGTTCCAAACTCCTCTCGGTTGGAACGAGAGCAAGCCCGGAGAAACCTTCATCAAGATTGGTGTGGGTGTGCTTCGTCGCGGCGAAGGCAATTACAACCGCTTTGTGCCATATGACATTGTGAGTTCCGGAAACTGGACCGTGAAGAAGCACAAGGACGCGATCGAATTTCAGCAGGAGATCTCCGATCCCAATTCAGGCTACGCATACATCTATCGCAAGACGGTTCGGCTCGAGAATGGAAAACCGAATCTTGTGATCGAACATAGCCTGAAAAACACGGGCCAGAAAGAAATCAAAAGCAGTGTCTACAACCATAATTTCCTGGTGCTCGACAAACAAACACCCGGCCCGGATTTCACCTTCAAGGTGCCGTTTGAAATCAAACCGATGCATCCGCCAGACAAATCGCTCGCAGAAGTGCGCGCGAACCAGGTCGTGCTGATGAAGCGACTATCCGGCAGCGAAGAAGTAGCAATGCCGTTCCGCGGATTCAGCGACGGCGCAAATGACAACGAAGCGGTTATCGAGAATCACAAAGTAGGCGCGGGACTACGAATCAGGGGAGATCGTCCTTTGACCATGGACGTGTTCTGGTCTATACGGTCGGTGCTTGCTGTTGAACCGTACATCGCAATTGATGTGCAGCCCGGTAGTGAGTTCACCTGGAAAAACACTCTGGAGTATTACACGCTTCCCACCCAAAAATAATCGCCATCAGCAACAGTTAGCAGGAGAGGTCGGATAAATGACTCAGCTTCGTCGGGCTATTAGCACCGCCAAATTCGCAGCCGCTATAGCGAAGTTGGCCGCTGCGTCTCTGTTCATGCTCTGCATTGGAAGCGCAACTTGTTCCGCAGCGGACTACCCTCAAGCCAGCATTTCGAACGGCCAGATCACCGCAAAAATCTATTTGCCGGATCCGGTGAATGGCTACTACCGCTCCACTCGCTTTGATTGGTCGGGCGCCCTGAATAGCCTCGAATACAAAGGTCATAACTACTACGGAGTCTGGTATGACAGGGTCGATCCCAAGGTCATCAACTGGGTGTGGGATGGAACCGACATTGTCTCCGGCCCCTGCAGTGCGCTCTACGGCCCTGTCGATGAATTCCAGGTGCCGCTTGGATACGATGAGGCCAAGCCCGGTGGCACCTTCATCAAGATCGGAGTTGGCATTCTGCGTCGCACCGATGGCGAGTACAACCGATACCGACCCTACGACGTTTTGAACCCCGGCAAGTGGGCTGTCAAGAAACACAAAGACTCGATCGAATTTCAGCAAGAGCTTTCTGACCCTGCCTCTGGATACGCGTACGTCTACCGAAAAACGATTCGGCTCGAGAACGGGAAGCCAACCATGGTGATTGAGCACAGCCTGAAGAACACTGGCAAAAAAACGATTGAAAGCTCTGTCTATAACCACAATTTCGTGGTGCTCGATCATCAGCCGCCAGGACCGGATTTTACTTTTCGTGTGCCGTACCAGATCAAACCAATGCGGCCACCTGATAAGAACGTTATCGAGGTGCGCGGAAACGAGATCGCATATCTCAGGCCCCTCTCGGGCAAGGACGAGCAAGCCGTGCTCATGCAGGGATTCAGCGACAGCGCAAGCGACAGCCAAATCGTGATCGAAAACAAGAAGGTGGGAGCGGGCCTCAAAATAAGCACTGACCGCCCGCTCGTGCGGGAATTGCTATGGTCGATCCGAACGGTGCTTGCCGTTGAGCCGTACATCGCGATCAATGTTCAGCCCGGCGCCGAATTCACATGGAAAAACACGGTGCAGTACTACACTCTGCCTGCAGGCAAATAGTGTGGCGGTGAAGCTTCTTAAAACTTCACCGTCGCCGGTTCACCGGTATAGTTGACCGTCTTGTCGCCCTTTGCGGACACGCTCTCACCAACGCCGTGCCCCGCCTTCACGATCACCACGTTGAACGTGTGCTTCTCCGGCATTCCCTTGTAACTACCTTCGCGCTTGGCAAACGTGAGCGTACGTGCCGCATCGTTCCAATGGATACCGATGGTTGCGAATGCGCCGCTCGTGTAGCGGTAGCTGTCACCCTCATCTTCATACAGCGTAAAGTCGCCATCCTTGCCGGGATAGACACGCAGCTCAATTGGATCTGTGGCCTGACGAGCGTATTCGATCTCCGGACCGAGCGGCACAATCGAGCCTGCGCGCACATTCAGCGGAATCCGATCGAACGGTGCCGCCACATTCAAGCTCTTGCCGCCCGTAGTTTTCTCCCCCGTCCAGAAGTCAAACCAGTCTGCGCCGGCAGGAAGATAAACGCTCCGCTCCGTTGCATGCTCTTTCAGCACCGGGCTCACCATGATCGACGGCCCGAACAGAAACTGGTCGCCGATTTCCCATGTCTGCGGATCCTGGCGGAAATCCATCACGAGCGGCCGCTGTATCGTGTAGTCTTCGTTTGTCACTTTCCAGGCAAGCGAATAGACGTAAGGGAACAGGCGATAACGCAGCTTGTCAATTGAGAGCAGCGTCGGGAAAACGCGATCGTAAACCCACATCTCGTTATGGTCGCGATGCCCGTGTGTTCTGAAGATGGGACAGAATGCACCGTACTCAAACCAGCGCGCGTACAGTTCCTGGTACTCAGGCTTGTTAAATGAGCCGGGAGAGATAGGATGATACCCGCCGATATCGGTGGTCCAATAGGGATAACCCGATAACGCGAAGTTGAGACCCGCAGGTACCTGGTGTTGAAGCGCCCACCAGCTCTGATACACGTCGCCGGACCAAACGGTGGCGCCCACGCGCTGCTGCCCCAGGAAGGCTGAGCGCGTCAGCAGAAAAACGCGCTTCTCCTGCGTGGTCTGCTTCCAATGGTTCTGCACACCCAGGTTGTGCTCAAAGGGAAAGATGTTCGTATATTCGAGCCCGCTGCCAATGTGCAGTTCCTTGTTACGAAGAATGCCGTCGCCCATGTGTGGCCAATTCTCTTCCGGCTCCGCACTATCCAGCCAAAATGCATCCCAGCCCTGCGCAAAGAGTTTGCCAACCAGGTTGTTCCAGAAGAAGTCACGCCCTTCCGGATTCGTGGGGTCATACACATGCGTGTCGTCGATCTCCAAACCGCGCTGCTTGATCTCCTGGAAATTTTTCGCGGTTTCGTCCATCAATCCCCAGACCGAAAGCATTGCGTGTACATGCTCATCGTGCAGTGTTTTCAATTCAGCTGGGACATCCGTGTAATTGCTGTTGAATACTGGGTCCCCTTCGCCGCCTTTCGTCCACCAGAACCAGTCCTGCACAATCCCATCCATCGGGATATGTCGTGTTCTGTATTGGCTTGCCACATCGAGCAACTCGTTCTGTGACACATAGCGGTCTTTCGATTGAAAGAGGCCATAGGACCACTCTGGAAGAAGCGGCGCGTGCCCTGTGATGGTTCGGTACTGATGAATAATCTGATCCATCTCCGGGCCGTAAATAACGTAATAATCCACCTGGTCGCCAGCCAAAGATTCGAAATTGAGGTTCAGCGGAAAGCGATTATCGACATAGCTGAGAGATGCCGAATTCCAAAGGATGCCGTAGCCCTTACTCGAGAGCAAAATGGGCATCGCCACATCGGTGTTGTTCTGGGCAAGTTCGACGGTGCTGCCGCGATAGTTGAAGATGCCGCTCTGGTGCTGGCCCAGTCCGTAGATCGCCTCGGTTGGATCAAGATCGAATCGGTCCTCAATGTGATTGAGCCCGGGCGCGTCAGAGTGCAGATAGGTGCGGGCCAATCTCGGCTCCTCACGAAGCAAACCCTCGCCTCCCGGCAATCTGAATGAGAGCATCGCGCGCGGCAGGGACAGCACAACCTGTATTTTCGCCGTCGTAAGCGTGGCCGTATCGCCCGTTTGAGTGAACTGGAACGGTGCGCCGGGACACGATTGCGCTGGTTCCAACATCCACGGACGCGCGGAGCTTGGGCCCTGCGCACCAGCGGGTCGACCTACAACATGCACCAAAGCTTCTCCACATACCGTCACTTGCAGGGTCTCGTAATCGTTATGCGCGGCCAAACCGGCAGATGATTTTTCAACCTGCATCGCACTCGGATGTGGATCGCCGCCCGCGGTTTGAGATGCCGCAGGCACCACAGTCAGTCCGACAACGAGACACACCGCAAGACATAAGAATTGAGAACGCATGAAGACTGAATTTGACACAGCTCACCTCGCCCCTGCTGAATTAACAAACAGAACTCTGCCCATATGAGACCTATGAGACCAGTTGCATTCCACAGCGGGAATGATATCGCAAGCCCCACATCGCGAGTTGCGCCCGGAGAATAAGAAAATGGGCGGAGGAGTATTGTGGATTTGGTGAATCGTCCTAATATCGATGGAGACAACTGTCGGACAATAAGGGAGGACGCGTGATCATCAGCCGCAGAAGTTTTGTGACGGCAGCCTCGGCGCTGGCCATCACCATTAAAGCCCGGAGCGCGGACGAGCTAATGCAGCAAGATATTCCCATTCAGTCGGGGCCTTTCTCAGCCAGCGGCTCGTTTGAATCCTCCCACTGCCCCGAATGGTTCCGGGATGCAAAGTTCGGCATCTGGGCCCATTGGGGGCCCACCTCTGCCATTGGAGAGGGGGACTGGTATGCCCGCAACATGTACATGGAGGGCAGTCGGCAATATCTCTATCACTTGAAAACCTATGGCCACCCATCGAAGTTCGGCTACAAAGATACGATTCCGCTCTGGAGGGCTGAACTGTTCGACCCGCCGGCGCTGATCCGCCGTTACGCGGCAGCCGGCGCGAAATACTTCGTCAGCATGGGCGTCCACTGCGACAACTTCGACCTGTGGAACTCGCGCGGCCACCGCTGGAACTCGGTCAAGATGGGACCCAAGCGCGACATAGTGGGTGAGTGGAGTCAGGCCGCCCGCGCCGCCGGTCTTCGCTTTGGCGTCAGCGAGCACGTGTGGGCAAGCTACAACTGGTGGTGCACCAACAAGGGAGCGGACAAGCAAGGTCAATACGCCGGAGTGCAGTACGACGGCAATGATCCAAGCAACTACGACCTGTACTTCCCGCCGCACACGCCGGGCCCAGAAGCTTGGGCCGAGCAAGGCAACGAAAGCGAGGCATGGAAGCGGGAGTGGTTCATGCGGGCCCAAGATCTGATCGATCAGCATCAGCCGGACCTGTACTACGAAGATGGCCCGGTCCCGTTCGGCCGCTGGGGCCGTTCGCTTGTCGCCCACTACTACAATCAGAGCCTGCGTTGGCACAAGGGCCAGCTTGATGTTGTATACACCGCCAAGCGCCGCAGCGAATGCGTCGCGGGAGTCTGCACGCTTGACCTGGAACGCGGCGTGGCCGACGACATAGAGCCGCATCCCTTCCAGACCGACACCTGCCTTGGCGACTGGCACTACAAGCGGGGCATAACCTACAAACGCCCGAAGACTGTCATAGATATGCTCGTTGACGTGGTCAGCCGTAACGGAAATCTCTTGCTGAATGTTCCCCTTCCCGCCAGTGGTGTGCCCGACGACGAGGAACTGAAAATCGTTGACGCCATTACCGCGTGGATGAAGATCAACTCCGAAGCGATCTACGCGACTCGCCCGTGGAAAGTGTTCGGCGAGGGACCCGGCATCACCAAAACGGCTCCCGGCGGCGGATTCGATGCCACCCCGGAGCACTTCAACGAGAAGCAGCGCCATGATCTCACCGGCGCCGACATTCGATTCACCACAAAGAATGGCGTCCTGTATGCCTTCGCAATGGGTCTCAATCCACGCGAAACCAGAATTGGATCGCTCGCGCGAGCGCGTGGTCTCGAAACTCGTAAGATCGCGCGTGTCGATCTGCTGGGATCGGCGGAACCGCTGAAATGGATGCAGACGGCCGACGGGCTTACCATCGCTTCGCCTCAACGCTGGACCAGCGAACATGCTGTTGTCTTCAAAATCCTGTTCGCCTGACTGCTGCCTCGCGTCGGATGAGCAGCTTCATTCGAAGGGATTAGCGCCGATAAACAAGGTGAAAGCAACATAAGTGACCGTCGCACCACAAACGGAATCGTATTTTAAAGGCTGTAGTTGGCGACAACGCGGACCACTTTGCTTTCCTCATCGAATTCCATGAATTCACCTGTCCGTGTGTCTCGCTGATTCTTGTAATAAACGACGATGCTCCATACTCCTTGCATCACGTCGATGAGAGTGAATTCGAGGTTTGGAAAGAACTCAAGCCCCTTCGCGAAGTAGAGGCGCAGCGCGTCTTTTCCGCAAATTGTACCGGAACTTTCGCCGGTTAATTTGGCGGCGAGCGGTGAAGTGAGAGTGACCTCGGGGGCATAGTGGGAGAGTATGGCCTCAAGGTCATGGGAGTTCCAGGCGGCTATCCAATCGTTGGCAAAATTCCTCGCGTCGAAGGACGATGGCATGCGCAGTTTTCCTCCAGAGATCTGATCATCGCACGCCAAAGCACGAATTCTCCCAGCCGGTGCACCGGATGCTCTGTTCAATGGTCGTTTCCGAAGACTTGCTGGAGACTCAGAATTGCTATTGAGGAGATGCTCGTCGCAGCAGCAGGCGGCTATTCGGCGATTAAGTTGCCTAGCGACAACCTTCGTCCATGAAGCGTGTTTCCAATCACTCCGCGAGGGTACTCTCCTCTTTCGAATCCTCGCGGCGATTGATTTCTAATCGTGGCTGACGCATCTCCATCAGTTACTTGGCAGCGTAGGTCTTGCTCTTCTTGTTGCCTGAGTTATAAACCGTAAAGCTGCCCTTCGGATTCACTGACACCGAGATGTAGTTCCCCTGGTCTGGACCCTGGGGGTTCGCTATGTATTCGGCGGGCGTGTTGTGCTCCGAACCGCCTTCTTCAGAGTAGTGCAGCTGCCAGAGATCCTCGAGCCCCGGCGCGCCGCGGATGAGGTCCAGCACGGGAACGTTGCCGCCCTTAGTCGCCGCATTGTCCATGAGAGCCACTCGCGGCTGAATGCCGTAAATCAAGGCTCGACTGGAACTCGGAATAAAGCCGTGATGCGAGACGATCAGAATATCGACTTTGCCCAGCAGATTTACTGGACACATGATCTTCAGCTCCTGCTGCCAAGTCAAATCCCCAAGGTCGAGAATTTTGAGTTTGCCAAAATTGATCAAGACTCCGAGTGAGCGAGAATTCTCACTGTGGTCCTGTCGTTTGGTTTCGGGGATATCGCAATAATTATTCTTTTCGCCAGCACCCGGAACGGGCTTGTCGATAACTTCACCGTTGCTGCTGATGGCCGTTACTTTCATGCCTGCGACGTGAATGTCGTCACCGGGTTTCGCAACAATGTGTTTATACTTCCCGCTATCAAGTACCTTCTGATACGCATTGGCAACGTCTAAAGTTGCGCCTGGTTTAAGCTCCGTGTTTGGTCCATGATCGATAAAAGTTCCTACCGGAATTCGCTCGACCAGTTGTGGCACTCCACCCGTGTGGTCATTGTGATAGTGAGTGAGCAGAACCGTGTCAATCTTCTTTATGCCTGCCAATTTGGTAGCAGCAAGGATGCGGTCGGCGTCTCGGCCTGCATTGTCAGGCCACCCTGTATCGATCAGTAGAGAGCCTCCAGCTGGAGTAACGAAAAGAGTCGATTGCCCGCCCTCAACGTCAATCAAAAATATCTGAAGATCGTTCTTCGCGGCGGAGGCATACGAAGGCGCTGCAATGCAGGCTAATACGACAGAGCAGGAAAGGGCAATGCGCGCCCAATGGTGCATGCATCTTTTGTCGAACATCATTGTTTTTCCTTTCCGGCTTACTGGAACTTTCAGTAGTTGTGGCTTTGGCTTGCGTTAAATGTCGATAGAAAGAACGTGAAGCCGGGAAGCGATATTCCAGACCTCTCGATCAGCTAAAACTCCAAGCGAAGCGATGCCTGCAAGTTCCTGGGTGTGCCCACAATCGTAGTAATCTGTCCCACTGTCGGACCACCAACGGTGGCGTTCGGATACCCGAATTGCGGATGGTTGAATACGTTGAACGCTTCAAAGCGGAACTGAACCTTCAACTGGTCATGCAATGTGACGGTCTTCATGATGGACATATCCACGTTGGTACGCCCTGGACCAATCAACGAATTCCGTCCCGCAGTGCCATAGGTATACAGTGCGGGAGAAGTAAATGCCGAGGCGTCGAACCACTTGGTCAGAGTCTTCGGGTATTTGACCGGGCTGGCCTGGTTCGGTCGGCTCGACGTTCCTGTATTTGTGGTCGCCGTATTCAGCACTGGCGAAAAGTACAGTCCAGTCTGTGTGAGCAGGATTCCGTTCATCTGCCATCCCCCTAGAATCCAGTCGCTCGGTCCGCCATAGTTGAGAAAGTGTTGGCCCTTGCCGAACGGCAGGTTCCAAAGGTAGCTGAAGGTTAACCGCTGACGTTGATCGATAATCGAGTTGCTCCGATCCCTCCTCGGGAATCGCGGGTCCTGTGGACTAGGCCCTGCAGCACCGCCGCCAAATTCAAGTGCGACGTCGTCGATCGCGTGACTATACGCATACCCAAACAGGAAGTTAATGCCTTGGCGAAGCCGCTTGTCGACGACTACCTGAAGACCGTAGTACTCGCCAAGCCCTTGGGTAGTGGCATAGGTAATCGTTGAAAGGTTCGGGTTGATCGCGAAGAGAGGACGACGAGAGTTAAGCGAAGTCGAGCCTGGAATCGGCTGATTAATATTGGGAGCGTCGTAAAGCCGACGTCCCAGGTTACCCACCCCCGTCACCTTCACCACAAGATCGAGTGGGGTGATTTCCTGCTGCACACCCAGGTTGAACTGCTCGGCATAAGACGGCTTGAAATTTGGATCGACGCCCCACTGCTGGCCGCTCGGTCTAATCGCGGAGGCATAGTTGACTCCCGGCACCGCGACGAATCCCTCGCTGGTCCGGAAGCCCTGGCTCACTGTGGTTCCAGGAGATATGTCGCCCGGTTGCTCCGAGATTGTTGCGCCAAACGGCGTGTTACGATTCAGGCGCATGTTGACCGCTTCGCTGCCTGTTGCATTGAAGAAGAGTCCAATACCCCCTTGCAACACGGTCTTCGGAAACACCTGGTAAGCAAAACCAAGGCGAGGTCCAAAGTCCTTGCGAAACGGCAAAACGTCTGCGGTCAGGTTGACGCCATTGATGCCTGGAATATCCATATTGCCCGTGGTGGGATTGAAATTGGCCCACCGGTTCAGCTCTTCACTTGGAGGGCTGAAGTAATCCCAGCGCAGACCGTAGTTGATGGTGAGATCTTTCGTAAGACGCCAGGCGTCCGCCGCGTATACTCCGTACTCGTTCATGCGTATGCCCGGGAATTGGAACGTATAGTCGTGCTGAATGAGGGTGGCGTAGCCGAGCATGAAGCTTGCCATGCTATCGCCTGTTTTCGACGGCGCTCCCGGCGTGCTTCTCGCATCGGTAAGAGCTGCCGAGAAGTTGAAGCGACCGTTGCCGGCATTAGTTTGGTAGATCGTCAGTTGCCGGCGCCGAAAATCGACACCGAGCTTGATAGTGTGGTTGCCTTTGATCCAGACAAGGTTATCCAGTTCCTGGAACGTATTTTCTCTGCGATAGAGCGGGAGGGAGCGTGTCTGGCCTACACCGAGGTAGTTTGCCGGAGAGAAAATCGGGAGGTTTTGCTCGCGTGGCGTAATGTTCGAATTCAGTATTCCAAGTTGATTGCCGAGATTCCCGTTGGGCACGTAATCCACTGGCACATAGTCGAGACGATAGCGGCTGAAGCCTACGCGGAAGTCATTGACAATCGATCGAGTAAGGACTCGCGTATAGCTCGACGCGAATTGTTGCGTAGGGGTAAAGGAGGTTCCGGCGAACGAGGCCTCGTCGCCGAGGTGCACAGGAGTGGAAACTCCAGGGATCGTCGTGACAGGGTACGTACTCGGCGCAACGTTTAACGTGTTCTGGATTGAATAGCGCCCGAAGACTTGATCTTTGGCCGTAATCTGTTCATCGATGCGGATATCGCCCTGATTGTAGTTATTACTCTGAATCGCATTCGACTGATAGTTCTGCGTGACGTTGCTGTTGGTGGGAATTGGGTAAGCATTAATCATCTTTACTGCGATTGGATCGCGCTTCCCAAGCGGAATGAAATTGTTGAGAAATGGTGTACGCACAATGGTCGAGCCAACGGTCGTTGTCGACGTTGGATCGTAGATGGGATTGACCTGGCTGAAGTCTCCATTCCGCATCTGCATCGTGGGAACGGTTCCAAGGACGAAGGTCTGCGTGGTATTGCGATAGCCCTCATAGTCCGCAAAGAAGAACGTCCTATCTTTGCCGTGGTATAGCTTTGGAATCACAACCGGTCCGCCGAGTGAACCACCAAACTGATTAAGCCTGAACGAAGGGAATGCAGTGCCCACCTTATTGAAATAACTGCGGGCGTCGACAGCCGAGTTGCGGAGGTACTCAAAGGCGCTGCCGTGAAACTGGTTCGTTCCTGCCTTGGTGACCACGTTGATGACAGCGCCTGAGTTGCGCCCAATATCGGCACTGTAGTTGCTTGTCTGAATCTGAAACTCCTGAACTGAATCGACACCTGGGCGAAGCACGATCGACAGAGTCAACCGTTCATTATCGTCCGTTCCATCGATCAGGTAATTGTTATCTCCTTCACGATTGCCGTTGGCGAAGATCTCCGATCCGGCCCGCTTGTCGTCCGGACGGCTGCCGCCCTCGATCGTACCGCTAGCCGACGTGCCCACGCCCGTTACGCCTGGGCTCAGCGTCGCCAACTGCACGAAGTTGCGTCCATTAAGGGGAAGTTGGTTAACGAGTCGTTCGCCGACCACGGTCGCCACTGACGAACTCTCCGTTTCCAGCAGCGGCGGCTGTCCCGTAACCTCAACCGTTTGGGTTTGTTGCCCGACTTGCATCGTCAAATCAAGATGGACGTTTTGGTTCACCTGCAGACTCACGCCAGTCCGCACCAGCCTGCTGAACCCGGGTGCCTCGACAGTGATGATGTAGGTTCCAGGAGGGAGCTGGCCGATTTGATAGTTGCCGTCCGACTCGCTGATTCCGGTGTGTTTAACATTCGTCGCACCATTAGTCGCCACAACTTGCGCCCCTGCAATCTCGGCACCTGATGGATCGAGCACACTGCCGACCAACGTGGCGGTGGTACTTTGTCCTGCACACCGCATGGTCGCCACGAGAGCAAGGATCAGCACCACTGCCGCCAAATTGATTCTCTTCATCGAATCGACCTCTCCATATCAACGATCCGTCTCTTTTGTGACGCCGATCACTTTAGATCACAAAACAGGAAAAACGCAACACATTTATTGAACATAGTTTCATTTTTGAGCGCATGGCTGACTTTATCGGTTTACCACATTGATTAATTAATTACCGCATTGAAGTCTGAATCAGCTACTATCAAAGAAAGAGGTTCTGAAAGCAGCGAATCATGCCAAGGGCCAAAACCAGTGCTAGAGACAACTCTGTGCCCTCCCCCGTGCGGGACAAGTACTTTTCGCGGGCAGTCAGCAAAGCCCTGGAGGCGATCGAATTCCTCCAATCTGAAACAGACCCCTTGCAAATGAGCGACATTGCCGCACGGCTTCGGCTGTCGAAGACGTCCGCGTTTCGCATGTTGCGAACACTGGAAACACTTGGATATGTATCATCCGACGGGCGCGGCCGCTTCATACTTTCACCCGGAATTCGCGCCATAACTCCAGCACGGTGGGTCAAAAAGCTCGTTGACCGCGCTACGCCCTATTTGTACGCACTCAGTTTGGAGTTTTCGGAAACCGCCAGCCTGGCTGCGCTATTCGATAATCGCGTAGAGGTTGTTGCAGTTATTGAGAGTCCGCAGGTAATTCGAATGGGCAACGTACTTGGCAGCATTTTGCCACCGAACGCCAGTTCGCTCGGGAAAGTGATCACTGCCTTTCAGTCACCGGTGCAGCGGGAGCGGCTTTTGCGCTGCTTCAAAATCTATCGCTTCACTGAACACACCATTACCGATCAAAGAGAGCTCAACCACGAATATGATCGCATCCGACTTGAGGGATTTGCGGTCGACCGCGAAGAAAACATTCAAGATGGTATTTGCTTTTCTGTTCCGATCTTTGACGCCCATGGACAGGTTGCCTCTGCTATGAGCATGTCGATGCCCAAGAGTCGGGTGCGCGACCAAGAACATGAAAGGGCTATTATTGAGGCGCTTCGCTCAGCATCAGGACGTCTGACCGCCGATCTGAACAACGCTTGAGTGACGCCGCTGCAGATTGGCCATAAATTCCAGTGTTTCGGTTCCGCTCACCGAATTTGATCAGCCTGGCCGGCGACCTCTATCCCCACAGCTTCAACCCGGCAAGTGAAATTCACTAATCGGAACTATATTTCATTTTTGGATCTATATTTCCGATTTCTGCTTGACGCCCCTCGAGTTCTGCATATACATTTCCGCTTGCTGCGAAAAAGTGGTGATCCAGATCACGAGAGGATTCTCAGACCATGCGAAGCATATGTCTACTTCTTACCCTGCTTGCCCTGTCATTCTGCCCTGCATCTTCTCTTCTGGCACAAGCCCCGCTTGCAGATCGAATTGGACATACAGATCCAAGTAAATACCGACACAGTCGTTCCCACGATAGTGCGGGGGATATGGCCTGTATGTTGCTGGTTCCCCCAACAGCACTGGATGTCAATCTGAATTTCATGCATCGTTGTCAAATAATGCCCGGCGGCGGGGTGGGTCATCACTTCCACAACACCACTGAAGAGATGTTCATTGTTTTCGATGGTCAGGCAGAATTCACGATCGACGGCCGCACTTCCGTTCTGCGCGGCACGGTCGGTGCACCGGTGCGCATGGGGCACTCACACGCCATTTATAACCCGTCTGACAAACCCGTCGAATTCATGAACATCAATGTCGCCGCAATCAAGGGACACTACGATGCTTTCAATTTAGAAGATGCGCGCGTCGGGGCGACGAAAGATGCAATCCCGACGTTCATGACGATGAAGCTAGATAGAGCGACTCTTAAGCCGATCACGAATTACCACGGCGGCAAAGGCACCGTACAATATCGACGCGCTCTTGACTCTGACGTCTTCCTTACTAACTGGGCGTACGTCGATCACCTTCTGATCCCGTCCGGCGCGTCGGACGGTTTGCATCGGCACCAGGGAGTGGAAGAAATTTACTACGTGCTCAATGGCGATGGCCAAGTTCGCGTTGGGACAGAAACCGCAACGATTCATAAGGGCGATGCCGTGCCGATCAGATTCAATGAACCCCACTCATTCATGAGCGACGGAAAGGGAGATCTCGAACTAATGATTGTCGGCATCTCGGCGCAGAAGAATGTTCTCGACACGGAGTTAGGTGAGGCCGCAGGGAATCACTAGAAAGAAAGCGAAGAGGCCAGCGGAGAAGTATCCAATGACCCATGTCTTTCTCGAGCAAGGGTGGCGTCTCATCCCGACCATTAAGCCGCACAAATCGCGGCCCTGACCAAACACAGGAGAATGTCATGCTAAAGAAGGCGTTTCAAATCGCGGTCGTCCTCGAATTGCTGGGTGCAGTCGCAATGCAAGCTCAACAAGTTCCTCTTGCGGAACGGATCGCCCATACTGATCCGGCGCGATACCGTCACATGCCATCCGTTCACAACGGGGCAGGTCCGATGGATTACATGCAGCTCTTTGGACCGCGCGATACGCAGTCGGCCAAGTTCAATCTCGGTACGAATCTCTATTTCCTGCATCGCGGAATTATTCCTCCTGGTGGCGGAATTGGAGCACACTTTCATAATCAATGCGAAGAGATGTTCATCATTCTCGATGGCGAGGCCCAATTCACGATCGATAGCCGGACTTCATTGTTGAAGGGACCCGCGGGCGCCCCGGCTCGCATTGGGCATTCGCACGCGATCTATAACTCTTCAGACAAGACGGTCCAGTGGATGAACATCAACGTCGGTTTGGAAAAGGACTATTACGATGCGTTCAACCTCAATGATTCACGAATTGGCGCTCCCCTGGACACTGTTCCAACGTTCATTTCGATGCATCTGGATCGCGCGCTTCTGAAGCCTGTCGAGAACTTCAAAGGTGGTACCGGAACTGTCCAATATCGTCGCGCTCTCGGCCCCTCCGTCTTTTACTCTCCATGGTCGTATGTGGACCATCTTCTTTTACCGAACGGGACTTCAATCGGCCCTGACACTCAAGCCGATATGAGCGAGGTCTATTTCGTGCTCAGCGGTGATGGGACGGTCAACCTTGGATCAGAATCATCTCCAATTCACTCTGGTGACGCTGTGCCCGTAGGCCTGGGCGAAAAGCACTCCTTTAAGAACACGGGGAATGCTCCTCTTGAATTCATGATCTTCGGCATTGCGCGCGATCTCGCCGCCAAGAAGGCCTACATGCTCTCGAAAGAAGGCACGACCGGAGTTGCAAGTGCCCCACGCTAGGAATCGTGCAAACCCATTTGCATTGAGCAATCATGGAATCGAGGTAGCGAAGTGCCCAAAATAATTGATACACATGCCCACCTTGGAGAGTGCTGTGTTTTTGGTCTTTACAGCACAGCAGAAGAAATGCTCCGGCGCCAGGATGAATGTGGAGTGGATGCTACCATCGTGCAGCCATATCCCGGCGCCAAAGACTATGTGAAGCGGCACGACGAGATTGCGGAACTCTGTGCGAAATATCCGGGTCGCTTTTTCGGATTGGCAAGCTTAAGCCCACACCGCGACCATGATAACTATCAGCGCGAAGTGGAACGCTGCGTAAAGGATCTGAAGTTCGTCGGCGTTAAGCTCCATACCATCGGACACGGTGTAAATCCGCTAACAGAAGACGGTGATCTTGTCTTCGCCACGGCTTTCCGGCTCGGTATTCCTGCCATGGTACACACGGGAGCTGGAATACCGTTCGCACTGCCTGCGCTATGTATTCCGGCAGCGCAAAAGTATCCCGGCCTCAACATCGTTCTCGCCCACGCAGGGATGGGCATCGTTTCCGCCGAGGCTCAAGTCGCCGCTTCAATCTGCAGGAACCTATATCTTGAGACCTCGTGGTGCCTGGGAGAAGACATTCGCTGGATGATCAATACGATTGGGCCCGATCGCGTAATGATGGGGGCCGATTTGCCAAGCAATGTGCCGGTGGAGTTTGCCAAATATCGTGCTCTCGATCTAGAGCCGGAAGTCTATGACAAGGTTATGGGTGTGACGGCTGTCAACATTTTTAAGCTGGCCTGGTGAGGCAAGTATGTTCGTCTTGAATATCGAACTGAGCGTGCGGTCAGGCTCGGAACAGTTGCAGTCACAGACATTCAAAACTGCACTTATGCAACAGAAGTGGGTCGCTGCGCCGCTACACCAAGAAGTATGGCCGCAAATTGAAGGTCATTGCGTCAACTACGTTGTACATACCTATACCTCGATTTAGACGTGGAACTTCAACAGTCATTGATCAGTGAAGTTACCACACGAGCAAACGTGCTTTGGCCGTTTCGATATGAAAATGCCCAAGCAAAATCTCAGATTCGAGGATCTATGAAGCCGACAATTCCTCAATATGTAGTGCGATCTGTCCCGGTGCCACTAACCGCTCGTGTGCCATGGCACAAGAGTACTTTTCCAACCTATGCCGGCATTTTTCTCTGGGTTGGCTTTTATCTAAAAATCGCCGAGCCCACAATTAGATTCGCAGAAACAGGCGCTTGCCTGTTGGCGCTACTGTTGGCGGGACTGATTTGTTTCGGCCTCTACTACTATGTTCCGGCCATGCTTGGCATGAAAACAGGCCAACCTCTGTACGTCGTAGGCACTTCGACTTTTGGAACAACTGGCGGCTATGTGGTTCCGGGCCTGATGATGGGGTTTCTTCAGATCGGCTGGGTAGCTGTTGTAGGAGCTGTAGCCGCGAATTTCATCATGAAGGCTCTCAATCAAACGTCGAAATCTCTCTTCTGCGTCTTGGTCATTGTATGGATCTACAGCCTAGGCTGGGTCGCCATTAAAGGAATTCATTACGTGGGTCGAGTGGCCAAGTTTTTGAATTGGGTGCCGCTCATCATGATCATCATTGTGTTCTGGGCAAACAAGGGTGGAGTTGCCAGCTATCATCCTGCACAATCTGATGCAAAGGTCGGCATTCTGAACGTGCTCACAATCGTGATCGGCTATTTCGCGACTGCAGGAGCTGCAGGCGCGGACTTCGGAATGAATAATGCCGGCAAGCGCGATGTGATTCTCGGCGGCCTTTGCGGCATCGTCGGTGGAGCTCTTGTCGCAGGTGGTCTGCCAATGCTTTCTGTAGCAGGCTATCTGGGGCGCGGCGCCGGCATTCAGAGTTACGATTACACTGACACAATTGCCAGCGTCGGCACTTTGGCTCCCTTGATGTTTTTTCTCTTCGCTGCGGCGTCTCTAGTCCCCACGTGTTTCTCCTCGTTTATCGCGGCAAACAGTTTTAGCACGATGCTTCCCAAGATTCCGAGGGCCATCTCTGCATTTTCCGCTCTCACAATTAGCGTGCTCCTTGCAGCCACTGGTCTGGCTGACAATCTTGTCGGCTTCTTCGGGCTTGTCGCGGCATCTTTCGGTCCCATTTGCGGCGCTATGGCGGCAGATTACGTGCTTGCAGGAAAGCGTTGGTCCGGGCCGCGGGTTGGAATTAATTGGGCAGGTTGCATCTCATGGCTTGTGGGCTTTCTGGTCGGCATACCAGAGCACATTCCTGGCCTCCCTGCAACATGGATCCATGCTGATAATCCTTCGGGACTCTATTCCTTCGCTGTAGGTTTCGCCGTCTATTTTGTTTTAGCGAAAGCAGGCCTTCGTCCCGCGCCTGCCAATCAATTGGAGAAGGAAGACCCAACGGTTTTGCGGGAGGCCACTCTTGAATGACCTGCTGGAGTTCCCTTTCCCTCAACACCTGACCACATTTCGAAGTGCTTGCGATCCTCTTCACAATGTTCGCATTTCTAATCGGACCTTGATCACGGCACAAATGTGGAACGGCATGCGTGACTGTCATCCGGAGGAAGTTTATCTACGTTCCTCCATCAAGCTCAATTTTGAACTTTGTCTCCCCAAGAGTGGAGAATACCGGGCATTGCAAATCTCTTTCTCGCTCGGGAGCCAATTGAGTTCACTATCCCATTCCGGCGATGAGTGTCTTGGATTCGAGGAGCAACATCAAAAGCGAAAAGGGAGCTGGATCTGAAATGTTAAGGAGACCTAAATGATCCGCCTTGTTCAAATCAGTAATAATATTTCGCGCCGGGTAGCCTTAGTCGAGGAGCCACACCTGCGCTGTCTCGAGAACATCGATTCAGCTTATGCCTTGGCTCAAGCGAGTTTGCGCAAGGAAGAATCTCTCAGCGGCTACGCTCGCAAGCTTGCCACAGGAATCGTTCTCGACTATGACGCCGTCTATGAGGGTCGTTCAGAATGGCACTTGCTATCACCCATTGACATTCCCGAAGACCAGAACCGCGTTCTTGTCAGCGGAACAGGCTTAACACATTTAGGAAGTGCAAAAGATCGTCAAGCGATGCATGCTGCCGCGAATCCACAACAAAGCGAGATGACCGACAGTATGCGCATGTTTCAATCTGGGCTGGAAGCGGGCCGCCCACCAAGAGGCGAAATTGGTATTGCACCTGAGTGGTTTTACAAAGGCAATGGCTCAGTTCTCCAGCGGCCGTTCGGCGCGCTTGTTGTACCTGCTTATGCCGAGGACGGAGGTGAGGAGGCGGAAATCGCGGGCATCTATCTCATCAGCGACGACGCAGTTCCTCACCGTATCGGCTATGCAATAGGGAATGAGTTCTCTGATCACAAATTCGAGAAGCGAAACTATCTCAATCTCGCCGCTTCGAAGCTTCACAATTGCAGCCTGGGCCCTGAATTAGTTGTCGGCGCTCGATTCGACTCTGTCTCCGGGACAGCGCGAATTGAGCGAGCTGGAAAAGTGATCTGGCAGAAGGCGCTATCAACCGGCGAAGCTAATATGTGCCATAGTCTTGCCAACCTGGAACATCATCACTTCAAATTTGAAGGCCATCGCCAACCCGGCTCAATTCATGTTCACTTCTTTGGAGCCCATGCGCTCAGTTTTGGCGATGGGGTCGAATTGCAGGACGGAGACTGGATGGAAATCCAATTTGACGGATTCGGTCGTGCGCTTCGGAATCCAATTCGATTTGCGCCGAAGAATGATAACGCGCCTATCACCGTGATGGAGATGTCTTGAATGCCTGTTTCCGGATGTTCGTGTTCGTGAACCGATTTACGCCCGGCTGCATGCTCCGATGATGCGATTGGGTTAGAGGGAATAGGAAAGGCGAGAATTCCTCCGAACCTGTTTCAGAGGAGATTATGCCCTTGATCGGTGCCGTTGATGCTCCTGCTTCTAGCGGATCATCAGAGCCAAGTTGCACGCATCTGAATCCTTGGGGGGATCGATGCGTGGCTCCAAACGCGACGTGCTGCTGGTTCTGCTCGCAGTTGCTTCGGGTTCTGCCGATGCCTGGAGTTATCTTGGGCTCGGACATGCCTTCGTGGCCAATATGACGGGCAACACCGTCCTGCTGGGAATTGGGGTTTTTCTTCACCGCGACTTGCTGCATCCGGGCATTTCGCTTATCTGCTATTTAGCGGGCGCTGCCTTTGCATCATTCCTAACGCGCAATGTTCGCGAGGGAACCGGTTGGCCGGGCGCTGTTACCAGCGCGCTGGCGATAGAATCAATGTTTCTTCTAGTTGCTGCGGTTGGATGGTGGTTTGCCGGTCGCAAGGCAGCGCTCGCGGCTTCCACTTGGGATCTCGACCTTCTACTCGGATGCGTTGCATTTGCGATTGGCATCCAGAGCGGCGCCATGCTGCAGCTTAAGATTCCAGGCATCGTGACCACGTACATCACTGGTACCTGGACAACTCTGACAAGCAATCTCACCGGTCTTTTCACCCGCGAAAGGCACGCGCCTCGTGGAGAGAAGATCGCCTACGAGGAACGCATAAACATGCAGGCTTTGATTGTCTGCGCATATTTACTTTCGGCAATAGCAAGCGGTCTGCTCTTTCGCTATTCTCGCCTCGCCGTAGGTGCATTACCAGCGATTTCGGTTTTATCTGTGGCTGCGTACGGACTCGCGCAGAAATCCGGCGCGAATGTGTAGTTGCAGTCACCTGTCATGCAGCAATCGTGTTTGCCTTGACTCTGGTTTCGCGTGCTAGTTTCGCGATCGTGTTCTCGATGCGATTCGATTCAACGTTGCGGGTCTCAACATCATTTCCGCTTCGCCGCGATGAGTATTCGGCCAGAGGTGCCAATCCGGGGCGATCATGCGATCGGACTATTCTTCGAGGTAATGAAACTCGAAGAGGAAATTGCTGAAACTCGAAGAGGCATATTGATCGCTCAAGCAACTTCTTCTCCCGCTTAGCCGCATCCTATTTTTGGGGATTACCCGCTGGAGTGTAGTCATGAATGCTTCGGATGTGCTTGTCGAGAGCCTTCTCGACTGGGGCGTGGAAGTAATCTTTGGTCTGCCTGGAGATGGGATCAACGGGTTCGTCGACGCGCTACGTACGCACAAGAGCAGAATACGGTACATACACGTCCGGCACGAAGAAACTGCAGCAATGGCGGCGTGCGGATACGCAAAGATGACAGGCAAACTTGGCGTCTGCTTCGCGACAACTGGTCCCGGCGCGATTCACCTCATGAACGGTCTGTATGATGCAAAGATCGATCAGGCTCCCGTCCTTGCGATTACAGGCATGACCTACCACGACCTGATCGGCACCAGCTATCTCCAGGACATCAATCAGGATTATGTCTATCAGGACGTTGCCGTCTATAACCAGCGGCTAATGGGGCCAGCTCACGCCAAGAACATTGTGGATGCGGCCTGCCGCGCCGCATTAAGCCATAGAGGCGTCGCCCACCTGGCACTGCCGATCGACTATCAAGTTGCAGACATGAAGGAGCAAAAGCGCTATACGCGCAATGTGAAGGGCCATACATCTGAGGCCTTCACAGTGCCCAGGCGCATTCCGGAACGTGAACAGATCGAAAAGGCTGCTCGTCTTCTGCAAGGCAAAACGAAGATCGCCATTCTGGTAGGAGCAGGCGCACGCGGAGCGCGCGATGAAGTTTTGGCAGTGGCAGATCGCCTGGGCGCGCCGGTCGTAAAGGCACTCCTTGGCAAAGACGTCATCCCCGATGACAGCCCTTACACAACGGGCGGAACGGGGGTGGTAGGAACGCGTCCATCATCAGACGTATTCGAAACGTGCGACGCATTGCTGATCATCGGCAGTTCATTTCCCTATATCGAATTTCTTCCCAAGCCGGGCCAGGCCGTTGGCATTCAAATTGACGACAAGCCTGAACGCATTGGCCTGCGTTACCCAGTGGAAATTGGCCTGGTAGGAGACGCGCAGGCAACGCTTCGCGAGTTGCTAATGTACCTGCCGCGTAATGAAGATCGCTCATTTTTAAAGCAGGCACAGGCGGGAATGGTCGAGTGGTGGAAGCTGATGGAAGAGCGCGGCACGCGAAATGAGAAACCGATGAAGCCGCAGGTGGTGTCCTGGAATCTTGCCAAGGCATTGAGTGACGATGCCATCATCCTGGGTGATTCTGGGACCGTCACCACGCACGTGGCACGCATGAAGCTGCGCGGCAATCAAAAGTTTTCGTTCAGCGGAACGCTCTGCAGCATGGCTGCCGGACTCCCTTATGCCATTGGCGCGCAGGTAGCATTTCCGGGCAGGCAGGTTGTCACCTTCACCGGAGACGGCTCGATGAGTATGGCGATGGGTGATCTTGCAACACTCGTCCAGCATCAGCTTCCAGTAAAGATCATCGTTCTGCGAAACAACACCCTGGGACTGATCAAGTGGGAACAGATGATCTATTTGGGGAACCCCGAGTACGGTGTCGATCTTCATCCTATTGACTTCGTGAAAGTGGCGGAGGCGTGTGGATTGCGCGGAGTCCGCATCGAGGATCCCAAAAAATGTGCAAAGCAATTGGCGGGCGCGCTTGCCATGGATGGGCCGGTGCTCGTCGAATGTTTGACCGATCCACTTGAGCCGCCGATGCCGCCCAAAGCGACAAAAGCTGAGATGAAGCATCTTGCTCAATCTCTGGTTGGAGGAGAGCGCGATCGCGCCCGTATTGCACTTACCATTGGTCGCCAGGCGATGGATGAAGCTCTATTCCCCGCAAGCGATTACGGTGTAGTGCCCCGCGCAGCCGAAGCCATTACTGGTTCGAAGAAGAAGGATTGATATGTTGCCACCACTCCAAGGCCCCTCCAAGGCGAAAGTAGAAGAGCTCACTTCAACACTGAGAAGGCGTACTCGCGCGGAGGTGCGCTTCGATGCAGGCGCCAGGGCCCTCTATGCCTCCGATCTGTCCATGTACCGACAGCCGCCAATTGGAGTTGTGATTCCGAAACGTATCGAGGACGTGATCGAAACGGTAGACGTGTGCAAGAAGTTCGGTGTGCCAATCCTGGGGCGTGGGTGCGGAACCAGCCTTGCTGGACAATGTTGCAATCTGGCGGTTGTGATCGACTTTTCCAAGTATCTGAATCAGATCATCGAACTCAATCCGAAAAAAAACTATGCCTGGGTCGAACCCGGTCTTATTAATGATGAATTGCGCAGCGCCGCAGAGAAATACCAATTGACTCTCGCTCCCGATCCGGCGACACATGAGTACTGCACACTCGGTGGCATGATCGGCAATAACTCGTGCGGCGCTCACTCTGTCATGGGTGGCAAAACCGTTGAGAATACAGAGGAGTTGGAGGTCCTCACCTATGACGGATCGCGCATGAACGTTGGTCCGGTTAGTGAGGGCGAGCTTGAATCAGTCATTCGCAAAGGCGGCCGCAAAGGAGAAATCTATGCGAAGCTCCGCCGTATTCGCGACCGCTATGCGCCGCTCATTCGTGAGCGATACCCCAACATTCCCCGGCGCGTCTCCGGCTACAACCTGGATGAATTGCTACCAGAAAACGGATTTCACGTTGCGAGAGCGCTGGTAGGCAGCGAAAGTACATGTGTTCTGGTGTTACGGGCGAAAATGCGGCTCCTCCCAAGTCCGCCGCATCGCGCTTGGATCGTGGTCGGCTACCCGGATGTCTTCCTCGCCGGCGACCACGCCCAGTCCATGCGTGACCTTCACCCGCTGGCGATTGAAGGTTTTGAAAAGCACCTGCTCGAGAACGAAAGACGAAAGGGAAAGGAAATCGACGGAGCAGATCTATTGCCCCCCGGAAGCGCGTGGATGCTGGTCGAGTTTGGAGGGGCGAGCGAAGAGGAAGCTGCGGGAGCAGCAGAAGCAGCAATGGCGATAATCCGAACGACCGACCGGGATCAGATCGGGATGAGACTGCTTGCCAAGCCGTCCGATTACAAAAAGGTGGTTAAGATCCGCGAGTCAGGCGTTGGCGCCAGCCGGGTTCCCGGTGAGGAAGACTCATGGCCATCATGGGAAGATGCTGCGGTCCCGCCGTCAAACGTGGGCGAATATCTCCGCGATTTCTATAAGCTTCTCGACAAGTACAAATATGTATGCACGCTCTACGGGCATTTCGGAGATGGATGCATTCACGCCCGCATCACCTTCAATCTGAAATCGGCAGAAGGTGTGAAGAAATACAGAGAGTTTATGACCGAAGCAGCACATACGGTGGTGCGCTACGGTGGCTCGCTTTCAGGAGAGCATGGCGACGGCCAAGCGCGCGCGGAATTATTGCCCATAATGTTCGGCTCGGAACTGATGCAAGCCTTCCGAGAATTCAAGTCAGCTTGGGATCCGGAATGGCGCATGAATCCCGGCAAAATAGTTGATCCATATCCGCTCGATACCAATTTGCGACAAGGACCAGACTATCGGCCCAAACCAGTCCTCACGGTATTTCAATTTCCGTCAGATCATGGCAGCATGGCCGAGGCCACTGAACGCTGCTTTGGCGTGGGCAAATGTCGCGGGCTGGACGGCGGTACCATGTGCCCCAGTTTCCATGCCACCCGTGAGGAGATGCACAGCACACGCGGTCGCACCCGACTTCTGTTTGAGATGCTGCGCGGCGACGTCATCGAGGATGGCTGGCGCAACGAGAACGTAAAAGAAGCCCTCGATCTTTGCCTCTCCTGCAAAGGCTGCAAAGGTGATTGTCCTGTGAATGTCGACGTCGCCACCTACAAAGCGGAATTCCTCTATCACTACTACAAAGGCAAAGCTCGGCCGCCGGCGGCGTATTCCATGGGCCAGATCTACCGCTGGGCTCAACTCGGCTCGCGTTTTCCCGATCTCGTCAACATGTTCTCGAAAACACCCGTGATTGCAGGAGTTGCCAAAGCTGCTGCCGGTATTACTCAACATCGGAGCATCCCTCTCTTTGCTCGACAGACCTTTAAAAGTTGGTTTAGAAAACATAGCGCCCAGCAGAGCCGCAGGTACGATGACCGGCCTGAAGTGATCCTATGGGCCGATACGTTTAACAATCACTTCTTTCCCCATACTGCGCAGGCAGCCGTCGAGGTTCTGGAATCTGCTGGTTATCGCGTGTCCGTTCCGGTGCAATCTCTATGTTGCGGACGTCCGCTTTTCGATTACGGGATGCTGGATGAAGCGAAGGAAAAACTGCAGCAGATCCTGAGTTCGCTCGGTCCGTCCATCGAAGCTGGAACGCCGGTGGTGGTGCTGGAGCCGAGTTGTGCGTCAGTTTTTCGAGACGAGCTGATGAGTTTGTTTCCAACGCTCGAAGAGGCCGGTCGTCTGCGGCAGCAAACATTCACATTGGCTGAGTTTCTCAATCGGGTTCGATACAGTCCACCGAATCTACGCCGCAAAGCGCTGCTGCACGGCCACTGCCACCAAAAGGCGCTTTTCGGAATGAAAAACGAGCAGCAGCTCTTTGAAAAGATGGGGCTTGAAGCTGAGTTGCTCGATTCTGGCTGCTGCGGTCTGGCCGGCTCCTTTGGCTTTGAGCAGGATAAATACGACATCTCGATGACCATCGGTGAGCGGGTACTGCTGCCTCGAGTACGCCAAGCGCAGCGTGACACGCTCATCATTACCGACGGCTTCAGCTGCCGCGAGCAGATTATGCACGGTACTCGGCGAAAAGCGATGCATATTGCCGAGGTTCTACAGATGGCAATGCGCCAACCGTTGGATCTGAGACGTAACGAGTACATCGAGACGCGCTTTGTGCAAGAACAACCAGCTTATCCGGTTTTGAGCGCTGCTATCGGCGCAGGAGCCTTATTAGCAGCGGGCTGGATAATGACTTCTCGGGGCCGAGAAAACAACAGAATGGAGTAGGATAACCTGCCACAAGGAACTTCTGATGCAACGCAACGTCGGACTGGCGAAATCTCCATCGATTGCATTTTTAAATCGGTTCTTTGGCCTCAAAAGCTTGCCGGTTCGCATCAGCATCTACCGTGGCGCCGCGCCGGCAACAGGACCAGCCTGAAAGAAACGTGACTGTAGTCCCTCGAACATACGCATCGGTTCGCTCTCCATTGAGGGTCGACGAAACGGGTCGGGTTATCATGATGTCCACTCCACGATAAGGACACGGATGCATTTTGCTGTTTTTCTATCAACACGTTCTTCTCGATCGCAATCCTCTCCACCCCATCGGCCCTTGAGGCATTGGTAATAGCCACTTAATGGCTCCCAGCCCTCAGCGCGAACAAGTTCGCTGCAAGGTGACATTGTCACCACACAGGTGATAGCGTTTCCTAGAAATCACGCCGGGAGAATTGTCAATGGCTCACTCACGCCGCACCTGGATGAAAACCGCCGCTATGGGCTTGGGCGGCCTGCTCGCAAGCGAGCGCAACCTTGCCGCGCAGCCGGTGAACCACGCCTGCGCTTTGGCCGACCCGCGCGACGAGATCAAGATAACCGGACTCGAGATCATCCCTGTCAATTCGCTGCGCAGCATCTTCGTAAAGATGCATACAGATGCGGGTATCACCGGCATCGGTGAGGGCACCGTAGAGGGCCGCATCCCCACCGTGGTCGCCGCGATCCAGGAGATCGAGCCATACCTCATCGGCAAAGACGCACGTCGACCGGCACACCACTGGCAGGCGATCTATCGCCACGCGTTCTATCGCGGCGACATCGTCCTCACGTCTGCGCTAGGCGCAGTTGATATTGCGATGTGGGACATAAAGGGAAAGGCTCTGGGGGTCCCGATCTATGACCTGCTTGGTGGCCCCACGCGCGACCGCATCAAATGCTACGGCCAGGCTGAGAGCGTCGAAGAAACCCGAACCCACGTGCTCGCCGAGGGCTACCGGTCGATGAAGACCAGCGTCTCGTCCACACGGGGCCGGCTGTCTCGCTCGTCCGAGAGCCCGTACTACATCGACGGCTTTGTCGAAAAGGTAAAGGCCATCCGCGAACTCATTGGTCCTGACTTTGACCTGGGCATCGAAATGCACGGCGAGCATGAGCCGCCCGCCGCGATGGAGATCATCAAGGCGCTCGAGCCCTTTCGCCCTTGGTTCTATGAGGAACCAATTCAGTTCCAGAACCTGCCATTAATGGCGGAAATGGCGAAGAAAACCACATTCCCCTTCGCTACGGGCGAGCGTATGGTGACAAAGTGGCAGTTCCGCGACTTGCTGACAGCGGGCGCGGCGCAACTGCTTCAGCCGGACGTCACGCACGTGGGCGGCATCACCGAGCTTAAGGCTGTGGCCACACTCGCGGAGGCCTTCTACGCCGATATGCTGCCGCACTCGAAGGAAGGAGTAGTTGGCTTCGCCGCCTCAATGCACGTGGCTGCGTCGATCCCGAACTTCCTCGCGCATGAGGTGCCTTCGTTGCAGGCGGTGAAGGGAGGGCCAGCCAATGTTCAGCGCAGCCCGATGGGCAAGAGCTACATCAAGAAACCGTTCGTGATGACAGAGGGCAACATCGTGCTGAAGGGCAATCTGGACGGGCCAGGGCTCGGCATCGAGCTCGACGAGAACCTCATCGAAAACGAACGCGGCATCCCGGAATGGAAGTTTCCGGAGATGTGGGATGCAGTTGACGGCTCCGTGCGCGATCATTGAGATCCTTTTTATGCTTTCTAAGCTGCTGATTCGAAAATTAAAACAAACACTTTAGCTCACCCCTGCATCGGAAATCTCCGGTGACCGTGTAGAACAAAAGTGTGGAAGATTCGCTACGGGCCATCGATACAAGTGGGGCAGAATCCGGATCGGAGTTCTGCCCCTTTAGTCGCCCTGAGAGTTCGGCCTTTGGAAGAAGGCCAGCTACCATGAGGTTAACTTCTTGTGGTCTCCGCCCGTTGTATCGTTTCGCAACTATTTAGCGACGACGATATGATTGGTGACTCCAAAGACTCCAGGAACAGAATTCGCCTGAGTATACGCAACCTGCTTATCCATTTCATTTACGGTGGCTCCGTACAATTGAACTCTGCCGTTCTCCACCACGATCCGGATAGGAGCCTGTGGGTCCATTGCGTACTTTTGCAGACTGGGGTGCCCATAAATGGCACGCGCCAAATTGATTCGAAGCTGATCGTCGAAGATTGATAAGGGCGCCACTGCGATCTCATCCTCTACGTCGAGGACTCCGAGAGTTGTCTCGACGATTGCAATGGCTGAATTGCGGTCGGAATAATCTCGCACTTGCCCGCTAACCGTCGCTTTTCCGTCGGTCACCTTGACAGCCAGGTTATTGAACGCGATGCCGTACCCAAGGCGGTCGTAACGCAACTTGTTAGCCAACGTCTCCTGCAGTTCCGCGTCGCTCACATTCTTGCCATTCACTATAATCTCGTTTCTGACCCCACTCACACCATCAACCTTTTCTGCCTTACGTCCAGCATCGGCCTTGTCGATGTAGAGTTCCACATTGCCAGATAGTCGCGCGATTCTGTCGTCGACCTGGACGTTGACGCCGTGGAATCGATCATGGCCTGCGAGTTTGCTGGCCACTCTATTCGTCACGATCTGGTCGTCGGTCAATTTGGTGCTGTTTTGAGCGAATGACATGAGCGCGAAGCTCCATATTAAAGCTAGAGCAATGATCTTTATCGTTGTTTTCATTTGCATACTCCCTTCGCGATTTCGAGATTCATTTCAAGAGCCCATTTTTGGTTTACTGGCCGGGAAATCAAGATCGTCCGCAGATTTCCCAGCCAGTCGAGTGAGGACTTAGGAATGTTCGGGAACTTCCAGTCCTACTTCAAGCGCTTGGCCGAGCGCATCTAAATAATCCCCTGCAGCGTCGGACATACTCACCAATTTCTCCGCGTGCTCATTCATCGTGTCGAGAAATGAACGGTATTCCGCATTCAAGGCGACCGGAGTTGTAACATTCTCGCGCAGGTTCATGAACGCTGAATTGGTATCCATGGCGAGCGCACGTGCCGAGACCAGGATCTTTTCGACCGTCGCTTGTTTCCAAGCGGGCAGTTGAGGCTTAATCTCGATCAGCCGATTCAGTGCGGGATTAAGGCCGTTGTTGATCGATTCCTTCACATTGATCAAGTGGTGGTTATTGAATTCGCGCGACAGGTTTCTGTTCGCATTCGATCTGAGAGCATCCAGGTTGAAGTGAACGGAACGAGCGGCACCCTCGATTCTGTCGATCAGTTGGCTGCTTTCATTTACGAGAGCAACTTGCTGTACCGCGACCTTGTCCTGGGCTGGCAATGTTGCAGGCAAGAACGTGACGGCTGCGGCGAGTGCGATATGGGCGAGTGTGATTCGTGGCATTAGATTTCCCTCCAGGGGTGAAAATTTTGGGGCTTGTGGTCGCGCCTTCGAACTTTTTCGGGCTCGTTCAGCACGTCACTTGCCGCCTCTAGATACACATTAGGCTGGCAGAGCGGAAAATAAATCTCGTTGAAACACGGGTTTCCAGACGGACAATCACGAGGTCTAACCCTCGTGAAAGACCGAGGGGGAAGACCGTTGTGGGCTGGCAGGCTCAGCTATGCAATCACGTAAGTTTCTCGATAATATGATCATCGGGCCAAGCAAATGACTTCTTTGCCTAAGTATCAAAGCGTTCGGTCTACGATCCGGAACGGCATGGCGCGATCGCTGTTGCGCGCGGCAGCTTCCGTCGCTTTCATCTCCGCTCTTCTCGCGGGCTCCCTCCGTTTTCCCTACATCGATCACGCGACTATCGCGCTACTGCTGCTTGGCGCTGTGGTCGCTGTCGGGGTCTATTGGGGCACCCTTCAGGCCTTGGTTGCGGCATTTGTGGGCGGTGCCGGATTCGCATACTTTTTTCTGCCACCATTCGGCCTTGGAATTGAGAAGCCTGAACACTGGATCGCGCTCGCAATCTTCATGCTCGTGGCGGCGTCCGTCGGACATCTTGCCTCGCGATTGAAGTACCTCCTGGACAGACGAACCGGCCTGATGGAACTTTCGCTCGAGCCTCTGTGCATCATTGACTTAAGCGGAAACTTCGAAAGCGTCAATGCGGCGCTGGTTCGCTTGCTCGGCTGGACTGATCAAGAAATTGACGGGCGACGTCTTCTGGATTTCGTGCACCCGGATGACCGATCGCGAACTGAAGCGGCCATGCAAAATGCCTCGAACTCGGATTCGGTAGTCGAGATCGAGATCCGTTTTCAGAGCAAGGGTGGAGAGTGGAGATGGTTGCGCTGGCGAATCAGCCTTACTGGTTCCGGTGAACCGTGGCTTACTGCGGCCGCACGCGATATTACTGGAGAGAAGCTGGCGCAGGAGAAGATTCGCGCGCTCGCCGATCAGGTCATCATTGCGCAAGAAGACGAGCGGCGCCGTATCTCAAGAGAGTTGCATGACGACGTTACTCAGCGTTTGGCTGCTCTGGGGATTGAAATGGGCTTGCTCAAAAGCGGTGATGCCCAACATAATCCTGTAATCGAACAGGAACTGACACGACTTCAAGGCGAGGTTCTGCGCCTGTCGGAAGACATTCGGCAGCTTTCCCACTCGCTGCACCCAAGCGTTTTGGAACACTCGAACCTGACAGCGGCTCTTGAAGCCTATTGTCACGAGTTCTCCCGGCAGACCGGCATTGATACTACTTTTGCTCACCGTAACGTCCCAGCCGAAATTTCGCAGCCCGTCGCAATCGCATTCTACCGAATTGCCCAGGAAGCCTTGCGCAACGTGGCCGTTCACTCGGGAGCGACGACTTCCAGCGTGGTATTGTCGGGAGAGAACCTTTCTTTGAACGTGATCGACAACGGTCGGGGGTTTGACCAGGCTCAAGCGATCAAGAGCCAGGGGCTTGGGCTCGTAAGCATGGAAGAACGTGCCCGCCTCGTCGGGGCCATTGTTACTATTGAATCTATTCCCGGTGAAGGAACAACCGTTTCCGCCGAGATCCCAGCAAAGGTGCAGGTTTCTTCATGAAACACCGCGTCGTACTCGCCGACGACCATACCATCGTCCTCGATGGACTGCGGCGCATCCTTGAACCCGAAGTCAACATCGTGGGCACTGCCACAGACGGGCGTCAGTTGGTTCGCATAATTGAGGAATTGAAAC